>Ga0209628_10001032_pt1 | contig 17605 bp, 20 predicted proteins | sample TergutCu122P4_FD_187285 | JGI IMG/M metagenome (GOLD analysis project Ga0209628, IMG submission 187285) | Cubitermes ugandensis P4 segment gut microbial communities from Kakamega Forest, Kenya - Cu122 P4 (SPAdes) (version 2) | ecosystem: Host-associated > Arthropoda: Insects > Digestive system...
ATTGATTACTTGTTGACATTAGGCGTTTTTAAAAAACCAAAAGCAGTTAAAAGTCCTTTGGAATTGGCTTTGGAAGATGTTAAACACGGCAGAGTTACCCGTATCAAAAACATAGATAATTTCAAAGACGAGTGTCTAAAATGAAAAAATCAGAAGCAAACGCTTGCCAAAGTGCATCACTCTCAGGAATTGGAGCAACTATCTCAATTTCTTCTTTAGAAACCGGATGAATAAACCGGACTTCGCGGGCATGAAGACTAATGCCTCCGTCGGGATTGGAACGGGGATAACCGTATTTCAAATCACCACGCACAGGACAACCGATCGCCGCCAACTGACATCGAATTTGATGATGCCGACCGGTCTTTAAATCAATTTCCAACAAGAAATATCGGTCGGAACTGCTTACCAAACGATATGTCAAAACCGCTTTTTTGGAACGCGGTTTCTCACTTGCTGAAGCGTAAGATTTGTTTTGTTTCTCGTTGCGAACCAGATAATGAATCAATTCTCCTTCTGGCTGAGGCGGCGGATTTTTGACAATCGCCCAATACGTTTTTTGGAATTGACCATCGCGAAACATCGCATTCAGCCGTTCCAAGGCTTTGCTTGTTTTAGCGAACAGAACAACGCCCGATACAGGACGGTCTAAACGATGTGTAACACCGATAAAAACTTCACCCGGTTTATTGTATTTTTCTTTCAACCACTGCTTAACGGTTTCGGAAAGAGGAGTATCGCCGGTTTTATCGCCCTGTACAATTTCGGAACTTGTTTTATTGACGGCGATGATGTGATTATCTTCGTAAAGAACAGTCATCAGGTATTCATCCCGCCATCCACTTGGATGACTTGTCCGGTAACATACGACGAAAGGTCGGAAGCCAAGAATATAGCAATATCCGCCACATCATCAGGAGTTCCTGCTCGACGTAAAGGAATTTGTTTTTCCCATTCGGCGCGAACTTCGTCCGAAAGTTGTTGAGTCATTTCCGTAGCAATAAAACCCGGAGCAATGGCGTTGGCACGAATACCGCGCGAACCCAATTCCCGCGCTACCGATTTGGCTAAACCAATCATTCCGGCTTTGGATGCCGAATAATTGGCTTGTCCAGCATTGCCGTGTACTCCTACCACCGAACTCATATTGATAATACTGCCCGATCTTTGTTTCATCATTACCGGCGTAATGGCGTGAATAAAATTGAAAGCCGACTTCAGGTTGACGTTAATAACCAGGTCCCATTGTGCTTCGGACATCCGCATCATTAAACCGTCGCGAGTAATACCTGCATTGTTTATCAAGATATCGATTTGTCCGAAATCTTTCACTATCTCGTCCACTACTTGGTGGGTATCTTCATAATTGGCTGCATTAGAAGCATATCCTTTTACTTTTACGCCAAAATCCTCGATTTCCTTTATCGTTATTTGAGCGTTTTCATCTATTGCCAAATCGGTAAAAGCAATATTACAACCCTGCCCTGCAAAACGAACGGCAATCGCTTTTCCGATTCCACGAGCAGCGCCGGTAATAAGAGCGGTTTTTCCTTCTAATAATTTCATATTATTTGTTTTTCTTTTTAATCCCGTTATACAATAAATTGACTATGCTCTCCATCGTTTTGTTTCCGGAATGGGTAATGCCTTCCATCTTGCCCCGTATATAAGGTATTTCCAACCCCTTAAAAGCGTGATGCAAAATAATTGCCATCGAGGCCGTATCTTCAATGGCAAAAATATCTTTCTCTACTCCTTCGTTCAAAATGGTTTGGATATAATGAATTTCCTGCAGGTCGAAATTTTTCCGTACATTTTCGACTTGCCAGATATCGCGAAAAAAATGCGCTCTGAGCGTACCGTTCCGAAAAACAACTTGTTTAATTATTTCCGAACGGGTGCGGATAAATTCGAGCAGTTTTTCATCGGCTGGAATATCTTTATTTACCACCATTTCGAGTGTAGTGTGAAGAATCTCCAGTTCTGAGTTAACGACTGCGTGGTAAATATCGGTTTTACTTTTGAAATAAGTATAAAGCGTCCGCCTGCCTTTCTTAGAAGCAGCGGCAATGTCGTTCATTGTCGTATTTTCCACACCGGTACGAGCGAAAAGAAGTCGTGCAACTTCAATCAGTTTGTCCCGTGTTTTTCCCATTGCTGTGTTCATAAAAACTACACATTTGTCGTAAGAATGTGCAAAAGTAGTTTTTTTTTACGTAGGTTCCAAATTTTTCTTCTCAACAATCAAGTTTGGCACGAAAATTGTAGCCAATAAAATAGAGAATTGTTTAATAATAAAAATATCAATCAGATGAAAAAAGCAAGTTTATTTTTGAGTTTATTAGTGTGTGTGGCAATCATTTTTGCCGGATGTAATGCGAGCAACACCGTTAAGGGTGCGGGAATTGGTGCGGTAGGCGGTGCTGGCGTAGGAGCGGCTATCGGTGCATTGATTGGAGGAAAACAAGGTGCAGCCTGGGGTGCTGGAGCTGGAGCCATAGTAGGCGGCGGTGCCGGTGCTCTAATCGGAGCAAAAATGGACAAACAAAAGAAAGAATTGGAAGCCATCCAGAATGCAAAAGTAGAATCTGCTAACGACGGACAGGCTATCAGAGTAACTTTTGATTCCGGAATTTTGTTTGCATCCAATTCAAGCACATTGAGTGCTGCGTCTCAAACGGCACTGACACAATTTGCCAATTCGTTGAAAGCGTATCCAGACACGTATGTGGAGATTTACGGACACACCGACAGTACCGGAAATGACGGCATTAACATCCCTTTGTCAAATGACAGAGCCAGTTCTGTAGAAAAATTTTTGGAACGTCAGGGGGTCAGCGCTTTTCGCATGGCATCTAAAGGAGTCGGATCGTCTCAACCAGTAGCCGACAACGGCACAGCAGTTGGACGTCAACAAAATCGTCGCGTTGAAGTCTATATTCTTCCGAATGAAAAAATGGTTCGGGAAGCAGAAGCAGGAACGTTGAAATAATTACCGGAAAAGTATTAAATGGAGGCTGTCTAAAAAGTTAGGCAGCCTTTGCTGTTTTTGTTAATAGTTTTTTCCTCCGTTTTTGTATAAAATACAAGAAAAGTATTACCTTTGCAACGCAAATTTAAGAAAACAAACCACTGGGGCATTAGCTCATCTGGTTAGAGCGTTAGACTGGCAGTCTAAAGGTGATCGGTTCGAGTCCGATATGCTCCACAAGTGAATCTACTTTTCTACGCTAAAACACTAAAAGGAAAATCTTCGTGGGGAAAAATAAGTTGCAAAAATTTGAAGACATGAGCAGTTATCCGCATGTGTTTCAGTATCCTTTTTCGACCTTGCAGGAAAAAGGTTTTGAAATGAAAGGGCGTTGGAACGAATTGTTCTTCAAAAACAATCATCCGATTGTACTGGAATTGGGTTGCGGAAAAGGTGAATATTCGGTTGGGTTGGCTGGGCTGTTTCCTCATAAAAATTTTATCGGTATCGACATTAAGGGAGCTCGAATGTGGTTGGGTGCTAAACAGGCTTTGGAAAAAAGGCTGCCGAATGTGGCTTTCCTGCGTACGCACATCGAACTAATTAGTCATTTTTTTGCTTCGGGCGAAGTGTCGGAAATATGGATTACTTTTCCCGATCCGCAAATGAGCAAGGTAAATAAACGGATGACTTCGACCCGTTTTATGAAACTGTACCGTGAAATATTGAAGGATAACGGACTTATCCATCTCAAAACCGACAGTCATTTTATGTTCACTTATACCCGTGAAATGATTCAAGCGAACGGCTTTCCCTTAATAGTGGAAACCGCCGATTTGTACCACAGCGGATTAGCGGATGAAATTCTTTCTATTCAAACCTTTTACGAGCGGCAATGGATAGAACGAGGATTGAACATTAAATACCTTCGCTTTGTTTGCGAATCGCGCGAAATTTACATTGAACCGGAAGTGAAAATCGAGCCGGACGATTACCGAAGTTTTAACCGTAGCAAGCGTTCAAAAACGCAGAAAAAATTGATAATATGAAACTATACCCCAACTTAATCATAGAGGCCCTAAAAAATGTTCGTTACCCGGGTACCGGCAAAAACATTGTCGAATTGGGCATGGTAGCCGACGATATCCGTATCGAAGGCAACAAAGTCGGTTTTTCAATTGTATTTGACAAACCGAACGACCCTTTTCGGAAATCGGTAATTAAAGCGGCTGAAGCGGCTATTTCGGCACATATCAGTCCTGAGGTAAAGATTAAGGGGAATATTGCCACCCAAACCAAACAGATGTTGCCTCCCGAACCGGAAAAATTGTTGCCGCAAGTGAGGAATGTGATTGCCATTGCTTCGGGCAAAGGTGGAGTGGGGAAAAGTACGGTTTCGGCCAATTTGGCAGTGGCTCTGGCTGAAGCCGGATACAAAGTGGGATTGTTGGATGCGGATATTCACGGTCCCAGTTTGCCGAAAATGTTTGGGGAAGAGAACGCCCGTCCATACATGGAAACAATCGACGGACGGGAGTGGATTGTGCCAGTCGAAAAATACGGCGTCCGTTTGCTGTCGATCGGTTTTTTTGTGGACAAAGAGTATCCATTAGTTTGGCGGGGCACTTTAGCAAGCAACGCTTTGAAACAACTGATTGCCGATGCCTATTGGGGTGAGTTGGATTATTTCCTTATCGACCTTCCACCCGGAACGAGCGATATCCATCTAACCTTAGTGCAAACTTTGTCTGTAACCGGAGTAATTGTCGTTACCACTCCGCAGGAGGTAGCGTTGGCCGATGCCCGCAAAGGCATCCGCATGTTTACCGGCGAAAAAGTAAATGTTCCGGTTTTGGGATTGGTCGAAAATATGGCTTGGTTTGTCGCGGCCGAATTGCCGGAAAACAAATATCACATTTTCGGGAAAGATGGCGGAAAACATTTAGCAGAAGAATTGCATATCCCGCTTTTGGGCGAAATACCTATCATCAAAAGCATTTGCGAAGGAGGCGATAATGGCGTTCCCGTAGCCTTAAACGAAAACAGTTTGACGGGAACAGCCTTCCGGCAACTGGCTCACAATGTGATTGGGCAGATAAATTATCGCAACGAACACTTGACGGCTGCTCAAAAGGTAAAGGGGAGGGATAACTATTTGTGCGGATAAAGTTAGGTATTCCAATAATTCTTCTACTTCAACGCCTCCGATCCACTGATAATATCCAACAATTCGCTGGTAATTGCTTGCTGGCGCTGTTTGTTGTATTGGATGGTCAGTTCATCGAGAATTTCACCGGCATTGTCGGTGGCGATTTGCATGGCTACTACACGAGCACCCTGTTCAGCAACGGCGGAATCCAATAATGTTGCGTATATTTTGCTATGCAATGTTTTAGGAAGTAAAGATTGTAAGACTGTTGCTTGATCAGGTTCGATAATGTAATCGAGTTGAAAGGGGGAATCAAAAATCGGTCGCTCGGCTTTCAAAACAACGGGCAAATATTGTTCCGCGGTTGGGATTTGTACGGCTATGCTTTTAGCGTGATTATATAACAGTTCTACCCTGTCGATTTGATGGTTTAGAAAATGTTGAATCAACACTTCCGAAACCTGTTTGGCTCCCTCGAAATGTGGATGTTCCATCAATTCGATATAACTGCCCATTACCGGACATAAAAACGAAAGTTTACGCACCTGTTCTTCTATTTTTTTTCCAATGGGATAAATTTCTATGTTTCCATATCCCAAACACTTGTATCGATCAACTGTTTCTTTGAGCAATTTGACCATATTGGAGTTGAAGGCTCCGCATAGGCTGGAATTGGATGAAAACACCACAATGGCCATCCGTTTCACTTCTCTTTCTTCCGCAAAAACAGATTCAAAATCGAGGGTAGAAGTCAAAAACGACTGTAGTATTTCAGTTAACTTGTATTGATAGGGCAGAAAATTCTCCATTTTAGATTGGACTTTCCGTAATTTCGCAGAAGCCACCATTTTCATGGCAGCCGTAATTTTCTGCGTAGATTTAACAGAAGCAATGCGTCCTTTTATTTCTTTTAATGATGGCATGTCTGTGTTCCGTCAGCGAGGACAACGCTCGAAGCAATCCATAACTGGGTCTTTGCTACGCTCGCAATGACGTTTTATTTATAACTTTTTGCAATTTCCATTGCAATTTCTTTCAATTTTGTTTCTACCTCTTCGTTCAAAATACCTTTCTTGAGTACGTCCAGTACCGTTTCTTCATGTTTCATTTCCAATACCTCCAAAAAAGCCGCTTCGAAATCACGGACTTTACCTACCGGAACGTTGGCTAATAAACCTTGTGTCCCCACATAGATAATGGCGATTTCTTTTTCCACCGGCATCGGTTGATATTGCGGTTGAATAAGCAATTCCGCGTTTTTACGACCTTTGTCCAAAGTTGCACGGGTGATGGCATCCATATCTCCGCCGAATTTGGTAAAGGCTTCCAATTCACGATATTGTGCCTGATCGGTTTTCAATGTACCGGCTACTTTTTTCATGGCTTTAATTTGGGCGCTCCCCCCCACGCGCGACACAGATATCCCGACATTGATTGCAGGACGAATGCCGGCATTAAACAAGGCTGTTTCAAGAAAAATTTGTCCGTCGGTAATCGAAATCACATTCGTGGGAATATAAGAGGAAATATCTCCGGCTTGCGTTTCAATGATCGGCAATGCCGTAAGCGAACCTCCTCCTTTGACTTTATCTTTCATATTGTCGGGTAAATCGTTCATTTCGGCGGCAACTTTGTTGTTGGCAATGATTTTGGCGGCACGTTCCAACAGACGGGAATGCAGGTAAAAAATATCACCCGGATAGGCTTCCCGTCCCGACGGACGACGAAGCACCAGCGACACTTCTCGGTAAGCTACCGCCTGTTTCGACAAATCGTCGTAAATAACTAAGGCATGGCGACCTGTATCACGAAAATATTCGCCGATGGCGGCTCCGGCAAAAGGTGCATAAAATTGCAATGCTGCAGGGTCGGAAGCAGTAGCAACCACAACGATGGTGTAATCCATTGCACCGTATTTTTTCAGCGTATTCACAATATTAGCCACTGTCGAGCCTTTTTGACCAATAGCTACATAGATGCAATATACCGGCTCGCCGGCTTCGTAATTTGCACGCTGATTAATTATTGTGTCTATTCCAACAGCGGTTTTTCCGGTTTGGCGGTCGCCGATAATCAATTCGCGTTGACCTCTACCCATAGGAATCATTGCGTCGATGGATTTCAATCCGGTTTGCAAGGGTTCGGTTACCGGTTGGCGAAAAATTACGCCGGGTGCTTTTCGCTCCAACGGCATATCAATTAATTCGCCAGTAATGGGTCCTTTGCCATCCAAAGGCTGCCCCAAGGGATTCACTACGCGACCCAACATACCATCACCCATAGGGATGGATGCAATTCGTTTGGTACGTTTCACAGTGTCGCCCTCTTTCACGGTGCTGGTAACCCCCAGAAGAACAGCGCCTATATTGTCTTCTTCTAAGTTCATAACTACTGCCATTCCGCCATTGTCGAATTGGAGGAGTTCGCCGGCTTCTGCATTACTCAAACCGAAAATGCGTACCACTCCGTCGCCCACTTGCAGCACTTTCCCCACTTCTTCAAACTTGACGCGGGTATTTATTCCTTCCAACTGCATTTTCAGTACATTGGATACTTCGCTTGCTTTAATGTCGCTCATAATAATTGAAAGTTGAAAATTGAATTGTAAATCGGCATTAGCCAAAGTTGAAAATTACGAGTTTGTTTGAAATTCATAATTTATACCCCTCAATTGTTCTTTTACGCTTGCATCCAAGCGTTTGTCTTCTATTTGTAAAATGAATCCGCCAATAATATCGGCATCGGTTTTTTCCTGAAATTCCACTTTGTTGCCCGTTGCCGGCGCTATCATGGAAACAAGGATTTCTTTCATCTTTTTGCCGACAGGTTCTACAGTAGTTAATTCTACGGTAATCACACCCTTATTTTTTCGATAGATTTCGTCGTACAGCAGGGCAATATTTTCCATATAATTACTTCGTTTGTTTTCGACTATCAAACGAATCATCTGTTGCAGGGTTTCATTCACAGGAGCTCCGCAGGCAGTAATCAGCACTTCAATTTTTTGCTGTTCCGATACGGTAGGATCACTCATCACTTCCCGAAGCATTGGAAATTGCGAAAAATGTTTCGCCAACACTTGCATTCCGTTGTACAGAGCCGTTTCGTTGCCTTTTTCGGCAGCGTACTCGTAAATGGCTCGCGCATATCGGGTAGAGATTATACCTGCATCCATGCCTAATTCAGTTGAACTTCTGCAACCATTTTGTCAATCAACTCCTGTTGAGCCGGTTTGTTTTCAAGATTCTTACGGAGAATTTTTTCGGCGATATCAATCGATAGAGCAGCCACCTGATTGTGAATATCGCGGATAGCTAAGGCTTTCTCTTTTTCGATACTTTGCCGAGCGTCGTCCATGATTTTACCGGCTTCGACGTGCGCCGACTCTTTAGCTTCGTTTATGATTTTTGTCCGTATCTCGTTTGCCTCTTTCAGGATGACTGACCGTTCGCTGCGTACTTCACTCAAAATCCGTTCGCCTTCTTCCTGAATCCCTTTCAAACGTTCGTTTGCCTGTTTGGCGGCTTCCAACGACTGGTCGATGTAAGTTTTCCGTTCTTCCACCATTTTTACTATAACGGGAAAGCCGTATTTTGCCAATACAAAGAAGACTATCCCAAAGGAAAGCAACATCCAAAAAAGCAGACCGGGTTCGGGTGTAAGTAAGCCCATGATTTTATCCCAAGAAAAATCCGCAAACCAAAATGGCGAACAAAGCCGCACCTTCGATAAAAGCAGCCGACAAAATCATATTCATACGGATATCGCCTGCGGCTTCGGGCTGACGAGCAATACCGTCCATTGCTGACGAGCCAATTTTACCGATACCTAAACCTGCGCCTATAACGGCTAATCCTGCGCCCAAACCTGCGCCCAATTTTGCTAAACCAAATCCGGTTGTAACTTCCAATAACATAATTTTTCCTGTTTAATTTGTATTAATAATATTCGTATTTATCTATGATGCGGTTCTACCTGCGACAACCCAATAAAAACAGCCGACAACATCGTGAACACATACGCCTGCACATACGCAACCAGCAATTCAATAAAATTGATGAACACCGTCATGATTACCGAAAATCCCGACATCAGACCATTGCCCAAAGCGCCCATCGCTACCGTTAAGAAAACAATCGAAACCAAACCCAAAACAATGGAGTGTCCCGCTAAAATGTTGGCGAACAACCGCACCATCAACGCAAAAGGTTTTGTAAAAATACCTATCAATTCAATAATTGGAATGATAGGCGGGATTTTCAGCCATACCGGTACATCGGGCCAAAAAATTTCTCTCCAATATTCTTTTGTTCCGAAAATATTGACAATCACAAAGGTAAACATCGCCAAAGTGAATGTAATAGCAATATTTCCGGTAACATTGGCTCCCCCGGGAAAAATCGGAATCAGTCCGATAAAATTATTGACAATAATAAAAAAGAAAACAGTCAGCAAATAGGGCGTATAACGTTTGTAATTCTTTCCGATACAGGGTTTAATCACATCATCCACAATACTCATAATAGTCATTTCCATGAAGGCGATGAAACCTTTGGGCGATGATTTTTCAGGTTTTCCGATGCGTTTTTTGTACCAACTGGCGCAGGAAAGAATCACGACAATCAAGATAACAACACTCATCAACAAAGCGACTGCATTTTTGGTTAATGAAAAATCCCATGGGCGAATTTGTGTCCCGTTGGACAAGGTTTCAACGATTTTGCCTTTGTACTCGCCTTCTTCGGCAATCGAAAAACCGAGATAAGAGTCGTGTCCATGATGGAACTTCGACGAAGAAAACACATGCCAACCGCTTGCTTGTCCTTTGACAATGACCGGCAAAGGAATAGAAACGGGTGTGTGTCCGAAAGCAGTAATGTGCCATTCGTAAGCATCGCCTACATGTTCGAGAATCAGGGCGTTTACGTCTAATTTATCGGATTGCTCATGCGAAGTTTCCTGTGCAAAAACGGTAAAATTTCCACACAAAAACATTGTCAATAAGAAAATTATGTATCGTTTACTTTTCATTTTTCTTCTTCAATTTCTTTTCGACCGATGTCAGATACAACGTATCAAAAATCAAAAACAGTAAATATAAAGTAATCGTTGTCATTAAAAACTGCTTGGTTTCGATTTTGATGACCAGAGCATAAATCCCTGTGATTGTTAAAAGCGCAAGAATTTTAATCAATTTAAGAAGTAAGTAAAGCGATGTGATTTGGCGGGGATTGCTTTCTTTTACTTTCTGCTGTACAATCCAAACCGTAACAACGGCATAATTCAGTAAAAAAATACCAAACCCGATTGACCAAGCCAGCACCGCATTCATTCCACACATACTGTTACTACATTGTTTTTAACCTCCATAAATCCTTCTTCAATATTCAAATGAACTTCTTCTTCGGCATTGCGATATATCAATATGCCTCTATCCAAACCGGAGATAATCGGGGCGTGTCGTTCCAAAATAGTGAACGCACCCTGCAAGCCGGGAAGCGTAACCAATTCGGCTGGTCCTTGATAAAGAACTTTTTCAGAAGAAATGATATCGAGTTTCATTGTAATCTATTCTGCGTAATCGTATAAGCGAGACAAAGATACAATTTTTTTATTTTACTCACTCCAACTTATACCCAAAACTTCTCAATAGATTGTCTCTGTTGCGCCAATCCTTCTCCACTTTGACAAACAGTTCCAAGAAAACTTTTTTCTCAAAAAATTTTTCAATGTCTTTTCGCGCCATGGAGCCGACTTTTTTAAGAGCCTGTCCTTTGTCGCCAATGATAATGCCTTTCTGCGATTCCCGCTCAACGATGATTACGGCACGAATATGAATAAATTGCTCCCCTTCGTCGAAAGATTCAACCGCTACTTCTACCGAGTAAGGAATTTCTTTTTGATAATACAGGAAGATTTTTTCTCTGATAATTTCGGTAACGAAAAACCGCGCCGGACGATCGGTCATTGCATCTTTTTCAAAATAAGGAGGCGATTCGGGCAGCAATTCCCGAATCCGTTTTTGTAAATAATCGGTATTAAACAAATGGGTTGCCGACAATGGGATAATTTCTGCCTGGGGCAATACAGTCTTCCAGTCGGCTACGATTTGTTCCAATGCTTTCTGATTCGAAAGGTCGATTTTATTAATTACCAGCAATACAGGTGAAGAAATCGCTTTTACTTTCTCTAAAAAGAAATCGTTTTTATCAATCTTTTCTATGACATCAGTTACATAAATCAACACGTCCGCATCATCTAAAGCCGATTCGGAGAAGTTGAGCATATTTTCCTGTAATTTGTAATTGGGACGTAAAACACCGGGCGTGTCGGAATAAACGATTTGCATTTCGCTGGTATTGACGATACCCATAATCCGGTGCCGGGTAGTTTGCGCTTTGGAGGTAATAATCGACAATTTTTCACCTACCAATACATTCATTAAAGTAGATTTTCCTACATTCGGATTGCCAACAATATTTACGAAACCGGAACGGTGCATCAATATCCCCAAACTAAATAAGTAGCCCCCCAAGTAAATCCTGCCCCAAAGGCTGTGAGAATAATTTTATCTCCCTTTTTCAACTGAGGTTCCCATTCCCATAAACAAAGCGGAATTGTTCCCGCACTCGTGTTGCCGTATTTTTCGATATTAGTCATTACTTTTTCACGAGGGACATCTGCGTAGCCGGCGACAGCATCAATAATGCGCATATTCGCTTGATGCGGAACTATCCAGTCGAGGTCGTCCGCCGTCAAGTTGTTTCTTTTCAATACTTCCTGACAAGTAGCCACCATATTGGCGACAGCATGTTTGAAGACTACTTTCCCGTCTTGCCAAATGTAATGCAATCTCTGATCAATGGTTTCGTACGAAGCAGGATTTCTCGATCCTCCTCCATACATGTGCAGAATTTCCGGTTGTGAACCATCGGAACGAAGAATGGAATCCATAACTCCTACAGCTTCGGTAGTAGCTTCCAACAAAGCACAACCACAACCATCGCCAAAAATCGGACAGGTATTTCGATCCTGATAATCTGTAATCACAGAAAGAACATCTCCTGAGAGAAGTATTATTTTTTTATATTTTCCGGAAGCAATAAAACTGTTCGCTACTTCCAACCCGTATATGAATCCGCTACAGGCAGCAATCATATCGAATCCGAAAGCCTTGACCATTCCTGCTTGAGTGGCCACCAACGATGCTGTATTAGGAAGTATATAATCGGGAGTGGATGTGGCAAAAATTACCGCTTCTATTTCTAAGGGATCGAAATCGTGCCGACTCTTTAAATCTTCAATCGCTTTCAGAGCCAAATAAGAAACGCCCGTGCCTTCTTCCGGCTTTAATATTCGTCTTTCCTTGATACCTATACGCTTGACGATCCATTCGTCGGAAGTATCAACTAACCCGGACAGTTCCGCATTGGTAAGACGATATTTCGGAACATACGCCCCAATACCGGTTATAACAGCGTGAACATTATTCATCAAACGGCGGCTTCAGTTTTATCTATAATAGCCTTGCCTTTGTAAAATAATTTCCCTTCGTACCAATGTGCGCGATGATATAAATGATATTCGCCGGTGGTTGAGTCCAAAGCAATCTGAGGTGTTACCGCTTTATCGTGCGATCTTCTTTTGTCTCTTCTGGTCTTACCTACTCTTCGTTTGGGATGTGCCATTTCTTTTCTTATTTTTAAGTTAATTATTCAATTTCCAAATTTTTTAATGCATCCCAACGCGGATCCGGGGTAATTTCCATTTCTTCGTCGGCAATGACATCGTTATCATCTTCCATATCTGGCGAATCGCTGTCGTCGGTCAATTTGGATGTGTGCTTTTTTAGTTTGGCAGTCATCTGCTTGTTACACTTCCCCGGCGCATGAACGTGCTTGATAGGAATAGCCAACACAACAAACTCATACAGAAACCATGCAAGATTGATGATTCCTTCCGACTCCGGAATAACGACAACCTCATCGCTTTCTTCCGCATAATCTTTTCCGAGTTTTACAATCAAATGCGCGACGGTATCAATCGGATAATCCATATCGTCCAAACAGCGATTACACGGAATAACCGCAACACCATGCAATTTGAAAGAAAAATCGAATACGTCTGTTACTTTGGAAACAGTGAGTTGTACGTTGATTTTCCCCTTTTGTACATCTTCTCCGTCGATATTGGCAAAAAACCGACTGTCGAGCAAGTATTCATACGATTGAACCTCTTGCCGCATTCCTTTCAAATCTATCTTATATACATCAAATTTGCCCAAAACAATCCTCTTTCCAAAAAACAGTGCAAAGGTAAGGATTTTAACCGGAATGGCAAATAATTTAAAACTTTTTCTTTTTTTGCATTTCTAAATTTTATAAGTGCAAAAAGAGGAAAGATTTTTCATATCTTTGCGTGCATGAAAATCGATTGTATAAAATATTTGTTGTGGATACTCGTTCTGTCGGGCTTATGTGCTTGTAAATCAACAAAGTTTGTCCCGGAAGGTGAATTGTTGCTGGATAAGGTAAAAATCAAATCCGATGTTCCGGGTTACAAGAGCATCGAATTAGGACCTTATGTGCGTCAACAACCCAATTACCGAATGTTTGGACTGTTCAAAACCACTCTTCATCTTCATAGTTTATCCGGTAGAGACAGTACGAAATGGCACAATCGTTTTCTCCGTAAAATTGGTGAAGCCCCCGTTATATTTGATTCAACCTTAGTTGGTAAGACGACGAATGAATTTCGGAAACTGTTTATCAACAAGGGTTATCTGGATGTGGATGTTTCGCACGAACTTCTGCGAAAGAACAAAAAAATTCAAGTTACCTATCGTATTCAAGGAAATACGCCTTACCGTATCGATGAGTACACTTACTCGGTAAGCGACAGTATTATTAAACACGAATTATACGGTGGCGGGGGCAGTGAACCTTCGGATAATGTATTCGGAGAACCTCCTTCTCTGCGCATTTCCCGTATAAAAAAAGATATGCTGTTTGATCGAAATCTGTTGGATTCGGAACGCGACCGTTTAACTTCACTTTTACAAAATCGCGGTTATTTCGAATTTACAAAAGAAAATATTACTTATGATGCCGACAGTGCGCTAAATAACCACGCCGTAAATTTGGAATTGAAATTACAGATTTTGAATGATACTGCTGTTTTTTCGGCTAACAGAAAATTTTATTACGACAAAATATTTCTGTATTTGGATTACGACCCGCTACGAATGGTCGGTTTGAACGATTATTCCGACGAAAAGAGTATTACACGTGGCGGATATACCATTTTTTATATCGGAAACAAACCTTCTTTAAGCACGAAAACATTGTTGGATAACTGCTTTCTCGTCCCGAAACGACAATATTCTCAAATTCGGGAAGATTATACTTATACTTCATTTTCCACTTTACGCGCACTGAATAATGTTCAAATCCAATATCGGGAAAAATTGCAAAATGACACTGCGATGCTGGATTGTTACGTTTTCACTATGCCTGCACGAAAACAATTGGTTTCATATTCGATCGAAGGCACAAATACAGCCGGGGATTTGGGAGTGGCTACGACCGTCAATTATATGCATCGGAATTTGTTTCGAGGAGCCGAAACATTTAATTTCCGAATACGAGGGGCTTACGAGGCTATGAATAATTTTTCTAATCCTTATTGGGAAATAGGAGGAGAAGCTTCTATCCATGTGCCAAAAATTTTATTCCCTTTTATCAATCCTGTCTTTTTACGGCGCAAGCAGACTTCCACCGAATTTTCGTTGAGTTACAATTATCAAACTCGTCCCGAATACGACCGGACATTGCTTTCGGGCGGTCTCCGTTACCAATGGCGGGATAGAAATAGACAATCCGCCCGCCATCAATTCAATCTGTTGGATGTCGATTACGTTTATCTTCCCCGAATCAATGACAGTTTTATGGATAAATTGCCGGCCAATGCACGATATTTCGGTTACATCAATCAGTTTATTGTGGGAATGAGTTATAGCTTCTATCATTCGACCTTCGATAATGTTCGGAAACAAAAAAATGCTCATACGGTTCGCTTATCAATGGAATCGGCCGGAAGTGTTCTATATGGGCTAAGTTCGCTATTGAAATGGAAAAAAGATGAGATGAACGTTTATCAACTGTTTAACACGCCTTTCGCCCAATTTGTAAAAGGAGATTTTGATTATGCGAAAAGCATCGTGATAGATCGGCGCAATTCGATTGTTTGGCGAATCGGCGGAGGTATAGGCTATCCTTACGGCAACTCCAAAATGCTTCCGTTCGAGAGGCGATATTATTCGGGAGGCGCCAATAGCGTCAGAGCCTGGCAAGTCCGCGAGTTGGGACCGGGAAGTTATGTCCCAAACGAAGCATCCACTTTTTTCAATCAATCCGGCGATATTAAATTGGATTTGAATATTGAATACCGCAGTCATTTTTTCTGGAAATTGGAAGCAGCCGCCTTTATTGATGCCGGTAATATTTGGACAATTAAGGAGTATGAAGGTCAGGAAGGCGGAAAATTCCGGTTCAATTCTTTTTACAAAGAAATAGCGCTCGGCTACGGTTTGGGGTTACGTTTGGATTTTGATTACTTCCTGATTCGTTTCGATTGCGGAGAAAAAGCTTATAATCCGGCTAAACAAGGCAAGGATCGTTGGGTAGTATTAAAACCCAATTTCAAGGAAAATTTTGCATGGCATATTGCCGTGGGGTATCCGTTCTAAGTTGAAAGTTGAAAATGATATATGATTGATCTGTTAAAACAACTAATTGCCACCCCTTCTTTCAGTAAGGAAGAGAAAGAAGCCGCCGATGTATTGGAATCCTATCTTATCGACAGGCAATTACATCCTCGGAGAAAAGGAAATAACGTTTGGGTATCTTCGCCCGTGTGGGACAATAAAAAACCTGTTATTTTGCTTAATTCACACATTGATACAATAAAACCTGTCTCCGACTGGACTCAAGACCCTTTTTCTCCATTGGAAAAAGACGGAAAGTTGTACGGTTTGGGCAGCAACGATGCCGGCGGCTCGTTGGTTTCTTTACTTCAAAGTTTTGTGTTGCTTTCCGCCAAAGAACAACCCAATAATTTTATCTTTTTAGCCTCCTGCGAAGAAGAGATATCCGGTAAAGGAGGCATAGAGTCCGTACTTCCGGAATTACCGCCAATTGCTTTGGGAATAGTGGGAGAGCCAACTGAAATGCAACCGGCTATTGCCGAACGAGGCTTGATGGTATTGGATGGTACTGTTCGAGGAAAATCGGGGCACGCTGCACGAAACGAAGGCGAAAATGCCATTTACAAGACGTTACCCGTAATCGAGTGGTTTCGCAATTTGCATTTCCCTTTGAAAAGCGAATGCTTGGGCGAAGTAAAAACTACGGTAACGTTGATTCAAGCCGGTACCGAGCACAATGTGATTCCGGACATCTGTCGGTTTACTGTAGATGTGCGAAGCAACGAACTGTACAGCAATGAACAACTGTTTAAATACATTGCTGAGCATTGCGGATGCGAAATACATGCGCGCTCGTTCCGTTTGAACTCATCGCAAATCGACCCGAAGCATCCGGCGGTACGACGAGCAGAAGCATTGGGCTTGAAACCTTTTGGCTCCCCTACCCTGTCGGATCAGACATTGATGTCTTTTCCATCCTTGAAAATAGGTCCGGGAAATTCGGCTCGCTCCCATGCGGCAGATGAATTTATTTATCTCTCGGAAATAGAAGAGGCTGTTGCAACTTACTTTAATCTATTGGATGATTTGGTGTTATGAAAATATATCGTTTCAAACCTACAGAGATTGACAGGAAAAAGTATGACCAATGTATTGAAGAGGCACCTAATGGGGTTATTTACGCCCTGTCGTGGTATCTGGATATTGTAGCACCCGACTGGGAATTGTTGGCAACACAGGACTATTCGTTCGTGATGCCGCTTCCAAAAAAACAAAAATTCGGCATACCTTATACATTGCAACCTTTGATGTGCCAACAATTAGGTGTTTTTTCACGGGCAACTATTTCTGAAGAAGTATATCGTTGTTTTATGAAAAAGATCCACACCGCCTATTGCATTTTGCAGTTAAATGCAGGCAATCTATTCAATCAAAAAGAATTAAGGCCGAATTATGTCTTAGATATTCAGGCAGATTACGAAACCATTCAAAAACAGTATCATAACAATACACGAACTGATTTAAAAAAAACAGCCAAAGCCGATTTGATTATCGACAATCAAACCGATTACAGGACAATCATCGAATTAGTCGAACAGCAATCGGCACATTACACCGGTAAAGTGTTGGAGGCTGCTCAAAAAATAGTGGAAAAAGCGCAGGAAAGAAACAGTTTGATCGTGCGCTGTGTACGGGACAAAGCCTCCTCTGAATTATTAGCCGGTGCTCTCTTTTTCCGATGGAAAAATCGACTGTATTACCTATTACCCATTTCCACATC
>Ga0209628_10001033_pt1 | contig 17597 bp, 15 predicted proteins | sample TergutCu122P4_FD_187285 | JGI IMG/M metagenome (GOLD analysis project Ga0209628, IMG submission 187285) | Cubitermes ugandensis P4 segment gut microbial communities from Kakamega Forest, Kenya - Cu122 P4 (SPAdes) (version 2) | ecosystem: Host-associated > Arthropoda: Insects > Digestive system...
AAATTCGCTAATCTTATCCCAATCGGTTGTAATTAAACTGCAAACGGATTTTAATTCAGGCTTTTCATTCAATAACTCTTTTTTATTGTACAAAATCGCCCGGCAACCCAAATTTTTAGCTAATTCAAGGTCAGTTAAACGGTCTCCGATTACAAACGAGTTTTCTAAATCATAATCGCCGTTTAAATAACCGGTAAGCATCGCCGTTCCCGGTTTGCGAGTGGGAAGGTTATCTTCAGGCCAGGAAGGATCGATGAAAACATTATCAAATGTTATTCCTTCATTTTTAAATATATTAATCATTTTATCCTGAACCGTTTGGAATGATTCCATGGGATAAACCGAACTACCCAGACCGTCCTGATTACTGACAATCACCAATTCAAAATCTAATTTTTTACGGATAAGATATAAATTACGGATAACTGCCGGCGTAAATTCCAACTGTTCCAGACTATCAATCTGAAATGTTTCAGATGGTTCGACAATTAATGTTCCGTCGCGGTCTATAAAAAGTACTCGTTTCATTTTATTAAATATCCGGAATTACAAATTGTATGGCAAAGATAATCATTTTAATTACAGTAAAATGCAATTCCTTTTATTTTAACAATTTTAAAGAATCAATCAACACACTGTTTTCTTCTTTTGTTCCCACCGTTATTCGCAAACAATTGCCGCAAAGGGAAATTGAGTTGCGGTTGCGAACAATCACTCCTTTATCAACTAATTTTTTATAGATTCCGTTGGCATCGTTTACTTTTACTAACAAGAAATTAGCATCAGAAGGATATACTTTTTCCACCATCGGAAGCGCATTCAAGGCAGTTGCCAATGGTTCGCGTTCCATAAGAATTTGATTCACCCATCCGGTTTTGAAAGAATCGCCGGAGCTTAATTGTTCAAGGACCGTCTGTTGAACCAATGTACTGAGATTGTACGGATACTTGACTTTGTTGAATAAAGCGATGATTTCTTCCGAAGCAAAAGCCATGCCGCAACGCAACGAAGCCAATCCCCAGGCTTTGGAAAAAGTATGTAAAACGATAAGATTCGGATATTTATCCAAGTCGTTCAACCACGAAGGCTCGCTTGAAAAATCGATATACGCTTCATCAATAACAACAATTCCTTGAAAACTTTCTACTGTTTTCCGCATTTCCGGCCGATTCAACAAATTTCCCGACGGATTATTGGGTGAACATAGAAAAATCACTTTGGTATGAATGTCGGCAGCAGCAATCAATTGTTTTGCATCCGGCTGGAAATCTTCATTCAACAGGACTTGCCGGTATTCCACATTGTTAATGTCAGCACAGACTTTATACATACCATAAGTCGGGTCGATGGCAACGACATTGTCCACAGCCGGTTCACAAAAAATTCGAAAAATCAGATCGATTACTTCATCACTGCCGTTACCGAGCATAATCCGGGTGGGATTTATTTTTTTTATCTGTGAAATTCGATCTTTGAGACTTTCTTGCAAAGGGTCGGGATAACGGTTATAGCGCAAGTTATACGGGCTTTCATTGGCATCGAGATAGACAGAAGCCTCACCCTTGAATTCATCCCGTGCACAAGAGTAAGGCTTCAAATGAAATATGTTTTTTCTTACAACTGATTCTAAGTTCATGCTTGTCATGCTGTAATATGCTGCAAAGGTACTGTTTTTCTTATAATAAAAAAAATTATTACCTTTGTCTTGTAATAAAAAATATCAATATTATAACTGATTAACTTATCAATATGTTGTGTATATACAACCATAAATATCATATTTTAACAAAACATACACTATGAATTATAAAGATGAAATTGTTTTATATCAGCCGGATAATACAACTCAAATTGATGTGAGAATAGAAAATGAGACGGTTTGGTTGACGCAAGCGCAAATGGTGATACTCTTTGAAAGAGATCAATCTGTAATATCACGTCACATTAATAATATTTTTAGAGAGAGAGAATTAGAAGAAAAAAGCAATATGCAAAATTTGCATATTGCAAATTCCGATCGTCCTACAAGTTTTTATAATTTAGATGTAATTATCTCGGTCGGCTATCGGGTTAAATCCAAACGAGGCACTTTATTTCGTCAATGGGCTACCCGCACTTTAAGAGATTATTTACTGAAAGGTTACGTCATTCACCAACGCTTCGAACACTTAGAGCAACGTGTTGCAGAAACCGAACGTAAAATCGATTTTTTCGTAAGCACAAAATTACCTCCCGTTGAAGGAATTTTTTATGAAGGGGCGATTTTTGATGCTTTTGCATTTGTTTCTGAGTTGATAAAAGCAGCAAAAAAATCAATCATTCTAATCGATAATTACATTGATGAAAGCGTTTTGCTTCTTTTATCAAAAAGAAAAAAAGGAGTTTCAGTATGTATTTACACGCAGAATTTTTCTCCTCAATTGAAATTGGATTTAAAAAAACATAATGCACAATATCCTCCTGTAAATATTCAAACTTATAATCATGCGCATGACCGCTTTCTTTTCATCGACAATGAAACATATCATTTTGGAGCTTCATTGAAAGATTTGGGGAAGAAATTATTTGCATTCTCAAAAATGCGATTAAGCGCCGATGAAATACTAATAAACAAAAACTAATATGCTTTTCTCAATTATCACAGTTACATACAATGCGTCCCAATGGCTCGAACGAACCATTCAAAGCATTATTTCCCAATCGTATCCCCATATTGAATACATTATTATCGATGGAAATTCTTCCGACGGGACGCTGGAGATTATAAAAAAATATCAAACGAAAATTACACATTGCATCAGTGAACCGGACAAAGGACTTTACGATGCGATGAATAAAGGTTTGAAATCAGCTTCCGGCGATTATGTCTGGTTTATCAATGCAGGCGATACGCTTTATTCAGAAACTACTATTCAGGAAATTGTAAATAAACTTGAGAACGAGAATCTACCCGATATTGTTTACGGAGAAACCCAAATTGCTGATCCGCAAGGGAATCAGCTGGGTATGCGCCGGCTGAAAGCTCCGGAAAAATTATCATGGAAAAGCTTTCGCATGGGGATGTTGGTTTGCCACCAATCGTTTCTTGTCAAACGAACAATAGCTGAATTTTATGATTTACAATACCGCTATACAGCCGATTTCGACTGGTGTATCCGTTGTATGAAAAAAGCGGATACGGTATTCAATACACATCTGATTCTGTCGAGATTCCTGGAAGCAGGCATTAGCGCCGCCAATCGAAAAGAAGCCTTAAAAGAACGTTACCGGATCATGTGTAACCATTACGGTAAAATATTCACGCAAATACGTCATATCTGGTTTGCTCTCCGTTTTTATACCGCCAAATGGTTAAAGAAAAGCGTATCTTAAATAATGTGTTTGTATTTACTCAAAAATAATGTACTTTTGTAGATAATAAATTAGAAAACATGAAGGAAATAATAAAAAAATCAAGTCAACACTTTTTAGTAATACTTCTTTTTTTAGGACTAACCGTCATTTATTTTTCACCGGCGGTATTTCAGGGAAAAACCATTCAGCAGTCGGATATGATTCATGTACAGGGAATGGGAAACAGTCAGATGAAGCAGTTTGAAGAGACTGCAAAACCCGGAGAATTCAGCGCATGGTCGGATGCAATGTTTGGAGGTATGCCCTACACAGCCGGTTATGGCAATCCTGCGCCAAAATTGCCTGGATTTGAATTCATAGAATTACCGGTCAAAAGTATAGGATACTTAAATGCGGGAATATTATTTGCCGCATTAATCAGTTTTTATCTTTTGATGTGTGTCTTGGGCGTAAACCGTTGGCTATCCATTGCCGGGTCTATTGCCTTTGCTTTTGCTTCTTACAATTTCATCATAATTGCTGAAGGACATATTACAAAGGCTTATGTCATTGCATATATGCCAATTACACTTTCCGGTATGATTTTACTCTTTAACCGGAAATATTTATGGGGAAGTATTTTATTTTTATTAGGGACTGCTTTATCTATAAGCAATTACCATATTCAAATCTCTTATTATCTTGCATTGCTGTGCCTGTTCGTTTATGCAGGTTATTTTATCGGAAAAATTAAACGCGGCGAATGGAAAGAAGCGGGCAAAGTGACAGCGATAATGGCTGTATGTGTTCTTCTTGCTGCATTACCAAACGCCAAATCGTTATACACGCAGTGGGAATTAGGAAAAGTCTCGCTTCGGGGAGCAACGGAATTAACCACTGTTTCCCAAAGCGGTGAAAAAATATCTTCCGGATTGGATAAAGACTATGCCTTTATGTGGAGTTACGGTAAGGGGGAATTATTAACTCTTCTTATCCCCGGTATTTATGGAAGTTCATCGCTTGCAACCTTAGACCGTTCCTCCGAATTTGCTAAAGCTGTACGCGCTGCAGGTTATCGATTCGATAAAGAAATGTCCGGCTTGGTGTATTGGGGTGATAAATCCTATACCAGAGGATCCGTATATTTTGGAGCAGTTGTTTGTTTCTTGTTTATATTAGGAATGTTTGTCATTAAAAATCGGATGAAATGGTGGCTTTTTGCAGGAGCTGTTTTTCTCACATTTTTAGCATTGGGAAGAAATATGGATTGGTTTAACACATTTATATTTCACTACTTCCCGCTTTACAATAAATTTCGAACGCCCGAAACGGCATTGGTGATTCCGGGTTTGGTGTTCCCAATCATTGCTTTTTGGGGACTAAAAGAAATTCTTGAAGAAAAAGCAGATTCAAAATTGTTAAAAAAAGCATTAATTTGGTCTCTTTTGATCACTGGGGGAATTTGTTTGATTATCTGGTGGTTTCCCACTCTTTTTTTTAATTTCCAATCCAATTATGATGTTCTAAAACAATATACTCAACAGCCTTGGTACGATGCTCTGTTGCAGGATCGTGCAAATATAGCTTCATCCGATGCTTTCCGTTCGTTGGTTTTCGTATTATTAAGCGCTGCATTGGTATTTATATTTATGCAGATTAAAAATAAAAAACGAGCCGCTTTACTTGTCGGAATGGGCTTTACAATCCTTACTTTGGCTGATCTTTGGATAGTTGGTAAACGTTTCTTAAACGACGGTAATTTTAAGAAACAAAAATTGGAAGCTGCCTATAAAGAATCATTTGCAGATTCGATGATTTTGAGAGACAGGGATTTATCCTATCGTGTATTGACACTTGCCAATACATTTCAGGAAACAACTGTATCGTTTTTTCATCACTCCATTGGAGGATATTCTCCTGTTAAACTGAGGCGTTACCAGGAATTAATCGACCACCGGTTAATGAAGGAAATAGGAATAATCAGTAATGCATTCAATGAAAAACAGGTTACTACGGTAGATGGTGCTCAACAGGCGTTTGAGTCAACGTATACACCAACTTTGAATATGCTTAATACCCGTTACATTATCGTTAATCAGGGTTATCCTCCTATTATTAATCCGCAGGCTTACGGGAATGCATGGTTTGTTTCTGAAGTGAAAATAGTGGAAGATGCCGATGCTGAAATTGCTGAATTAGACCTAATCGATCCCCTGCAAACAGCAGTGGTTGACAAACGTTTTGCAGATGATTTAAAAGGATTTACCCCGTCGCAACCCGATTCCGCCGCAAGTATTGTTTTGGATAGTTACAGACCTAACCATCTGATTTATACTTCTAAATCTAATTCGGAACAGTTGGCTGTATTTTCGGAAATCTATTACCAACCCGGATGGAAAGCTACTATTGACGGCCAACCTGCGCCGCATTTCCGTGCAAATTGGACTTTGCGGGCAATGATTGTTCCGGCCGGTGAACATAAAATAGAATTTGAATTCCGACCGGAAGGTTATATCAAAGCGGCTTATGTTTCTTCTTTCAGCTCTTTCCTGATATTACTACTGCTTATTTCAGGGGCAGTTTATGCAATTTGGAGAGAAATGAAGAGGTCTCGTTAAAATTCCAACGGAGCAAAATCCAACTGTTTGCGTTCTAAGTTGGCTCTGACGACCTTGATTTTCATCGGGTCGCCCAAGCGGTAACGGCGTTTTTTCCGGATACCGACGAGACTGTACGATTTTTCATCCAATTCGTAATAATCGTCGTCCAAATCGCGGATGGGTATCATGCCCTCGCAAGCATTTTCCGTCAATTCGACATATAATCCCCATTCGGTAACGCCTGAAATAACCCCATCGAAAACCATTCCTGTTTTATCGGACATAAATTCGACCTGCTTGTATTTGATCGAAGCCCGTTCGGCATTGGAAGCCAGGTTTTCCATATCGGAGCAATGTTTGCACTCCTTTTCTAAAGCAGGTTGGTTAACTGAACGTCCTCCCGAAAGATAACGTTCCAAAAGCCTGTGAACCAGCATGTCGGGATAACGCCGGATGGGAGAGGTAAAGTGCGTATAGTATTTAAAAGCCAATCCGTAATGTCCGATATTTTGGGTCGAATATTCGGCTTTCGCCATCGAACGGATCGCTAAAGTTTCAATCAGGGATTGCTCCCGTTTTCCTTGTACATCGTCGAGTAAACGGTTGATACTTTTTGATATTTCATGATTTGCCCCCTTGTCTTTAATTTTGTAACCGAACCGGCGGATAAATTCGGAAAAGTTAGTTAATTTTTCAGGATTAGGCAAATCATGAACCCTGTAAACAAATGTTTTTGATTTTTTTTCTTTGGAAACTTTCCCTATGGTCTCTGCCACATACCTGTTAGCCAGCAACATAAACTCCTCAATCAATTGATTGGAATCTTCGGCTTTTTTGAAAAACACTCGCAAAGGCTTTCCTTTTTCGTCAATATCGAATTTTACTTCAAACCGGTCAAAATTGATAGCGCCGTTTTTGAAGCGTTTTTCCCTTAGGATTTTTGCCAAATGATCCAAAGCCATTACAGCATCTGCGTAATCCTTTTTATCTGCATCAATACCGGTTATGTCTTTTTTTTCAATGATTTCTTGAACCTCTTCGTATGTAAAACGGCGGTTCGAACGAATGACTGTCTTGACAATCCTGTAATTTTTTACTTCAGCGTTTTTATTCATTTCAAAAACAACTGAGAAACACAGTTTATCCTCCATCTGCCGTAACGAGCAAAGTCCGTTGCTCAGACTTTCGGGAAGCATGGGAATGGTCCGATCGACCAAATAAACAGAAGTCGCCCTTTCGGCAGCTTCCTTATCTATCATACTCTCAGGTTTCACATAATGCGTAACATCTGCAATATGGACGCCGATTTCCCAATTTCCGTTTTCCATTTTACGAACAGACAAGGCATCGTCAAAATCTTTGGCATCTTTGGGATCTATTGTAAATGTAATTACCTCACGAAAATCTTCACGCAACCGAATTTCTTCTTCAGAAATTTCAACCGGAATTTTTGCAGCAGCTCTTTCTACCTTTTCGGGATATCGGTACGGCAATCCGAATTCAGCCAGAATGGCGTGCATTTCTGTAGTGTTATCTCCTGCATAGCCAAGCACATCAATAATTTCCCCTTCAGGATTATTCGCTCTTTCAGGCCATTCGGTAATTTGGGCTACAACTTTCTGACCGTTTTTTGCGCCCCGTAATTTATTCCTGGGAATAAAAATGTCGTTTGCTAATATCTTGCTGTCTGTCAGAAGGAAAGCATGATTTCTATCAATTGAAAGAACCCCTATAAATAGGTTCTTCGCCCGCTCAATTATCTCTATTACTTCGGCTTCGGGAGTTCGTCCTTGTCGTCTTGCCAATATCTGTACTTTTACCTTATCTCCATTCATTGCATGCATGGAATTTCTCTCGGCGACAAACAACGAACTGCCGCCTCCTTCCGGAATAAAAGAATTCTTGCCGTTCGACCTCCTTTCGAATGATCCCACGCCAATTGTTCCTAAACCGTTCAGTTTATATTTTCCATCGCCGGTTTGAATGAGAAATTCTTCGAAAAACAAATTATCCAATACATCAGCAACCATCTTTCTTTTCTCACGGGAAGTGATTCCTGTTTCACTACAGACCTGCTTATAACTCATAGCATCTTTGGGATGCGTATTAAAAAAATGAACGATTTGCTGGCTAATTTCCTTTTTGGTTAATCGTTTCTCTGATTTCATCTTTTTTGTACTTTTATAATTATGAATAAATTGTTGCTACAAGCTTTCTTCGTCCACCGTGCCGCCGGAATTCACAAAGATAAATTCCTTGCCAGGTTCCCATATTCAGACGTCCGCCTGTGATTGGAATTGTTAATGATTGTCCTACAACAGAAGATTTTATATGAGCCGGCATATCATCCTTTCCCTCATAATCATGATCGAATTTCGGATAATTTTCAGGAATCCAGTCCGAAAAAAAAGTTTTGAAATCGGAAAGTACAGAAGAATCTGCATTTTCATTAATAGTCAATCCGGCGGAAGTGTGTTTAACAAAAATGTTTAACAATCCTGTTAACGGCAGTTCTCCCAGCTTTGACAATATTTCAGATGTAATCAGATGAAAACCTTGATTGTATTCCGGCAGTGAAAATTCTACTTGGCGTATCATTTTTTTGGATGAAAAGAAATTGAAGACAAAGTTACGGAAATAATATTTGTTTTAGCATTGTTTGGACTAAATATGAAAATTACCAATCAGATAATCCTGAACCGACATACGTTTTTTTCCAGCTTGCTGAATGCTTTTTACTTGAATGAAGCCATCGGATGTTGCTATTTTCAGTGATTTTTTATCCGAAGTGTCGATTGATCCCGGAGATAAACAGTGTGTTTGAAAAATTTTCCCGCTTTCGAATATTTTGCATTGAACCTTTTCGCCTTTATTGGTTTGTAAAATTGTCCAGGCAGCGGGATGAGGCGATAATCCCCGAATAAAATTGTAAACTTCATCCGTTGTTTTATTCCAGTCAATTTTACATGTTTCGGCTGTAATTTTTGGAGCCGGTTTCAGGTCGCTTTCATTAATAAATAATGTCTCCTGGTCAATTGGATGAATATGGGCATTACTTATCATATCAACGGTTTTCATCACCAATTGCGCTCCGATTTGCATCAGCCGGTCATGAATAATCCCCGCCGTATCGGTAGTTTCAACAGGAATCCGTTCTTGTGCAATTATTTTCCCTTTATCAATGTGATGTGTAATGAAAAATGTAGTGACTCCGGTTTCTTTTTCTCCGTTTATGATTGCCCATTGAACAGGGGCTGCGCCTCGGTACTGCGGAAGAAGCGATGCATGCAGGTTAAAGGTTCCCATGCGGGGCATTTTCCAAACGACTTCGGGTAACATACGAAAAGCAACTACAATTTGCAAATCGGCATTCCATGCTTTCAATTGCTCTAAGAAAACTTCATCTTTCAATTTTTCAGGTTGAAGCAATGGAATGGTTTTCGACAATGCGTATTTTTTTACCGGCGATGCTTGTAGAACGCTGTGGTGTTTTCCCACCGGCTTGTCGGGTGTTGTAACAACACCAACAACATGATACCCGTTTTCGATCAACTGCCGGAGACTTTCTGTTGCAAATTCGGGAGTGCCCATAAAGACAATGCGAGGGGAATTATTCATGAATAATTGATTTATAAATAGTAGCTATATTCTTCTCAGCTTCTGCTTTTTTCATTATAATATTTTCTGCTAAGATACAATTTTTTCTTTAATTTTGCAAATATATTTTCAATATATTGGATTTATTTGTTTTCAAGTGACTATATTTGCATCCTGTAAACATTTGACATGATGATGAAAAATTCATTTTTTTTTATTTTTTTCTCCCTGTTAACGGGTTTTGTAAGCGCTCAAAACGGGAGTAATCCGATTCAATTAAATGACATTATTGAACGGAAATACGCTTCAAGAGGAATGGATGAAATGCGTTCAATGCCTGATGGAGAGTGCTATACGATGCTTAGCAATGACCGGAAAGCCATTCTCAAATACGCTTACAAAACAGGTAAAATCGTAGACACTCTGTTCAATACCGGAACAGTGAGAGAAACCCGGTTAGATAATATCGAAGGATACATGATCAGCAATACAGGTTACCGGATTTTGGTCTGGACAAACCGCGAATCGATTTATCGCCGTTCCTGGAAAGCAAATGTATACGATTTCGATGTCCGTAGAAATTTTTTAAAACCATTATCTAATACAGGAAAAAAATTACGGATTCCAACATTTTCACCCGACGGAAGGATGTGCGCGTACGTAATAGATAATGATATTTGGTTGAAAAAATACGATTACGACACTGAAATTCAAGTAACTAAAGACGGAGAAGCTGGGAAAATCATGAATGGAATAACCGATTGGGTTTATGAAGAAGAATTTAATATTATTAATTTGATGTCCTGGTCGGCTGATAGTAAATTTCTCGCTTTTGTAAAATCAGATGAATCTTTGGTTCCTGAATATAGTTTTCAATATTTTAACGGAATGTTGTATCCGGGATTTTATTCATATAAATATCCCAAAGCAGGTGAAAACAATTCAGTAGTGGGTGTTTTTGCGTATAATGTAGATACAAAGGACATTAGAAAAATGGAAGTTCCGTTGGAAAACGACGGATATATTCCTTTCATCCGCTTTACTGCAAACGAAGACCAATTGGCCATAATGACTTTAAACCGGCATCAAAATCGATTCAATATGTATTATGCTAATCCGAAATCGACAGTTGCCCGTTTGGTTTTAAGGGACGAGAATAAATATTACATTAATCCGGATTGGATATCTGCACTTTATTTTACAAAAGACAATTTTGTTTATGTAAGTGAAAAAGATGGATTTGCACATGCTTATTTATATACTATAAACGGAGTTCAGGAACGCCAATTAACAGCCGGGAAATGGGATGTTACAGCGCTTTATGGTTATCAACCGGCAACCAAAACCGTGTATTATCAATCGGCTGAAGAAAACCCGCTGCGCCGTTCGGTTTATAAAACCGACGCAAAGGGGATGAAAACCAAATTGTCTGTCCGTGAAGGAGTTAATTCAGCTGCTTTTAGTGATAATTTCCAATATTTTGTCAATACTTTTTCAAATTTGACCACTCCTGCCTTTATTTCTATTAATGATGAAAAAGGAAAACAACTTGTTGTATTGAATGATAATTCAGCCTTGCAAAACTTACTTCAAACGGTCAGGTATCCCCAAAAAGAATTTTTTACTTTCACTACTTCTCAAGGTATAACATTAAACGGACGAATGATGAAACCGGCAAATTTTGATCCAAACCGGAAATATCCGGCATTGATGATTCAATACAGCGGTCCGGATTCTCAGGAAGTTACAGACAGGTTTAGTATGGATTGGGATGTTTATTTGGCTTCAAAAGGTTATGTTGTTGTTGCAATCGATGGACGCGGAACCGGAGCACAAGGTGAAGAATTCAGAAAGTGTACGTATTTGAATTTGGGAATCATTGAATCGGATGACCAAATTGCAGGAGCACAATACATTGGAACACTGCCTTTTGTAGATAAAAACCGGATTGCCATCTGGGGCTGGAGTTACGGTGGATACAATGTTTTAATGGCAATGAGCCGTGGAAATGGAATATTCAAAGCAGGAGTGGCGATTGCGCCTGTTACAGATTGGAGATTTTATGATTCAATTTACACAGAACGGTTCATGCGTACCCCAAAAGAAAATGAAAACGGATACAACGCTTCATCTCCTTTGAAATTAGCAAACAATTTACAGGGACGATTATTATTGATTCATGGTACAGCCGACGATAATGTCCATTTCCAAAATACGCTTTATTATATTCATGCGCTGGAAGAAGCCGGTAAACAGTTTGATACACAAATCTATCCGGATAAGAACCACAGTATTTTGGGAACAAATACCCGTCTTCATCTCTACAATCGGGTGATTGAGTTTTTGGATAAAAATTTGTAGATGGAAATATCAAAAGAGCGAATCCGAAAACCGGATTGGCTTAAAGTGCATTTAGGAAACAACCGGCAATTTTCAATTACAGGAAAGGTCGTATCATCAGGCAATTTACATACCATTTGCCAAAGCGGAAGATGCCCTAACCTGGGCGAATGTTGGAATCAAAGCGCCGCAACATTTATGATTTGCGGAGATATCTGCACACGTTCCTGTAAATTCTGTAATACGAAAACAGGGAAACCCTTTCCTTTGAATCCGGATGAACCGGTGATAGTAGCGCAATCGATCCATCAATTGGGTCTGAAACATGCAGTGATTACTTCCGTCGATCGCGACGATTTGCCGGATGCAGGCGCCGCACATTGGATGGAAACCATCCGTCAAATGAAAGCGTATAATCCTCAAACTACTTTGGAAGCATTAATTCCCGACTTTGGCGGGAATACGAAAAACATCGCCGGTATAATTTCAACTGCACCGGAAATTATCTCGCATAACATGGAAACCGTTCGGAGGTTAACTCCGGTGGTGAGAAGCGCCGCCCGGTATGATCGAAGTTTAGCTGTTTTGAAACAAATCGGTGAATCGAATGTATCCGCTAAAACCGGATTAATGCTCGGATTGGGCGAAACGGAAACAGAAGTTTACGAATTGATGGAAGATGTATTGGCAGCCGGTTGCTATTTCTTATCCATCGGACAATACCTGCAACCTTCACGGAAACAATTGCCCGTCAAGGAATACATTCATCCGGATGTATTTGAAAAATACAAGGAAAAAGCCTGCTCTTTCGGATTTCGACACGTGGAGAGCGGTCCTTTGGTTCGCTCCTCGTACCGGTCGGCGGATTACTTGTTGTAGAGACATTACATGCTTTGTCTCTACTGTTTTTTTCTATTTATCTTTAATATAATAATCAAAGCCATACCGGTTGCAGCAATAATGCCAAGCACGACAAATTTCATGGTTTGTCCTTCGATGTTTTTTATTAAAACCGGAAATAAAAGCGCTGATACCATAAATCCAATCATTACTGCACCATAGTTTGAGCCAATGTTTTTAATTCCGAAGTTGTCGGATGTTAAAACAGGATACAAGCCTGCAAAACCGCCGAAACAGAATGCAATCACTGCAATTGTTATAATCAACCAAACTCCTCCGATAAAGCAGAGACAGAAAGCGCTGAGTGATGTTGCCGCAAGAATTATAATATCGGCGTTTTCCCTGCCGATTTTGTCTGATATGAGTGGTACACAAAGTCTGCCAAGGGCGTTGGCAAGACCCATAACCATTACTAAAACCGTTGCAAAGGAAGCAGCGTTTCTGTTGATAGCCAAATCTTTTAAATCGGGATTCACAACAAAGAAAACCGACAGCCCGAACATCAAAGAAAATGTTATCAAATAAAAACGCGGGGTCTTTAGTATTTCACCGGTGGTGTATTGTTTACCTTTTAGCACCGGTACTGAAGCATTAGGAATCTGCTCGGGAGATTTAATGAATTTAAAAGTCAAAAGTGTTGCCGCAGCGAAAATAGCAGATAAAATCATTAAAGTAATGTTTACTTCAAATCTAAGGTTCAACATGGTAATAAATGGTGCAAAAATTACTGTTGAAAGTCCGAACGCGCAGACGCTTACACCGGTGGCAAAGCCTCTGTTTTGAGGGAACCACTTTTGTGCATTTGAAATAATAGCATTGTAAGCAGCTCCTACGCCAAAGCCGCCTATTATTCCATACAAGAGATAAATCAAAAAGACATGCGATTTTCCGGCAGCAGGAATAAACGCTGAAAATAACATTCCGGCAGCAACCATAAGTCCGCCAATAAGCGTCGTTAATTGTACACCAATCTTTGCCTGCGCTCTTCCGCCCAAAAGTATGCCCACAGCGAAAAAACAAAGCATGAACGAAGCCGTCAGTCCGACATCAGCCGGCAACCAGCCATAATACGCGCTAACAGGAGCTTTAAAAACACTCCATACATAAATGATGCCAAGGAAAAGCAGTAAAACTACTCCGGCAGTAAGCGCTTTTAACCCCTGTTTGTTTTGTAAAATAGTATTCATTTAATATAAAAATTGTATAATTTCACTAAAAATAATAACAAACCATCAGATTAGTACGAAAATTAGCAATTTCCGATGTATTTACAATCTTTGCTTTTTCGTTGTTTTTAATCTCTCCGAATGCAGCAGTTGTATATTCAAACTCAACTGCAAATTGACAGTTATTGATATTATAAAATAAATGTGGCGATAAACGGTACATGTATTTTATATCTTGCCCGCGGGTGTACCATGCGCCTGCAACGTTTTCGAGCGTACCCAAGCTATTAAGGTAGCCGGCAAAAAAACCCAACTGCCATTTCTTACCGTAATCAACGTTTAACCAATAATTCATGTATTGTGTTGGAGTATATTTTTCATGTCCGGTAGCGGGGTCGGTTGAGCTAACGGCATAACCGCCGATCATCAACGATTCAGTCGTATTTTGCGTATAAGTGGCTTGCGCTTTAAATATCCAATCAGTTGTTCGCAACTGTGCGTATGCCTGTACAGCACAAGTTGTCAGCGTTTCATCGGTTTTATATTTAGCTCCTTTGGAATTAGTGTAGTCTGTCATTGTGTAAAGGCGTGGTTTGATGGTTTTTACGCTGCCTATTGTTCCAAATTGCAGTTCCGGCGTTTTATATGCTACATGTGCAGCAAATTCAGGTAACATTGCATTGCGCATATAGTTCGAGCTTTTAAGCGAGGTGGATGCTGTTCCGGGGACAGGACCAAGAGAACAATAATCGCTTTGGAACACTGCAAAAAGTGAAAGTAACGCTTTCTCCGGTTTATAATCGAACCGTATTTGGTCGCTCCGGTTGAAAGCCCAGAATGGCGCTCCTGTATTAAGCGCTACTATATTCGGGATGCAACCGATGGCAAAAGGATGCCATGTGCGTCCCAACTGTAGCTCGGTTTTTTCCCAGGCGAGGTTGGTATATGCCTGACGCATACGCGCACCATTGGTGTTGGAAGTACCCGTAAAATCAAACTCAATGTATGCCGTTGACTTGGCTCCAAATACATCCGGAGCAAAGAACCTTGTACCCAAACGCGATGCAATGGAAATGAAATTAGTTACAGGAGCGGCGTTAATGTCTTTACCATTAGCATCAAGTTGTTTATTCAAGGGGAAAAAAGTGAATAAACCTTCCACCGCCTCAGAGGTTTGCCGTGTATCATAAATATAATCAACCCGCGCAAAACCGGAAAATTGTATACTTGTCGTACGACCTAATTTTAATCTGTCGTTTTGTGAAAATAACGGCAGATTAATAAGTTGAAACAGTATTAAAACAAAGAAAAAATAACGATGATTCATTTTTGAAATATTAATAGTTATAGTATAAATATCTGATTATAAATATTGTGCAACTGTGTGATTATTAGCAATAAATCGTACTTGATAAAACAATTCTCCTTTTATTTTGTAAATTTTGAAAAAGGCATACCATTGTGTTTGTTTATTTTTCGAAAACACAGCATAATACAATCCTTCTCCATACCGGTCTGTAAAATATTTAGGAGCTGGCTTTTTTAATTTTGTGGGCAAGTTAAGCCTGATATCATTTACCAATTCTTTTACGTACTCAAATGCTGTATCTTTGAATGAGAAATATCCTTTTTCGTAAAGAATTGGTACAAGGCTTTTATAATATTGCCGTACTTCAGGTAAGAATATTACTCTATTCATTTTTTGCAAAAAACTTGTCTAAATCTTCGTTAATACCAACTAAAAGTTCATTCATTGTTATTGACCGATAAAAATCTTCATCCGGTTCAAAAATCATATCCGGTTCCCCATTGGGAAAATAATTTTGAACGATAAACATATTATCCCCTCTTTGAATAATTAACTCGTTATTTAATGCCATATCAAAATACTTGTCGTCATTCGCTATAAACTCTTTACTGCTTACTACTGTCATGGTCTAATTTTTTGATAAATACAATTGCAAATGTATTAATATTTTTTTACATCATTACCAAAAGTTCGGATATTATTTCATACATTTGCACTTTTAATAATAAACAAGTATCATTAATGGAATATTGGCAGGAAGAATTAGAAACGATTAACCGGAAAGACTTGGAAAAACTGCAAATAAAGCGATTGCGTCATACCATTGAAGAAGCCGGAAACACTCCGTTTTATAAAAAAGTATTTGATGAAAAAAAACTTTCAGCGGATTCAGTCGAAACATTAGCGGATTTGAAAAAATTTCCTTTCACCACAAAAGAAGACCTGCGCAACAATTATCCTTTTGGAATGGCGGCAATTCCCTTGAAAGAATGTGTCCGTTTGCATTCTTCAAGCGGGACGACCGGAAATCCGACGGTTGTCCTTCATTCGGCGAAAGATTTGGACGAATGGGCTAATCAGATTGCGCGTTGTATGTTTATGGTTGGTATTCGAAATACGGATATTTTTCAGAATACTTCAGGCTATGGAATGTTTACCGGAGGGTTGGGATTTCAGTACGGGGCGGAAAAATTAGGTTGCCTTACCGTGCCTGCGGCTGCCGGAAATACAAAAAGGCAGATAAAGTTCATCAAAGATTTCGGATCTACCTGCCTGCACCTTATTCCCAGTTATGCGCTGCGTTTGGCTGAAGCATTGTATGAAGAAGGAATCGATCCGCGAAAAGACACCCAATTACATACTTTTATCATTGGAGCCGAACCGCATTCGGAAGAACAAAGGCAACGAATCGAAAAAATGGTTGGCGTGAAGGCTTATAACTGTTTCGGAATGTCGGAAATGTGCGGGCCGGGAGTCGCTTTTGAATGTAAGGAACAAAACGGATTGCATATCTGGGAAGATTATGTGATAGTGGAAATTATCAATCCCGAAACCTTAGAGCCGGTTGTTGAAAATGAAGTTGGAGAATTGGTGTTAACCACCCTCTGCCGGGAGGCTATGCCTTTGATTCGTTTCCGGACGCGCGACCTGACCCATATCCTTCCCGGAGAATGTAAATGCGGACGCACCCATCGACGCATCGCTCGCTTCCAGGGACGAAGCGATGATATGATTATTCTGAAAGGCGTTAATATTTTCCCCGTGCAGGTCGAAAAGGTATTAATGCAATTCAAGGAATTGGGAAATAATTATTTGATTACCATGCAAACAATGAACAACAACGATGAAATGTTAATCGAAGTAGAGCTTGGCGATTTTTCAACCGATGATTATCGCCTTTTGGAAAATCTGACCAAAACAATCACCAGGCATTTAAAAGATGAATTGCTAATTACCCCCATTTTAAAAATCGTAAATAAAGGGTCATTGCCTGTTCAGGAAGGAAAAGCGGTGAGAGTGAGGGAGATGAGAGTTAAGAGTTGAGAGTTAAGAGTTTAGAGTTTAGAGTGTAGAGTTTAGAGTTTAGATAAAATAATAAATTATTCAGTTATTCAGTTACTCAGTTATTAATCATGAAGATAAATCAAATTTCAATTTTTTTAGAAAATAAATACGGAACATTAAACGAACTATTTACCTTGTTGAGTAAGGAGAATATTCGTATTATTGCTGCTACAGTGGCAGATACATCAGAATTCGGTATTTTGCGAATGATTGTCAGTGATGCGGAAAAAGCATACCAATTGTTAAAAAATAACCATGTTAGTGTTCACTTAACAGAAGTATTAGCCT
>Ga0209628_10001035_pt1 | contig 17588 bp, 21 predicted proteins | sample TergutCu122P4_FD_187285 | JGI IMG/M metagenome (GOLD analysis project Ga0209628, IMG submission 187285) | Cubitermes ugandensis P4 segment gut microbial communities from Kakamega Forest, Kenya - Cu122 P4 (SPAdes) (version 2) | ecosystem: Host-associated > Arthropoda: Insects > Digestive system...
CCGTTGCCGTGGAAGGCGCAAAGACCGCCAGAGCGGCGCGGTTGCAACTGGAAAAAAGCACCGGCAAACCGGCGGTGAGCGCGGCCAATGCGAAGGCGATTGGCGCGCGGCAAAACACGGGAAGCAAAAATTAAATGACTCCTTTCGGCAAAGTCGCGGTGCTGTTCGGCGGTACTTCCGCCGAGCGCGAGGTTTCCCTGAACAGCGGGGCGCGGGTGTTGGCCGCGCTGCAAGGGCAGGGCATCGATGCCCATGCCTTCGATCCGGCGACGCAGCCGCTGGCCGCGCTCAAGGGTTACGACCGCGCCTTCATCGCGCTGCACGGCCGCCACGGCGAGGATGGCACGATCCAGGGCGCGCTCGAACTGATGGGCATTCCCTATACCGGCTCCGGCGTCATGGCCTCGGCCCTGGGTATGGATAAATTCCGCACCAAACTGCTGTGGCGGGCCGCCGGCCTGCCGGTGCCCGACCACGTGCTGCTCGATGCCGCTGCCGATTTCGCCGCCGTCGAGCGCTCGCTCGGGCTGCCGCTGTTCGTCAAGCCGGTGCATGAGGGGTCGTCGATCGGCATCAGCAAGGTCAAGGTTCCCGGCACGCTGGCTGCGGCTTATGCCGATGCGGCGAAGTACGATGCGCTGGTGCTGGCCGAAGAGGGCATTCTGGGCGGCGAATACACGGTCGGCATCGTCGGCGACGAGGCCCTGCCGATCATCAAGATCGAGCCGGCGACCGAGTGGTACGACTACGAGGCCAAATATCACCGCGACGACACGCGCTACCTCTGCCCCTGCGGCTTGCCAGCGGCGTGCGAGGAGGAGATCCGTCAGCAGGCGCTGGAAGCCTTCCGCCTGATCGGCGGGCGCGGCTGGGGCCGGGTCGATTTTCTGCTGGACGAGGCCGGTCGCCACTTTTTCCTGGAAGTGAATACCGCGCCGGGTATGACCGATCACTCCCTGGTGCCGATGGCCGCCCGCGTTGCCGGTCTGGACTATCCGGCCCTGGTGCGCCGCGTCCTCGAACTGGCCGCGAACCATTGAGACGATGAATGTGGAACAAGCCCCACTTGCTCAACGCGCTGGCCGACCTGCTGTTGCTGGCGGCGGTCGCGGCCGTGCTGGCGGCGGCGCTCGTCTGGGTGGCGCGCGTGCCGGCCTGGCCGGTGAAACGGGTGGATTTCGCCGAGCCGCTGGTCAATACCCGGCGCGAGGAAGTCGAGCAGGTGCTGCGGCCGGCGCTCAAGGGCAATTTCTTCAGCATCAATCTGGAAGCCGCGCGCGGTGCGCTGGAGCGCCTGCCCTGGGTGCGCCAGGCGCAGGTGCGGCGAGTCTGGCCGGCCGGTCTGGAAGTGCGGATCGAGGAACAGCAGGCCGTGGCGCGCTGGGGCGAGGGCAAGAACGAACTGGTCAATCGCTACGGCGAGGTGTTCGCCGCTGTGGCCGCCCCGGAACGGCTGGCGGCCTTGCCGTTGCTCTACGGGCCGCCGGGCACGGCGTCGGAAGTGCTGGCCTTCCATGGCGAACTGTCCGCCCGGTTCGCGGCGGTCGGCGAGCAGCCGGCGCAGGTGTTGCTGACGCCGCGCCTGGCCTGGCAGTTGAAGCTGGCCAGCGGCCTGACGTTGAGAATGGGCCGCGAACAGCCGAAAGCGTCGGTGAGCGCGCGTTTGCAGCGTTTCATCGAGGTCTGGCCGCAGGTCGTCGGCCCCTTGGCGAGGCGTCCAGAAATGATTGATTTACGGTATCCGAACGGTTTCGCCATGCGTCTGGCGGGCGCGGGGAAGGGAACAAAACCATGAGCAGGGATAACAAGGACATGATCGTCGGACTCGACATCGGCACGTCGAAAATCGTCGCGCTGGTCGCCGAGATCGACGCCGAGGGCAAGCTCAACGTCATCGGCATGGGGTCGCAGGATTCGCGCGGGCTGAAGAAGGGCGTCGTGGTCAACATCGAGGAGACCGTGCACACCATCAGCCGGGTCATTCAGGAGGTCGAACTGATGGCCGACTGCAAGGTGCGCGACGTCTATACCGGCATCGCCGGCAGCCACATCAGGAGCTTCAATTCCAATGGCATGGTGGCGATCAAGGACAAGGAAGTGACCCAGGCCGACATCGAGCGCGTCATCGAGACGGCCAAGGCGATGCCGATTCCGGCCGATCAGGAGATTTTGCACATCCTCACCCAGGAATTCGTCATCGACGGCCAGGACGGCATCCGCGAACCCATCGGCATGAGCGGCATGCGTCTGGAAGTCAAGACGCACATCGTCACCGGGGCCATCTCGGCGGCCCAGAACATCGTCAAGTGCGTACGCCGCTGCGGCCTGGAGGTCAATGATCTGGTGTTGCAGCCGCTGGCTTCCAGTTACGCCGTGCTCTCCGAGGATGAGAAGGATCTCGGCGTCTGCCTGGTCGACATCGGCGGCGGCACCACCGACCTCGCCGTGTGGACGCAGGGGGCGATCCGCCATACCTCGGTCATTCCAATTGCCGGCGACCAGGTCACCAACGACATCGCCATGGCTCTGCGCACGCCGACGCGCGAGGCCGAGGACATCAAGTGCAAGTATGGCTGCGCCCTGTCGCAACTGGCCGATGTCGCGGCCGACATCGACGTGGCCGGCGTCGACGACCGGCCGAGCCGCAAGCTGTCGAAAAAGGCGCTGGCCGACGTGATTCAGCCGCGCGTCGAGGAACTCTTTGAACTGATCCAGAACGAGCTGCGCCGCGCCGGTTTCGAGGAGGTGCTCTCCTCCGGCATCGTGCTGACCGGCGGCGCCAGCGTGATGCCGGGCATGGTCGAACTGGGCGAGGAGATTTTTCACATGCCGGTGCGTCTGGGCAACCCGAAATACACCGGCAGCCTGGCCGACGTGGTGCAAAGCCCGCGTTTTTCCACCGCCTGCGGCCTCTTGCTCGAAGCCCAGGCGCAGCGCAAGCGCGGCCAGAAAATCCAGGAAAAGCAGGGCCTCAGCGACGTTTTTCAAAACGTGAAGTCGTGGCTGGCGAAAAATTTTTGATGCGCATTTGAACCATTTTTTCAGAGGAGGTAGTCATGTTTGAAATTATTGAAAAAGAAGAAGCGGGCACCATCATCAAGGTGTTCGGCGTCGGCGGCGCCGGCGGCAACGCCATCGAGCACATGATCCGCGAAGGGGTCAACGGCGTTGAATTCATCGCCGCCAATACCGATGCCCAGGCGTTGTCGCGCAATGCCGCGTCGACCAAGCTGGCGCTCGGCAAAAGCGGTCTGGGCGCCGGGGCCAAGCCGGAAAAAGGCCAGGAAGCCGCGCAGGCGCACCGCGACCATATCCGCGCCTGCCTCGAAGGCGCGCACATGGCCTTCATCACCGCCGGCATGGGCGGCGGCACCGGCACCGGCGCTGCCCCGGTGGTGGCCGAAATCGCCCGTGAAATGGGCATTCTGACCGTCGGCGTCGTCACCAAGCCGTTCTCGTTTGAAGGCGGCAAGCGCATGAAAGCCGCCGAGGCCGGCATCGTCGAATTTGCCAAGCACGTCGATTCGCTGATCGTCATCCTCAACGACAAGCTGATGGAGGTCATGGGCGACGACGCCGACGTCGACGACTGCTTCAAGGCCGCCGACGACGTGCTGAAGAACGCGGTCGGCGGCATCGCCGAAATCATCACCTACCCCGGTCTGGTCAACGTCGACTTCGAGGACGTGCGCACGGTGATGGGCGAAATGGGACGCGCCATGATGGGTTCGGCCGTCGCCTCCGGCATCGACCGCGCCCGCATCGCCGCCGAGCAGGCCGTCGCCTCGCCGCTGCTCGAAGGCGTCAATCTCTCCGGCGCGCGCGGCGTGCTGGTCAATATCACCGCCGCCAAGGGCAACCTGAAGATGAAGGAAGTCAACGAGGTGATGAACACCGTCAAGACCTTCGCCGCCGACGACGCCCACATCATCTTCGGCGCCGTCTACGACGAGTTGATGGGCGACGCCCTGCGCGTCACCGTGGTTGCCACCGGCCTCGGCCAGGCCGCCGCCAAACGGCAGGCTTTCGAGGTCATCAGCGCGCCGGCGGCGCAGGCGACCGGCACCCATGATGCCGTCGCTGCTTTCGGCGGCGGCGCGGCCATCGACTATGGCCACCTCGCCGACGTGCCAGCCGTCATCCGCAAGCCACGCAACGTCACCGTCGAGGCGCTGGCCAACAGCGGCGTCGATCGCTACGACATCCCGGCCTTCCTGCGTAAACAGGCGGATTGATGGTGGCTGGCATTCTCTGAAAAAGGGCAGCGCGGCATTGTGGTACAATGCTGCGTTTCCCCAACCGATTCAAATACTTGACATGCTCAAGCAACGCACGTTGAAAACCGTGATCCGCGCCTCCGGCGTTGGCCTGCACGGCGGCGTCAAGGTCAACATGGCCCTGCGCCCGGCCGCCCCGAATACCGGCATCGCCTTTCGCCGCACCGATCTGCCGCAACCGGTCGACATTCCCGCCGCCGCCTTCCTGGTCGGCGACACGCGCATGTGCTCCTGCCTCGAAAAAGACGGCGTCAAGATCGGCACCATCGAGCACCTGATGTCCGCCTTCGCCGGGCTTGGCATCGACAACGCCTGGGTCGACCTCGATGCGCCGGAAGTGCCCATCCTCGATGGCTCGGCCGCGCCTTTCGTGTTCCTGATCCAGTCCGCCGGCATCGAGGAGCAGAACGCCGCCAAGAAATTCATCCGCGTCACCCGCCCCGTCGAAGTCCGCGATGGCGACAAGTGGGCGCGTTTCACGCCCTATGACGGCTACCGGCTGGCCTTCTCCATCGTCTTCAATCATCCGGCCATCGACAAGTCGGCCCAGCGCGCCGAAATCGACTTCGCCGAACAGTCCTACACCCGCGAAGTCGCCCGCGCCCGCACCTTCGGCTTCATGCAGGAAGTCGAGACCCTGCGCGAAAACGGTCTGGCGCTCGGCGGTGGCCTGGAAAACGCCATCGTTCTCGACGAATTCCGCGTCCTCAACCAGGACGGCCTGCGCTACGGCGACGAATTCGTCAAACACAAGATTCTCGACGCCATCGGCGACCTCTACCTGGTCGGCCACCCGCTGCTCGCCGCCTATGCCTCGCACAAGGGCGGCCACGCGCTGAACAACCTGCTCGCCCGCGAACTGCTGAACACCCGGGACGCCTGGCAACTGGTCGATTTCGCCGACGCCGCCGGCGCTCCCGCCGGCATCACCCGCTGGCTGACCCAGACCGCCTGAAATGGCCCGGTCGTCCGAGCATGTTTGACATCGGCTTTTCCGAACTGATGGTGATTGGCGTCGTCGCGCTGATCGTCATCGGGCCTGAGCGCCTGCCGCGGGTTGCCCGCACGGCCGGCCATCTGCTCGGCCGCGCCCGGCGTTACGTCAATGATGTCAAGGCCGACATCAACCGCGAGATGCAGCTTGAGGAATTGAAGAAACTGCAAGCGGAGTTCGCCGATTCGGCCAAGGGCATCGAGAATTCGGTGCGCCAGGAATTCGACGCGGCTCGGGGCGAATTCGAAACCGCCCGCAGTGAGGTCGAGGCGCGCTTGCAAGGCCCCATCGGCGAGATCGAAACGCTCAAGCAGGCGGCCGTCGCCCCGGCGGCGGCCGATCGGTCAGAAAAACCCGAAAAACCCGCCGCATGAGCGATCCCCAGGCGAATCCCGCCGAAGAATCCTTCATCTCCCACCTCGTCGAGTTGCGTGAACGCTTGTTGCGCAGCCTGATTGCTGTTGGCGTGGCATTCGGCGCGCTGTGTCTCTATCCCGGCCCGGCCCGGATCTACGATTTTCTCGCCGCGCCGTTGACGGCGGCCTTGCCGGCGGGCGCCAAGATGGTCGCCATCGGCGTCATCACGCCGTTCATGGTGCCGCTCAAGGTGACGGCAATGGTGGCTTTTCTCGTCGCCTTGCCGTTCATCCTCTACCAGGTCTGGTCTTTCGTCGCCCCCGGCCTGTATGCCCACGAGCGCCGCCTCGGCCTGCCGCTGATCGTTGCCAGCAGCCTGCTGTTCCTGCTCGGCATGGCCTTCTGCTACTACTTCGTGTTTGGCCAGGTGTTCCGTTTCATCGCCAGTTTCGCGCCCAGGAGCATCACGCCGGCGCCGGACATCGAAGCCTACCTGTCCTTCGTGATCACCATGTTCATGGCCTTTGGCCTGGCTTTTCAGGTGCCGGTCGCCCTCGTTGTCCTGGTCAGGCTGGGCGTCGTCGAGGTCGCCAAACTCAGGGAATGGCGTCCCTATTTCATCGTCGGCGCTTTCATCGTCGCCGCCGTCGTCACGCCGCCGGATGTCGTTTCGCAACTGGCGCTGGCGATTCCGATGTGCCTGCTGTACGAGATCGGCCTCCTCGCCGCCCGGCTGGTGTCGCGGCCCGTCAAGGAGGACGGCGAGGAGCAGCCCCCGGCGGGGCCATGAGGCGTTGCCAAGGCGCGAAGCCCGATTCCGCAAGGCGGGGAACATCCTTTTGAACTACGCGCTTAATACCATCGGCAATTATTGATGCCGGTCATAGGCCGGGCTTTTTCTCTCGCATCATCATCCGCTGTTGCCATGAGCCACCTGCGGGGAGAATATGAGAGCTTTGTCCGCCATGCTTTTTGCATTGATTGCGCTGATTTCCGGCGGCGAGGCGCTGGCGCAGATTACCGACATCAACGCGGCGATCAACAAGGCCGGGCGGCAGCGCATGTTGTCGCAGCGCATGGCCAAGGCGTATTTCCAGATCGGCATGCAGGTCGATACCGAGCACAGCAAGAGCGTGCTGGACAGTTCCGTCGCCACCTTCGACCGCCAGTTGGTCGAACTCAAGAATTTTCCATCGACGCCGGAAATCAGAAATACCTATCTGAAACTCGAAACCGCCTGGCTGGCCTACAAGGACGTGCTGCTCGGCAGCCTTCCCTCACAGGCAAACGGGCGCAAGGTGCTGGCCATTTCCGAGGAAGTGCTGGCCATTGCCCACCAGGGGACGGTGCAGCTCGAAAAATTATCGGGCACGACCGCCGGCCATCTGGTCAACGTTTCGGGTCGCCAGCGCATGCTGTCGCAGCGCATGGCCAAGTTCTACCAGGCAATCGCCTGGGGCGTTGCCGACGAGCGCAGCGCGGCCAACCTCGATACCGCCCGCAAGGAATTCATCGCCGGCTTGCGGGAATTGACCGAGGCGCCGATCAATACGCAGCCGATCAAGGACGGCCTGGGACTGGTCGCGCAGCAATGGCTGTTTTTCGAGAACGCCCTGAACCAGAAAGGCAGCGGCGACAAGCGGTTCTCGTTGGCGGTGGCGACGACCAGCGAGCGCATCCTGCAAGAAATGGAAGGCGTGGTCGAGCTTTACGAGAAACTACAGAAATAATTTCGTTTCTTTGCATGTCATTCCATTTCCAAATCAACCGATCACTTTGTGAGTCACTCCGGGCTAGAGCGAGTTCGGTTCAAATGCTTACACAATCTGGCGCCGATTCCCCCCATCCCAACCTTCCCCCGCAGGCGGGGGAAGGTGCTTTGTTCCCTTCCCTGCTTGCGGGGGAGGGCTAGGGTGGGGGCTAACAGCGCTGGAAATTTGATGTAATTCCAATTTCCATTAAAAACTTGAATAGTTAAAACCAGACAAATCCAGATTTATATAGGCTATCGAGGTAAAATTATTTCAGTTTCTATTGCGAAATAGAATAATCATTCAAGCAGAAACCGCTCTAAAACCCGGAGCTTCCTCGCCACGAGTTTGGGGTGCCTCCGGCACCGAAATCACGCTTGGCTCGCTTGACCCCGGCCTGAAGGCCGGGCTTCTCGCTTGCGCCGTGGTCGGCTTCGCTTGCCGTGCAACCGCACTGTCTCTCGCTTCGCCTTCGCGTGCTCGGCTGATTTAGAGCGGTTTCGATTCAGTCATGAACAGTCAGTGTGATTACGTCATTCCGCGCGAAGCCGCGGAATCCATGCGGCGTCTGGATTCTGCGACTTCGCTTCGCTCCGCGCAGAATGACGATGGAGCGAGTGATACGTAAATACCTGAACGAAAAATGCCCTAAAAATGGAATCAGTTGGTTCTGGCGCTTTCCGTCTCGTGCCCGGCGGGCAGCCAGAGCCGGGCGCGCAAGCCGCCGCGCGGCGAGTCGAGCAGTTCCAGGCGGCCGCCATAGAGCCGCGCCAGATCGTCGACGATCGCCAGGCCGAGGCCGGAACCGGGCATCCGCTCGTCGCCGCGCCGTCCGCGCTGCAACAGTTCGCTGCGCAGGTCGGCGGCGATGCCGGGGCCGTCGTCGTCGACATCGAGGCATAACTCGCCGGCGATTTGTTCGGCATTGACCAGGATGCGCCGGGTGGCCCATTTGCCGGCGTTGTCGAGCAGATTGCCGAGCATTTCCTGCAAATCCTGGGCCTCGCCGCGAAAAACCAGGCGCTCCGGGCAGTCGGCGATGGCGATCCAGACGTCGCGTTGGGCGGTCAGGCGCTGCATGACTCGCAGCAGGCCGTCGATGACCGGGCGCAGGCGGCAGCGCTGGCCGGTCAACTGGGCGGCGGCGGCGGCGCGGGCGCGGGCCAGGTGGTGGTCGATCTGCTGGCGGGCCAGCATCGTCTGGCTGCCGACCAGTTCGGCCAGCGGGCCGTGCTCGGCGGCGGCGGCGTTGGCCATCACGCTCAATGGCGTTTTCACCGCGTGCGCGAGATTGCCGGCCTGGGTGCGCGCCCGCTCGACGAATTCGGCATTGCGCTGGAGCACCGCGTTGAGTTCGTCGACCACCGGTTGCACTTCCGAGGGATAGCGCCCTTCCAGCACGCGCTGGCGGCCTTCGTGCAAGCGGGTGAGTTCTTCGCGCAGGCGCTTGAGCGGATGGAGGCCGCCGATCACCTGCATGATCGCCGCGCCGGCCAGACCGGCGGCGAGCAGGCCGAGGGCGGCCAGCAGCATGCCGCGAAAACTGCGCAGCGGTTCGCTGAGCAGGCTTTCGTCGGCGGCGACGATGAGGCGGGCGGGCGCCTCCGGCGAGTCGAGCGGCCGCTGGATCTGTTCGATCAGCAGCAGCGGCTTGCCGTTTGGCCCGATGATCCGGTGCTGGTGGACTTCGCCATTGGCCGGCTGGTCGTCAGCAACGGTCAGCGCCTGATCCCACAGCGAGCGCGAGCGCAGCACGGCGATGGTCGGCAGTTTTCCATCAACGCCGATGCGGTCAATCTGCCAGTAGAGGCCGGAATAGGGGCGGGTCAGCCGGGGATCGCTGAGCGGCCGGTCGAGCGTGATCTGGCCGTCGGCGGTGAATTCGAGATTGGCGGCCAACTGGTTGAGATGGGTTTGCAGTTCGGCGTGGAACTGGCGCGTCAGATGCTGGCTGAACAGGCTGTTGAGCAGCCAGCCGGTGACGCCGATGCTGCCGATGATCCAGGCCAGCGTGCCGAGCAGCAGGCGCAGGCGCAGGGAACGGTGGGCGTTCATCCTAAAAACCGTAGTTGGACGCGCCCGAATGGCGATAGTCATCGAAGCCGGGAAAGGTCGTGTTCATGCGGATTTCACAAAGATCACAAGCGGTCAACTACGGTTTTTATTGAACCGGCCATTAAGATTTGAAAATTCCTGCTGCGTCATGCTGCGCGTAGTCGCAGCATCCATGCGGCTTTTGGATTCCGCGACGGAGCGCGCAATGACAAAACTTAATTGCCGGGTGAATAGGATCATGCCGGATCGCGCAGGCGGTAGCCGAGGCCGCGCACGGTTTCGATCATCTCCGGCGGCAGTTTTTTGCGCAGCCGGCCGATGAAGACCTCGATGGTATTCGAGTCGGGATCGCTGTCGTGCGAATAGATGTGTTCCGCCAGTTCGCTGCGCGAGATGACATCGCCGCAGCGGCGCAGCAGATAGGCGAGGAGGCGGAATTCGTGGCTGGTCAGCGTCAGCGGCTGGCCGTCGAGATGCACCCTGGCGCTGCGCGTGTCGAGCGTCAGCGGCCCGCAGCAGAGTTCGTTGCGGGTCTGGCCACCGCTGCGCCGGAGCAGGGCGCGCAGCCGGGCCAGCAGTTCTTCCATGTGAAAGGGTTTGGGCAGGTAATCATCGGCGCCGGCGTCGATGCCGGCCACCCGCTCGTGCCAGTCGCCACGGGCGGTCAGAATCAGCACCGGCATGTCGCGCCCGGTCTGCCGCCATTGCCTGAGGATGGAGAGGCCATCGAGCAGCGGCAGGCCAAGGTCGAGAACGACGGCGTCAAAAGCCTTTTCGTTGCCGAGGTAGAGGGCGTCACGGCCATTGCCGGCGGCGTCCACGGCATGACCGGCCGCTTCCAGGCTGCGGCACAACTGCGCGCACAGCGTCGGCTCGTCCTCGACCACCAGAATGCGCATCGCCAATCCCTCAGCGGTGGTGGCGCACGCGGATCAGCGAGGCGTCGCGGGCGTCGATCAGCAGCTTGCTGACGCCGCCGCTGGCATTGAGCATCTTGATTTCATAAATCCAGCGGCCGTCCTCATTCTCCAGTTCGACTTCGAGCGCTTCGCCGGGGAAAGTCGGGCGGATGCGCTCCAGTACCGTCTGTAACGGCAGGATGCGCCCGGCCGCCAGTTCCTGACGCGCCAGTTCGTGATCGTGCTTGTCCTCGCCGAGGGCCGGCATGGCGCAGGCGGCGAGAATGACCGCAGCGGCCAGCGGGGGGCGCAGCCAATCATTTTTCACCATGCTCGCCTTCCTTTCGTGCGGGAGGAAATATCGCGCCAGCGGCGCCGGCGGATGACGCCTTTGTAGTGCACTGGCGATGAATGTCGTCTGAACGCCGCTTTTCACCGGTGTTCAGACGGCAGGCGGCGGACATTCATCGCAATGGTGGATTTCCACCGTCGCATGGACGATTTCCTCGTGCACAGCGAGCGCGGCGCGAACGTGCAGCGGCGTGAGGCTGGCATCGTGCGTCAGCAGCGACAGGGCGCAGGCGTAAGCGCCGTTGCCGACGCGCCAGACGTGCAGGTCGGTGATCTGCGCGCCGGTCGGCAGGGCGCCGATCGCCGCGCGGATTTCCTCGACCACCGGATGATCCATCTCGCGGTCGAGCAGCGCGCTGCCGCTCTGGCGCAGCAGGTTTCGCGCCCACAGCCCGACCAGTGCCGCGCCGACCAGGGCGCAGACCGGGTCGAGCCAGGCCCAGCCGTAGCGCCAGCCGCCGGCCAGCGCGGCGATGGCCAGCACCGAGGTCAGGGCGTCGGTCAGAACGTGGAGGTAGGCGGCCTTCAGGTTGAGATCGTCGTGGGCGTGCTTATGCGTGTGGTCATGCCCGTGCTCGGGGTGATGCGTTCCGGCCCGGTGCAAAATCGCCGCGCAGGCGAGATTGATGCCGAGGCCGAGCACGGCGACGACCATCGCCTCGGCGTAGCGGATCGGCTGCGGAGCGAGCAGCCGGTCGACGGCGCCGAACACCATCAACGCCGCCACCACGAGCAGGAACAGGGCGCTGGTGTAACCGGCCAGCACTTCGATCTTCCAGGTGCCGAAGGCAAAGCGCGCATCGCCCGCGTAGCGCCGGGCGGCGGCATAGGCGAAGGAGGAGAGGCCGATGGCCAGCGCGTGCGAACTCATGTGCCAGCCATCGGCCAGCAGCGCCATCGAGTTGAACCCCCAGCCGGCGGCGATTTCGCCAACCATCGTCGCCAGCGTGATCCACAGCACCAGCCGCGTGCCGCGCTCGGCGCGGAGATTGCCGCTGCCATAGTCGTGCGTCTGCTCCCAGCGCGTCAGATCGTGGTGCATGGTCATTGCTGTCCGTAGCCGGCGAATTTTTCCCGCACCGCCGCCATTTCGGCTTCGTCGAGCAAGACCGGCTGGCCGAGTTGGCAGGCGCGCCAGTATTGCTCGCATAATTCTTCCAGTTCGACGGCCAGGGAAAACGCCTCGTCGACATCGCGACCAGCGACCAGGAGGCCGTGATTGGCCAGCAGGCAAGCCTTGCGCCCGGCCATCGCCGCCAGCGCCGCCGTCGACAATTCGTCCGTGCCGAACAGGGCGTAATCGGCGCAGCGGATGCTGTCGCCGCCAAAGCGGGCGATCATGTAATGGAAGGGCGGAATGTCGCGGCGCAGGCAGGCCAGGCTGACGGCAAAGGGCGAATGGGCATGCAGCACGGCCCCGACCTCCGGGCGGGCGGCGTAGAGATCGCGGTGAAAACGCCATTCCGAGGAAGGCTTGCGCCGGCCTTTGGGCAACCCGTGAGTCACTCCGGGCTGAAGCCCGGAGCTTCCTCGCCACGAGTTTGGGGCGCCTCCGGCGCCGAAATCACGCTTGGCTCGCTTGACCCCGGCCTGCAGGCCGGGCTTCTCGCTTGCGCCGTGGTCAAGGGTCAGCCAGGGAATGTCATCGACCTCCAGGGTGGCGTAGGGCATGCCCGTCGGCGTGATGTAGAAGCCGTCAGCGTGGCGCACGCTGACATTGCCGGCGGTTCCCCGGTTCAGCCCGGCCGGTTGCAGGGCGTTGGCGGCGGCGATCAAGGCGTGGCGCGGATCAGTCATGGTGTGATTCCATTTTTAAATCAGCCGAGGACGCGAAGGCGAAGCGAGAGACAGTACGGTTGACCGGCAAGCGAAGCCGACAAAGTCATCGGTTGATTTGGCAATGGAATGAGTCATACCGGTTCAGAGATGGCCTCTGGCTTTGAGATCCGGCGCGAAGGTGGCAAGCGACATGACCAGCGTTCGCGGCGCGTCTGCCAGGCGGATAGCGCCATAGCTCACATACCAATCCGCTGCCCGGTCGTTCTTGGCGTCGATAATCAGGATCAGCCCGCCAACGTCTTCACTGGCCAGAATGGCGCGTCGCGCCGCCGCGCCCAGGAGTTGTCCGCCAAGACCTTGTCCCTGCACGCGCTTGTCCGTCGCCAGCCGCGCCAGCCGGAATCCCCCCACATCATGCCGGGACAGGCCCTTGCGCAAGGGGTCCGGCATCCGCGCGTAATCGAGCGCGGCGGGGGTGATGCTGTAAAAACCGAGAATTCTGCCCGGATTGGCGTCGTCGATCGCGCAAAACGTCTTGGCGCTGCCGCTGTCATGAGCCTGGCGAGCATACCTGGCCAAAAACTCGTTCAGAGCCGCATCGCCGCAATCGAAATGCTGGCGCTCATGCGACTTGCTGACGGCTTCTTCATGCCATGGCGTCATTTGAGAACCGGCATGGCCGCCAGCGCGGCGCGCAGCTTGGCGTTGGGGGCTGGCGGATTGTCGATCAGATCGAGAATCTTCTGGTAATCCCGCTCCGATAGCTCGATCCTCTCCGCTTCGGCGATGACCGCCTCGGCCTCGCGCAACGCGGCCTGTGTCACGAAGCAGGTCATGTCGGCATGACACAGCGCAGCGGCGCGCGCGATGCGCGATTTGGCCTGCGGAGAAATCCGCAGGCTCATCCGGTTGTTGTTTTCTATGGCGATACGCGGCATGGCGACCTCGGGCAAAGTGTACGTATTCAAAGCATACGTGCTCACTTTGATTCTTTCAAGAATGAAAATTCTCCGGGTACAGCCGCAACAAGCCGTCGCGGCTGGCCGGGCAGACGCCGCGCTCGGTAATCAAAGCGCTGACCCGGCGGGCTGGCGTGATGTCAAAGGCCGGGTTGGCCACCGCCTCGCCGGGGGGCAGTTGCCGCAGGGCCGACGGCGCGCCTTGCGCATCGACGCCGCGCACCTCGCGCAACTCGTCGCCGTCGCGTTCCTCGATCGGAATGGCGTTGCCGTCGGGGCAGGCGAAATCGAGCGTCGAGCGCGGCGCGGCGACGTAAAAGGGGATGTCATTGTCGGCGCAGGCCAGGGCCTTCAGATAGGTGCCGACCTTGTTGGCGACATCGCCATTGGCGGCGATGCGGTCGGCGCCGACGATCACCGCGTCGACCCGCCCGGCGCGCAGCAGAATGCCGGCCGCGTTGTCGGCGATGACGGTATGCGGCACGCCGTGCCGGGCCAGTTCCCAGGCCGTCAGCAAGCCCTGGTTGCGCGGCCGCGTTTCCGAAACCCAGACGTGCACCGGCAGACTGGCGTCATGGGCGGCATAGACGGGCGACAAAGCGGTGCCGTGATCGACGGTCGCCAGCCAGCCGGCGTTGCAGTGAGTCATCACGTTCAGCGTCTGGCCCCGGCGCGGCGGAATCTGGCGCAGCAGGCCGAGGCCGTGCCGGCCGATGGCGGCATTCTGCGCCACATCCTCCTCGGCGATGGCCGCCGCTTCGGCCCACGCCGCGTCGGCGCGTCGGGCCGGGGGCAGCGGTAGCAGCAGCCGGCGCAGGCGAGCCAGCGCCCAATGCAGGTTGACCGCCGTCGGCCGGGTTGCGCCGAGGATGGCGATGGCTGCGTCCAGCCGTGCCTCGGAAGCCTCGCTGGCCAGCGCAATCGCCAGCCCGTAAGCGGCGGTGACGCCGATCAGCGGCGCCCCGCGCACCTGCATGGCGCGAATCGCCTCGGCCGCCGCCTCCAGCGAAGCGATGCGAACCCAGTGCAGCGCCAGCGGCAGGCGGGTCTGGTCGATGATGTCGATGCTGCGCCGCGCGGGATCGGCGCGCAGGGTGCGGGTGGGGGTGGCGTCGATGTTCATGGTTGCAGGATTCTACCCTTCGCGCGGCGCAACAAAATTTCCGGTTTTTCCCGGGATCGCCAGTGCTAGGATAGCGCCATGTCCGCCCTGCCCATCCGCAAACCCGCCACCTACGACGATCTGCTGGCCCTGCCGGCCAACCGGGTCGGGCAGATCGTCAATGGGATGCTCTACAGCCAGCCCCGGCCGGCGCCCAGGCACGCGCGCTCAAGCTCCATGCTGGGCATCAACCTGGGTTCCCGCTTCGACATGGGCGACGACGGCCCCGGTGGCTGGTGGATACTGGATGAACCGGAACTCCATCTGGGCGACGACGTGCTCGTTCCCGATCTGGCCGGCTGGCGGCGCGAGCGGATGCCGGCCCTGCCCGAAACCGCCTGGTTCGAGCTGGCGCCCGATTGGCTGTGCGAAGTGCTCTCGCCCAGCACCGCGCGGCTGGATCGCAGCGAAAAGATGCCCCTCTACGCCGCTCTGGGCGTCGCGCATCTGTGGCTGGTCGACCCGGAACTGCGCACGCTCGAAGCCTACGAAAACCAGCAAGGCCGCTGGATGCTGATTGCCGCGCACGCCGATCAGGACGTGGTGCGCGTTGCGCCGTTTGCCGCCGCGCCGCTGGAACTGGCCTGGTTGTGGGCCTAGTCTGTCACGTTCAAACAAAAGGAGCGTTGCGATGAGCTTCGTGCAGGAATTCAAGGAATTCGCCGTCAAGGGCAATGCCGTCGATCTGGCGGTGGGCGTCATCGTTGGCGCGGCGTTTGGCAGAATTGTCGATTCCATCGTCGGCGATCTGGTCATGCCGCTGATTAGCCGGATCGTCGGCCGGCTCGACTTTTCCAGCCTCTATGTCGTGCTCGGCGACAACCCGCAGAATCTGGCGACGCTGGCCGAATTGAAGAAGGCCGGCATCCCGGTGTTCGCCTACGGCAATTTCCTGACCATCCTGGTGAACTTCATTCTTCTCGCCTTCATCATCTTCATGATGGTCAAGCAGTTGAACCGCCTGCGCAAAACCGAGCCAGCGCCGGAGCCGGAAGCGCCGCCGACGCCGGAAGACATCGTGCTGCTGCGCGAAATCCGCGATGCGCTGAAGAAATAGGCTGCGCCGCCGCCCAACCCGCGCCAGCGCGGCGAGCCATCGCCGCCTGGCGCGATGTTTTTGTCATCGAGCGGGCGTCGTCGGGGCGGTGTTCAGCCTTCGTTAACGTCCCCGCCACCATAATCGGCCAACCCATTGACCCCAAGGAGCCAGCGATGCCCCGTTTCTTCCCCGTTTTTCTATTCGTCGCCTGTGGCCTGGCGCAAGCGGAAACGCCGCGCCAGATCGCGGACGCCTACGCCGTGGCGCAAGGCGGCGGCTTCACGGCCTCGGCGACGCGCGGCGGCGAATTCTTTGCCCACCGTTTTGGCGTTTCCGAGAAGATGCCCACCTGCTCCACTTGTCATACCGACAACCCCATGCAGGTTGGCCGCCATGCGGTCACCGGCAAATCGATCAAGCCCGTCGCGCCCGCCGCCAATGCCGAGCGCCTGAGCGATCCGGCCAAGGTTGAAAAATGGTTTACGCGCAACTGCAAAGAAGTCGTCGGGCGCGAATGCACGCCGGGCGAAAAGGCCGATTTCATGGCTTTTCTGATCGAGGCGCGTTGACATGAAACCCATCATCTCGACCCTGGCCGCCTGCCTGTTGGCCACCGCCGCCCATGCCGACGACGATAAAATAGCCGTCCCCGCCGACGCGCCGCCGTCTTATGTCAAGGAATGCGGCAGTTGTCACGTCGCCTTTCCGCCGCAGCTTCTCAGCGCCGAGGATTGGCAAAACGTCATGAACCACCTGGAAAAGCATTACGGCGACAATGCGGCCATCGCCGACCCGACACGGCAGGAAATCACCGCTTTTCTCGTGCGCCATGCCGACGCCCACGGCCGCTCATCCGGGGCCAATTCGTCGCGCTGGCCCTTGCCCAAGCTGACCAAAACCGGCTGGTTCAAGCACGAACACCACAAGGTCACCAACACGCTGTGGACCGGCCCGACCGTGCGCAGCCCCAGCAACTGTAGCGCCTGCCATGAACGAGCCGAGCAGGGCAGCTTCCGGGAAGAAGAAATTCGCATGCCGGGAGATCCTCGCCGTGCGCACAAGTGAGGCGAAGATGCAGGCGAAAATACGGGTCTGGGATTGGCCGGTGCGCATCGGCCATTGGCTGCTCGTCGCCGGCTTCGTTACCGCCTGGCTCACCGGCGACAGCGAGGAACAGCGCCTGATCCACGTTTACGCGGGCGGCCTCATGCTCGGCATCGTTTCCTTCCGCCTGCTGTGGGGCTTCATCGGCAGCACACACGCCCGGTTCAGCGATTTCGTGCGCGGCCCGCGGGCCGTCATCGACTATCTCAACAGCCTGCTGCGTGGGCAGCCCCGGCACTTCACCGGCCACAACCCGGCGGGCGGCTGGGCCATCGTCGCCCTGCTGGCGCTGATCTTGCTCGGCGGCGTCAGCGGCTGGCTCAACTATCAGGAACTGGGCGGGGAGTGGGGCGGAGAGTGGGCGGAAAACCTGCACGAAACCGCCGTCCATCTGCTGCTCGCCGTGGTCGCGGTGCACCTTGGCGGCGTCCTGGTCGGCAGCCTGGCGCATCGGGAAAACCTCGTCCGCTCGATGCTCACCGGCAGCAAGCAGGGCCAGGCAACGGACGCCATCGCCAACGCCCGCCCCCTCGCTGCGCTGGCCATGCTGCTCTGGGCCGTGGCGCTGGCTTGGCTGCTCGGCCGGTAGAGATCGCGCACGGTTTCACTTGCCGCAGAGATCGTAGGGTGCAATAAGCGCAGCGCATTGCGCCGATCATTCGCACGGTCGATTGCGGCGGGATGGCGCAATGCGCTTTGCTTATTGCGCCCTACACCCTCTGCCTCCAGCCCGCTAGGGCGGCGGCTCTGCCCCGCCGGTGCAAAAGCAAATTGGCTAGGGATCGGCGGGGCCAGCCCCAATACTGTTTCCTTAATTAAAACCATGCCATAATCCCGAACCTCGAACTCGGGATGGATCTA
>Ga0209628_10001036_pt1 | contig 17579 bp, 14 predicted proteins | sample TergutCu122P4_FD_187285 | JGI IMG/M metagenome (GOLD analysis project Ga0209628, IMG submission 187285) | Cubitermes ugandensis P4 segment gut microbial communities from Kakamega Forest, Kenya - Cu122 P4 (SPAdes) (version 2) | ecosystem: Host-associated > Arthropoda: Insects > Digestive system...
GACTATCCTGACGAATTATCTATGGAGTTGTTAAAAGGAGCCGGAGTGTTTTGTCACAAACACAGAGGAAAAAACAGGACCCAAAGGCTATAGACGCGTGAAGGGCAAGACGATATCACTGCCATGCCTGGACAGCTTGAACCCGACTCTTGAATCCACAGCCCTCAAGCTGATGGAGGAGGCGGGTGAGCTTGCCCAGGCCATTGGCAAGTATAGAGGAATGAGCGGGGAGCGCGACTATCCTGAGGAAATAAAAGTTATTGAGATGATCATCGAGGAACTGGTCGATGTGGCGCAAACCGCGGTGACGATGATGTATGTGCTAGAAAGAGAATACGACGCGGACATAGACGGCGCGCTGCGGCGGCATGTGGAGAAAATGATCAAAAAAGGATATATGAGCGCCGCCGGCGATCAGCCGGAGCGCTTGATTCGGGACACGGAGTGAATGATAATCCGGGCGAGGTATGATAGAAGTGGTATCTGAGCTGATAGCGCAATCGAATGATCAGGGAAGGGTGAACGGGATAGAGAGAAAAATCGCTGTGTTGATAGACGCGGACAATGTATCAAGCAAATATATCAAACCCATACTTGATGAGTTGTCAAAGTTCGGCGCGCCTACATATAAGAGAATATATAGCGACTGGACCAAGCCCGAGATGGCGGGATGGAAAAATGTGCTGCTGACTTACTCGATCACGCCTGTTCAACAGTACAGCTTTATCAGCGGGAAAAACGCCACTGACTCAAACATGATCATTGAGGCTATGGATATACTGTACACGGGGCATGTCGATAGCTTCTGCATCGTGTCCAGCGACAGTGATTTTACCAGACTCGCCGGGAGGCTTCGCGAGGCGGGCATGTATGTCATAGGCATGGGGGAGAAAAAGACGCCCCAATCGTTCATATCCGCTTGCGAAGTGTTCAGGTATCTGGAGGTGCTTTTATCCGATGGATTGATCGTCGCCGCTGAAGGGCCGGAACCGGTTATGGCTCGGGAGGGCGGCAGGGTGCCCGGCTCTAAGGAAAGCGCGGAAACGGGGTACGCTGAACGCAAGACCTCTGAGGAAGCCGATTTGAGCAGCTCTTTATCAAATGTGGATGAGATTACGGGGATCATACAGAAGATAGTCGCGGATACCTCAGATGAAGACGGTTGGGCTTTCCTGGGAAATGTAGGGAATTTATTAAATAAACAAAAACCTGACTTTGATTCGCGGAACTATGGATACCCAAAATTGACTCTATTTGTTAAGTCGTTAAATCGTTTTGATATTGAGCATAGGGCTACGAATAATCCAGGTATAAAACACACATTTATACGCGTAAGGGCCGGCGGGCGGGTTTCAAAGAAGATTTTATCCCGTTCCGCGTCCGGCAGGCGAAAGACGGGCGCGTCGAAGTAATACGCCTGCCATGAACCTCCGGCGACAATGAGCGCGGATGTTCCCGAAAAAAACACAAACGTCTTAGGGGGAGTGGAATGTCGGGAGATAGACTGAGTGTCGAAGGCGGCAATCGTTTAAGTGGAAAGATAAATGTCGGTGGATCAAAAAACGCGGTGCTGCCTGTTATAACCGCTTCTTTGCTCAGCTCGGATCCTTGCAGAATCTCTGAAGTGCCGAAACTGGTGGATGTGGAGGTAATTCTGGATGTGCTCGCGGATTTAGGGGCGCGCGCTGCCTGGTCCGACGGCGAACTGACCATAGACACGTCGTTGTTGTCGAATTATGAGGCGTCCGACGAGATGGTCAGCAAGATGAGGGCGTCAATACTTGTTATGGGCCCCTTGCTAGCCCGCATGGGAAAAGCCAAGGTTTCCATGCCCGGCGGCTGCGCGATTGGAGCGCGTCCCATTGATATTCACATAAAAGGTTTTGAGGCTATGGGCGCCACAATCCGAACTGAAAACGGTTATGTGCTCGCTGAGACTCCTGGACTCAAGGGCGCCAGAATTTATTTGGATTTTCCCAGTGTCGGCGCTACAGAGAACCTGATGATGGCGGCGTCTCTGGCGAAAGGACCCACTGTGCTCGAGAATGCCGCCGAGGAACCGGAAATAGTGGATCTGGCCAACTTTATAAACAGCATGGGCGGCCGGGTCAGGGGAGCGGGCACCAAGATAATAAAGATAGACGGAGTGCCGTCTTTGACCGGTTGCGAGCACCAGGTGATCCCTGACCGTATAGAAGCCGGCAGTTACCTCATTGCCGCCGCCATCACGGGCGGCGAGCTCGTTGTTGAAAATGTCATACCGGATCATATTAAACCGGTCATCGCGAAGCTAAAAGAGGTAGGTTGTTCTATAGATGAAGGGGAAAGCAGTCTGCTTATCAGGCCTTCGAGCAGGCTTATATCCGCGGATATCAAGACCCTGCCTTATCCGGGCTTTCCCACTGATATGCAGGCTCAGTTTATGAGCCTGATGACCAGAGCCCGGGGCGCGAGCGTGATCACGGAAACCATTTTCGAGAACAGGTTCATGCATGCCGATGAGCTCAGGCGCATGGGCGCTGATATTCGCATAAACGGGCGAAGCGCCGTGGTGGAGGGGCCGTCCGACCTGCAGGGCGCTTCAGTTAAAGCTTCTGACCTGCGTGCCGGCATGGCGCTGATCATCGCCGCTCTCGCGGCAGATGGCGTATCCGAAATAAACAACGCGCGCTTAATCGACAGAGGATATGATGATTTGGTGCAAAAGCTCAATAGTATCGGCGCGAAAATCAAAAGAGCGTAGAGGGTAGCGATCTTATATTCCCGAGTAGCGTCGATTCATAGGTTATAGCCAGACGCCTGATGAGAGGCGGCTTTTTTTCATTTACAAATACAACTATTAGTTGTATAATTGGTTGTGCGATGGCGCGTCGTTTTATGCAATGGGCAGTTTTAGACGACGCATGGTATAAACAGGAGGATTATAAGATGATCGGGCAGCGGATAAGGAAGCTTCGTGAGAAAGCCGGACTGAGCCAGGGCGCGCTGGCTCTGCGCCTTGGCTTGACTCAGCAGGCTGTCGGAAAATGGGAAACCGGGAAAAGCGCGCCTGATTATCATATGCTCGTAAAGCTCGCGAGGGCTCTCGGAGTGGAACCGGACAGCTTTTTTGATAAGGACGCTGATTCCATTCTGTCTCGAGCGCGGGAGATAATTGCGGGCGAGTTGAAAATGATCCCTGTACTGGGTCTGGTTAAGGCAGGATATGGTCTGGAAGCCCATGAGGAGTATGGGGAGTTCGAGCCGGCTTCGGTAAAAGACCCTGCGCGTTATTTTTACCTTCGCGTGACCGGCGACTCGATGGAACCCCGCATACGCGACAATGATCTGGCGCTGGTACGCAGGCAAGCGACCCTTGAAGACGGGGATCTCGGCGTATTTATCTACGGGGATGACGAGGGCACGATCAAGCGCTTTTACCGGAAAGGCGACACAGTCGCTTTGCAGCCTTTCAACCCGGCTTATGAAACATTGATACTCTCAGGCGATGATCTGGAGAGGCTGCGGATCATAGGCAAGGTAGTCGAGACAAAAACGAGCTGGTAAGCCGCGCGGTGAGCGCCTGGTAAGGCTCTGTAATAGCTTGTAAAAGCTTGGTAAAGGCCAGGTAAGCGCCTGGTAAGGCTTGTAAAAGCTTGGCTTGGCAAGAGCCTGGCAAACACCCGGCAAGCGCCCGCTAAAAGCTTGGTAATGGTGGTGAATCAGATTGGATCTCATGGAAAAACTTACAATACTTGCCGATGGCGCGAAGTATGACGCGTCATGCGCCTCGTCCGGCGCTGACCGCACGGGCGGCAGAGGGCTCGGTTCGGCGCTGCCGGCGGGATGCTGCCATTCATTCGCCGCTGACGGGCGCTGTATTTCATTGCTCAAGGTGTTACTGAGCAATAATTGCGCGTATGACTGCCAGTACTGTGTCAACCGCTCGAGCAATGACGTCCCCAGGGCGACTTTTACGCCTGAGGAATTGGCTGAGCTGACCATTCAGTTTTATCGGCGCAATTATATCGAAGGATTATTTTTATCCAGCGGCGTGATAAAAGACCCTGATACCACGACAGAGCTGATGATCAGGTCGCTGCGTATCATCAGGGAAAAGCATCAGTTCCAAGGATATATCCACGCCAAGATCATACCGGGCGCGTCCCCCGAGCTTATCAGGGGACTGGGGATGTTGACTGACAGGATCAGCGTGAATATCGAGTTGCCCAGTGAGGCAAGCCTGCGGAGGTTCGCGCCCCATAAAAGCAAGATAAGCATACTAAAGCCTATGGCGCAAATAAGGGACAGTGGTAAAGAAAACCGGCGGGATGTGGTAGCGTACAAAAAAGGGCCGGTATTCGCCCCCGCTGGACAGGGCACCCAGTTGATCATCGGAGCCACGCCTGAGACGGACTATCATATATTGACTCTCGCTTCAAACCTGTACTCTCATTTTGACTTAAAAAGAGTGTATTATTCGGCGTATATACCTGTATCGGACAATTCTCTGCTGCCCGCGATCAATACGAAGCCGCCATTATTGCGTGAACATCGCCTGTATCAGGCGGATTTTCTCATGAGACAGTATCACTTTGACGCCGATGAGATACTCAGCGAGCAGGCGCCTGACTTTAATCCTTATTTGGACCCGAAGTGCAACTGGGCCTTGACGCATATGTATTTTTTTCCTGTGAATATCAATACCGCCTGTCAGGAGGATCTGCTCAGAGTACCCGGAATCGGGCCCACAAGCGCGAAACGCATTGTCACGGCGCGCAAGGCGGGACGCCTTGGCATGGCGGAGCTTAAGAAGATCGGGGTAGTGCTAAAGCGCGCGCGGTACTTCATCACTACATCGGATTATCCGGCAGGCCTGAAGCTTGGCAAAGAAGCGACTCTGCGGGCTTTGATCGACCCCGGAGTCTACGCGTTTGGCAAAGAGCAACTGAGCCTGTTCGGATCCCCGGGTATACCGGACTTATCCGGAGCTCAGTCCGATTGGTTAGCGTTGCCAGGCGCTTTGTCTTCTCGCGCCGAATCATCGACTATATATCAGCCTGCGTCCTTGCCGGGAGACAGTGATGTAAAGACCATTGAGGAAGGGGTCGAAGAAGCCATACTCGCGATGGCTCGCGCTGTATAGCGATTGTGCCGATGATACTTAGTGATATAAGAAAGGCCAGGCGTAAATGAAAGCGAGAGACACGTGATGAGATGCCCGCGAGATTACTCCCGATGCGGGAAGTTCAATACAGTCAGGCATTGCCCAGGATGCCCGCTTTGGAATCAGGCTAAGGAAACCAGAAACGCTAAGCTGAGAGAGATGAAAAGGCGCGCGTCTGAAGACGCGACCGCGCCGGCTTTGGATACAAGCGTATCATTATATACTGGGATCCATGAAGGGGATGGGCAACTCAAAACCGAGACAGCGAAATTTCCAGAAGCGCGAGGATATCAAAACGCGACGCGCGTCGATGGGCCTTCTTACGCCGGCGGATCTGAACTCTCGTTTTGGGACAAGCCCGAGCGGGATAAAGTCTTATATACATATGACGGTAGCCTGAATGGTTTTTTTTGTTGCGTTTATGAAAGCTATTATCTGAAAGAGGCGCCGATCAGCATACGCGCGATCGCGAACAGCCAGCCCGCGATCATCGAAGCGAAAGATATTTATACGGAGCGCGAAAAAGCCCTCAAGGTCAAAACCGCGATAAAAGAAAAAATATCCGAAGAGGCGCTTGACCTGATCGAGACTGTTTTTCTCAGTTGCCTGGAGCAAAAGGAGCTTCGCGCGCTGAGGTTCCTGGTATTGGCGTTCAAGGAAGGGCCCGGGGTCATGAATATGCTCGGGCATCCGGACGTAGCCCCGCTCATAGACGCGGAAAAGCATTTGCTCAAGGAAGCGCATTTGCTTAAAGGATTCATACGCTTCAGCGATACTGACGGCGTGTTGACCTCAAATATTACGCCCAAAAACTTCATATTACCGTTTATAGCTAATCATTTTTGTTTAAGATACGCGGATGAGCAGTTCATCATATACGATAAGGCCCATAAAGCGGGCTTATTTTATCAAAACGGCAAGCGGGTAATTGCGAAGCTTGATGAAATGCCGTTCCCCGAGGCGGACGAAAAAGAGGCGCGCTATCGGGATCTATGGAAGAGGTTTTACCATACCATCGCCATCGAAGCGAGGATCAACCCGAAGTGCCGTATGACTCATATGCCTAAACGGTACTGGGAAAACATGACGGAAATGGCGGAGTTGCTTTGACACAAATGCCAAAATAAGGAAATCACGCGCTACCTTGCTTGACAAAGCTAGCCGGATTAGGTAATATCAGACCCGTACTAAACCTATTTTTTTACTATGGACAGATGGCCGAGTTTGGCTTAAGGCGCACGACTGGAAATCGTGTTCACGTTAAACGCGTGACCAGGGTTCAAATCCCTGTCTGTCCGCTCAAAATAAGCAACCACCATGTAAATTTCACATGATGGTTGCCTTTTTTGAGCCATGACTGTTGGGATTTGAACCCTGGTCACGGCATGAAGGGGTTCGTCGAAGACTTGGCTCGCCACGACCGATAAAAACGCGAGCCTTAGTCGTAGTCGGGAGCCAGCCCGAAGGGCTGAGCGAACGCATCCCTGTCTGTCCGCTCAAAAATCAGCAATATACATAGGTTGCTGGTTTTTTTGCGCGCTCGTTATCATAAAACGCCATATCATCCTTAAATTGGTTCAATAGAAACTCCATTTATAATAAAGCAATCGGAATAGCTTTGTCGTCCCATGCAAAGTAGCGAGATTGTCATATAAGCATACTATTCCGCCCTGTACGCGCTGAATATTCGGGATTTGTTGGATTCATAATGTCATAATTAAAGCATGTATATGTATTGAAAATATGACACAATACTGATATAATGAATACATAATGGAAAAAGGGTGCGGAATATACTGTGGAGGTGGAGTATTATGTCACAAAAAAGAGCCATCATCGGTGAAAACGTAAAGCGCGCGAGAGAATCCATCGGATTTTCACAAGCAAGCGTAGCTGAATTCCTTAAAGTTGACCAAAGTCTCATATCAAAATTTGAGAAGGGCGACCGGACCTTGCAATCCGATATAATAGAACGGCTTGCTAATTTATTGGGGTGTAGAGTCGCGGATTTTGAACGCAAGGACGGTATCCCTGATCGACAGTTAAAAACAGCTTATAGAGCAAGCGGATTAACTGTCAATGATATGGAAATCATACATGACATCAGACGCATAGCGAATAATCTGTCGTTTATGACAGATTTAGCAGGTGGTGATCATAGTGAAAAATAAATACAACCTGGCAAAGGAAGCGAGTGAACTACGTCGCCATCTTGGATATGACGATCATTCGCGGGTCGATGTATTCAACCTTATCAACAAAATAGAGCCGCTGACACTGGTTTTTTATCCTATGGGTGAGCGTATCAGCGGAATGTGCCTGAAAGGTTCCGAAGATGTCTTAATCGCTATAAATTCATCCATGACACATGGGCGGCAACGATTTTCGATGGCTCATGAGCTTTATCATTATTATTATGAGGATATGGATACTATGATTTGCGCGCTTGATATTGGTGAGTCAAGCCTGGTAGAAAGAAACGCCAACACTTTCGCGTCTTTTTTCCTCGCTCCGCCCGCGGCGCTCTCGACTGCGATAAAAGAGATGAAGAAAGCCAAGTTATTGCTTAATCTTGCTGATGTGATAAAACTGGAGCAATACTTCGGTATGAGTCGGCAGGCAATGCTGATACGACTTGTTGATGAGGGCGAACTGTCGCTTGAAAATACGGCTTCTATGCGCTCAAACATTATATCCCAAGCATTGTTGCTTGGATATGACGACGCCCTGTATCGCCCGTTGCCGAAGGAAAAAGCGAGAATGACATATGGGCGCTATATCAAGAGTGCTGAGGAGTTACTGGATCGAGGGTTAATTTCGGATGGAAAATATGAGGAGCTTCTCCTTGAGGCATTCCGCCATGATCTTGTTTACGGACTTGAAGAGAGGAGCGAATTGCTTGACTGACTCTCTCTATTTTGATACCGATTGCATATCCTCATTCCTTTGGGCGCGCGCGGAAAGAATTCTGACACGGCTTTATTCGGGAAAGATTATTATTCCACAACAAGTGTATAATGAACTCTCGTTCCCTGGGATTACACATCTTAAAACACGTCTTGATGTGTTGATTGATTGCGGGGACGCGGCAATCCAGCCCATATTGATTGATACGCCTGAATTTAATATTTACCGAAAACTGACAAGCTCACCTGATGAAGGTCACAGTATAATCGGGAAAGGCGAGGCTGCCGCGTTAACTCTCGCATCCGTCGCAAATGGCACGGTAGCAAGCAATAACTTGCGGGATGTCGCTTCATACATATCAGAGTTTAGTCTTCGACATATGACCACAGGTGATATTTTAATTAACGCGCTCGAAGCGTCTCTAATAACTGAAAACGAAGGAAATAGTATTTGGAGCGCTATGTTAGCTAAAAAACGGAAGATTGGCCCTGCTTCATTTACAGATTACGCGCGTAATAAGAAATAATACAACAAGAGTGAAATGTTAAGAAAGACAGAGGAGATATGAGCATGGTAAACCGGTCGTGTGGAGAGATGGTATGAATGCCTTAAATGACACTGATATGGATAAGGAGTTGTGGATCAAATCGGAGTGCGACTAATATTATGAACAAGCAAATAGGCGTGTTCACAAAATTATACAGGAGGGAACTCATATGGAACTCGAACAAAAAGTAAAGACACTGCAAATGTACTATGCGGCGGTATTAGCCGACACAACCCTGCGTTACGGCAAGGCGGGTATTCTTGACGAAGTCACGGAGCAGAAAAGAACGGAGCAGTTTGCGAGCGGCGCGGCTCTCGTCCGGCGCTTTGAAGTGAAAGAGCCACAGGGACGCTTTCATTAAGACTGCCGAGATGTACGGTTGCGCCGATTGGGTCTGCGAAAACACAGAGAATGGCTTCACCGCCACTGCCACCAACTGTATGCTTTGCGCCATCACCAGGAATATGGGCAGGCAGTAGCCCGTGCCAAATACATTACCTGTCGCCAATAGAGGCCATGCTGAAAGGCGTTTTCCCAAATACGGAGTTTGAAGGTGAGAGCACGCTTTGGGATGGCGACAAATGCGATGTCTGCGTCGCGCTGAATAAATATAAAGGCTAAGCATGTACCGCGAAAAATTTATAAAAAAGTTATTGGAATAGCTTTGTCATCCCCATGCAAAGTAGCGAGATTGTCATATAAGCATACGACTCCGCCCTGTCCGCGTTGAATATTCGGGATTTTATCGAGCAGCTTGAAAGCAGCGACATCTGACTTTTCCGGATCCGCGTGTTTTTTGATTTCGATTGGATACAACTTTCCGTTGTCCTCTATAAGCAAGTCAATTTCGTTTCCGTCCCTGTCACGGTAGAAGTACAGTGGCAAATCCAATATCCCCATATTACTGTAACTCTTGATTATTTCGCTGATAACTAAGGTTTCAAAAAAAGCTCCGGCCATCGCGCCGTTTTTCAATACCTCCTGCGTGTTCCATCGAGTAAGGTACGCCGCGAGACCTGTGTCTAAAAAGTACAGTTTAGGTGACTTAACAGTTCTCTTAGTGATGCTGTTGTGGTAAGGCTTCAGCAGATAAGCCAAATTTGACGCGACCAATATAGACAGCCACCGTTCCGCTGTCGGCTGGCTGATACCCACGTCCCTCGCGAGTGAAGCCATGTTGAGTAATTGACCTGTGCGGCTCGCCGTCACTGTCATAAACTGTGTAAACTTGATTTCATCACCCACCTGCGCCAGATCGCGAACGTCACGCTCAATATAGGTTCTGACATAAGCCGCGTAAAACATCTGCCAATCATAATCCGGATTGGCGCATAGCTCCGGGAAACTGCCCCGATGAAGAATATTCCACACATCGGCGTAGGATATATCCACTCTTTCTTTTTGCCGGCTCGCGAAGTATTCATCAGTCGGTAGAAATGGTGAGCGGAAAGGAACGCTGTACAGTTCGCGCAGAGAAAGCCCCGGTAAATTGAGGATACCGATCCGTCCAGCCAAAGATTCACTGACATTCTTCATCATTTCAAATTGTTGTGAACCTGAAAGATAAAACTGCCCTTTCTTTTTCTCTTTATCTATAAATATTTTAATCTGAGAGAACAAAGCTGGAGCGTGTTGCGCTTCGTCTACAAAGACAGGCGGAGGGTTATCCTTGAAGAACGTCGCGCTTTGCTCAATCGCGTTCACAAGCTGGATCTTGTCATCGAGCGTGACATATCCTATATCTCCCGTGATTTCCCGTAGAAGCGTTGTTTTTCCGACTTGACGCGCTCCCGTAACGAGTACCGCGCCAAACATTTTTGATAGTTTGCGAATCGTTTCATCCGCGTGTCGCCTATAAAGCATATCATGCACGTCCGTTCGGCTATATTAATATGTAATATTATTATAGCCGAATTCTTGAGTTTGTAAACAAAACCTTTTACAGAAATTTATTATCTCCCTAAAAACCAATCCCTAGTCTAACACATTATATTATGCAATTTGGAAAGCTCTTGGCATCAACTTTCAGTTCCCTTTGAATTCTACATATGCTCTGTTATACTCAACATATGATATAAAGCAAAAGAGTATTTTCGTGAGGTAGCGTAATAATGCTTACATGGGACAATATTCAAGCAAACGCCATCGCATTCTCAAAACGATGGAAAGAAGGGCATAAAGAAGAGGCGCAAGCGCAATCGTTCGTGACTGACTTCCTTCATGTATTCGGTGTGAGCGATCCTGAAGCGTTGGGGGACTTCGAGTACATGGTTCTCTTATCCGGCAATCGAAAAGGCTATATAGACTACCTCTGGAAAGGGCAAATCGCTATAGAAATGAAGTCACGGGGTAAAGACCTGACAGAGGCCTTCGAGCAACTGCGAGGTTATCTGACACATTTACCGGAAAAAGATATTCCAGATCTCTGGATGGTCTGTGATTTTGAGAATATACACCTGTCCCGCCGGTCCACAAATGAGTTTTACAACTTCAAAACACAGAACTTACGCAGGCATATCCGACGTTTCGCGAATATTGCCGGGTACACGACAGAACGCGTCCGTAATGACCAGGTGGAAGTAAATGTCAAGGCCGCCGAGAAGATGGCAAAACTTTATGACGCGTTGAAGGATTCCGGTTATGATGGCCATAATCTCGAAGTATATCTTGTGCGTCTGCTTTTTTGCATGTTTGCTGACGACACAGGGATATTCCCTAAGGACAGCCTAATCCAATATATAGAGAACTCAAAGTTGGACGGCTCTGATTTGTCAGACCGAATCGCAAGACTGTTTGAAGTCTTAAATATGTCAGATGACGCGCGGGCAAAGAGGACATTATTGTCAAATGAACTAAAGCAGTTTCGTTATATTAACGGCAAGCTTTTTGACACAATACTACCCATCGCGGATTTCGACACTAAAATGAGACAAACGCTTTTGGACTGCTTGAATTTCGATTGGAACGCAATAAGCCCCGCTATTTTCGGGGCTATGTTTCAAGGCGTGATGGACGCGAAGAAACGTCGAAAAATGGGCGCCCATTATACAAGCGAGGAAAACATACTGAAACTAATAAACCCGCTTTTTCTTGATGGCTTGTGGCAGGAGTTTGACAAGGTAAAAACAGACCCCGTTGCCCTTGATCGTTTTCATGATAAAATTTCGAAGTTGATGTTTCTCGATCCAGCTTGTGGCTGCGGAAACTTTCTGATCATCACATACCGAGAGTTGCGTATACTTGAGCTTGAGATTCTCAGAATGAAATCAGGCTCCGCTCAGATGATCATGGACATCACGTCATTGCTCAAAGTAAGCGTGGAGCAATTTTATGGCATAGAGATCGAAGACTTTCCTTGTCAGATAGCTCAAGTCGGTATGTGGCTCATTGATCATCAGATGAATCTCCGGGCGTCTGATCAGTTCGGAACTTACTATGTCCGATTACCTTTGACTAAGAGCGCTACCATCGTTCATGGAAATGCCCTTAGGATAGACTGGGAGGATGTTGTGCCGAGTTGGGGCTTAAACTATATCCTCGGTAATCCTCCATTTGTGGGCCATCAGTATCGTAGTCCCAAGCAACAAGTAGATATGGAATATGTCTACAAAGATAATAATAAATTCGGCAAATTGGACTATGTTTGTAGTTGGTATAAAAAAGCGGTTGATTATATTGGGAGAGCAAATATATGTGTGGCCTATGTTTCGACAAACTCCATCGTACAAGGTGAGTCAGTTTCAACAATGTGGAAACCGATATTTGAACAAGGTTTTGAAATTTCGTTTGCATATACGCCATTTATTTGGAGCAACGAAGCAAAAGGGAAGGCAGCTGTGCATTGTGTAATTATCGGACTTGCATTAAAAGGAAGCGTGAAGATAAAAAGGATTTACACGCAAAACTCAGTTATAGAAACGGACAATATTAACGGTTATCTACTTCCTGCTCCAAATATATTTATTCAATCACGCGGTAAACCGCTTACTGTAGGAATGCCTGAAATGAGCAAAGGAAGTCAACCAACAGATGGCGGAAATCTGATTCTTTCCGTAAAAGAACGTGATGCGTTAATCAGCCAATATCCGCAAACGGTGAAGTGGATTCGGCAATATATAAGCGCGAATGATTTTATAAACAACGAATTACGTTATTGTTTGTGGCTCAAAGGGGTTTCACCTACAGAATACCGCTCAGTTAAGCCAATCATGCAACGGCTTGAAAAGATTGCGGAAATACGAAAAAAAAGTCCTACCGCCTCTGTTCAGCGAGAAGCAACCACTCCTATGTTATTTACACAGATTCGACAGCCAGAAGAGCGTTTTTTAGTTGTACCAGAAGTATCATCAGAGCGTCGCAAGTATATTCCGATTGGATATATGGAACCGGATGTTATTGCTAGTAACATGGTATATATTGTACCAAGCGCAACGCTATATATGCTCGGAATTTTAACATCGAATGTTCACATGGCTTGGGCGCGAGTATTTAGCGGTAAGCTAAAAAGCGACTATCGTTATACTCCTGCGGTTTATAACAATTTTCCATGGCCAGATGCTACGGATACGCAAAAAGCCGAAGTTGAAAAACTAACGCAAGCCGTACTTGACGCAAGAACAAATTATTCTGATTCATCACTAGCTGACCTATACGACCCGCTTACAATGCCTCCTGATTTAATAATGGCACACCAAAATCTTGATAGAGCAGTAATGAAATTGTACGGGCTTTCTATGAAGGATACATCAGAAGCAGATTATATTGCGGCTCTCATGGAGCGATACCAACAACTTATAAACTCAAAACTTAAAACATAAAAACATAGATGAAAAAACACAATTCCACTAATATAAAACCGAATTAATATCGTTAACCGCTGGAGGGAAAACATATGAACGACACAATTTCTATCAGGCAATTTAACAGCCTTCGCAGTGAGTTTAAGACTTATCTTCGGGAATCAAATCCTGGATACGCGGAAAGCTCTATACTTACATTACTTTCTGATGCTTTTTTTGCCCTGAACAATAACGTGGGCGTTGACTTTTGGGCAAGCCTTGTTAATGAAGAGTCCATATATCGCACACGCGACAGGATTCGGGATTACTTTATCGAAAAGCGATATGACAATCCCGATCAACGAGCGAATAACTACCTAACGGCAATGCGCAGGCTTAAAAGCTTTCTTGATTCCAAGCATCCAAATATTGCCAGGGACTGGAGCGGTAAGTCCATTAGTTATGCAAATCTCAGATCCGATTTTTTAACTTGGATGAAAAAACTAAGGAAGAAAAATGGCGAATTTTACAGTCCGAACACAATAAATCAATACACTTCCGCTTTAAAAAACGCCACCAAAAAGCTGGGGCTTGATGATTCGGTCAACACAGATTTGTTTTTTTACTCTACAATCGATGAGTTTGAAGCCGCTTATAATGTTATTCTTTCCTCGCCTAATTTCAAGGAAGTGGACTTGGCGTCAGGTAACAATGCCTACTCAAACGGTATGGCGCTATACGCAGAGTTCTTGAAAGAGCTTGGTGAACCATCCGCATGGGTGTTCCAGGGGAATCCCAAATACTACGATGTCATCGGAGCGGTAGAGAACAATGATATTATTTCATGGAATACTAATCAGTATGCGAGGCAAATGAAAAAAGGCGACAAAGTATACATTTGGATTTCCGGCGTTGATAGCGGGATCGTAGCAGCGGGGGTTCTTAACAGTTTCCCTGAGATGCGGATACTCGATACTAACGATCCATATAGCAGGGAAGAGTTTTTGAAAGGCGAGGAGAGTCTCGCGGTTTATATTCGTATTGAACGCAAATTCACCGCGCCGGAGAAACGTGTCTTAAGATCAGTTTTACTAGCTGACGAGCGGACAAAACAGATGGAAATACTAACATTTCCAGGCGCAACCAATTATAGGGTTACAAAAACACAAGATGAAGTCATAGAGAGCATTATAAACGGTAATTATCGGCGGTTGCCAGCGATGGACGCGCTCAAAGCTGAGGTGGTCAGCAAGCGGAGGTACTGGCTTTATGCCCCCGGTGAACAGGCGCGGTTGTGGGATGAGTTCTACAGTAGCGGGATTATGGGTATTGGATGGGATGATTTGGGCGACCTCACGCAATACCAATCAAAAACTGATATTAAGTTAAAAATGAAGCAAGTATATGATAAAACGAAGTCTTATATTAATGATGGCCTTGCGGTATGGCAGTTCGCCCAGGAGATCGCTATTGGCGATGTGATTATTGTCAAGCGCGGAATGAGTATGATCATAGGAAGGGGTATAGTCGAATCGAATTATATATTCGATAAAAGCAGGGCTGAATACCTAAGCGTTAGGAAAGTCCGGTGGACACATAAAGGCGAATGGGAGCATCCTGGGCAAGCGGTGGTGAAGACACTGACGGAAATTACGCAATATACCGAGTATGTGGAAAGGCTCGAATTTTTAGTTAATGGAGAAAATAGTCTGCTTGATATTGATAACGATATTGAAATAGAGTATCCAGATTATACTGAAATAGACTTCTTGAGGGAGGTCTATCTGAGCGAAAAGCAGTACGACACGCTTAAAGGACTGTTGCTCCGTAAAAAGAACGTTATCATTCAAGGCGCGCCGGGAGTTGGAAAAACATTCTCCGCGCAAAGATTGGCGTTTTCAATCATGGGCGAAAAGGATACAAGCCGTGTGAAAACCATCCAGTTCCACCAGAGTTACAGCTATGAAGATTTTGTCATGGGTTATCGACCTGATGGAACAGGTTTCCACCTTGCGGAAGGCCCATTTTATAAATTTTGTAAGACAGCAGAGGGTGATGATGAACGCCCGTATTTCTTCATAATTGACGAAATCAATAGAGGTAATCTCAGTAAGATTTTCGGAGAGCTGCTCATGCTTATCGAGGGTGATAAACGCGGAGAAAAGTACGCAATGCGCCTGCTCTATAAAGACGAGCAGTTTTCAGTCCCGGAGAACGTATATATCATTGGAATGATGAACACGGCTGACCGCAGCCTTGCAATGATTGATTACGCGCTCCGGCGCCGATTTGCCTTCTTTGATATGGAACCCGCGTTTTCTTCAGAGGGCTTTAAGATAAGGCAGGCAACAGTGCAAAATTCGAAATATGATGTATTGATTTCGACCGTGGAATCGTTGAACAAAGCTATAGCAGAAGATGTGTCGCTAGGTATTGGATTTAGAATTGGGCACAGCTATTTTTGCACAAATGAAATAATTGATGATGATTGGCTGTCCTCGATGATTGAATACGAATTGATACCTTTGCTTAACGAATATTGGTTCGACGAGCCATCTAAGGTTGAAAGCTGGGCTTCCCGGCTTCGGAGCGCGCTAAATGGCTGAGATAAAAGTTAAGAATATCTACTATATGCTTTCCTACGCTTATCAGACTTTACATGAAACTGGATTGGATGACGTAGGTTCGGAGGATTTTGACAATATCCATGATTTATTCGCGGCTATTCTCGCGCGAGGTGTTGGAGCTCAAATTAAACGAGGACTTTATCGAAATTATTTGCAACACGAAGAATCTCTCGCAGGTGTGCGCGGGCAGATACGCGTAACAGAAACCATCAAACAACAGACGCAATCCCAAGGACGCTTATTGTGCGTTTTTGATGAATTTTCGCCAAGCTCACCACATAATCAAGTGCTAAAATGTGTAATGGGATTACTACTGCGTCACGGAAATGTAAAGCAGGACAATAAGAAAGCCCTTCGTAGAGTGCTTAATTATTTCACGGATGTAATTGATATTGAGCCAACCACGATACGATGGGATGTTTTGAAATACCATCGGAATAACGCGTCGTATAGAATGCTTATAGGAATCTGTCGATTGACGGTGAGAGGATTACTTTTAACAACAGAATCGGGAACGCATAGGCTGTCTTCATGGTTACAAGGAGAAGAACTGCATAGGCTTTATGAGAAATTCGTCCTTTCCTACTATATTACACATCACAATGAATGGAAGCCGAAAGCCGCGGATATCAAATGGGATACTGATATCGAAGAGCACAGTCCATATCTCCCTGTTATGAAATCAGATATTACCCTCCAAAATGGTGATAAACGCTTAATAATTGACACGAAATGTTATGAGCACTCGATGCAGTACCATGGCCTTCATGGCAGCTTGAAATATATTTCAAGCCACCTCTATCAAGTCTACGCCTATGTGAAGAACAGTGATAAAAAACAGTCGGGAAACGTCGCTGGCGTTTTACTTTACGCGAAGACTGATGAACCGATAACGCCTGATGAGGATATAGTTATCAGTGGCAACAGGATAAGCTTGAAAACACTTGATCTCAATAGTGACTGGAACGTAATCACAACCCAATTGGAAAAGCTATGCGATTGGTTGACATGTGCTTAACGCTCTTAAGATAAACAATTAATTATCAAAGAAATTGTTTAGTGTTGAGTTATTCGTATAAAATTATTATGGTGTAACATTTCGAGTTTTTATGACCGGTGACGCAAAAAGACTAGTGGAAACACGCTCGTATTCCAGTAAATAGCGTATGTTGCTGTCGACTAAAAAATCCAGCAGTTGGGAGTGATTGAAACTTTTTAAAGTACTTGTCGCCCGAATTAAGACGCCAGTCGGTAACTGGCAATTTGGAATCAACGCGATTTATGATGACATATAATGGTAGAATGCGCATAGAAGATCGCTGACAATACGCGGATATAGTATTATAGGAGCAGTGGGAAGATTATTATGAGCAGATATGCCATCGTGTCGCTTTTTTATAAAAAATTTTAATATTTTCCCAAGGGGGATCTCAGTAATAACGGTAATTCTACTAAAAAACTATACGCTAAGGAGAATGTGACATGAAGCAGAGATTTTTTATTATGGTTTCGTCCGGTATACTTATCATCGCGTTGGCGATAATCCTGGTATCAGCGCCATCTTCGCGATCAGA
>Ga0209628_10001037_pt1 | contig 17579 bp, 21 predicted proteins | sample TergutCu122P4_FD_187285 | JGI IMG/M metagenome (GOLD analysis project Ga0209628, IMG submission 187285) | Cubitermes ugandensis P4 segment gut microbial communities from Kakamega Forest, Kenya - Cu122 P4 (SPAdes) (version 2) | ecosystem: Host-associated > Arthropoda: Insects > Digestive system...
CGGTGTCGTATCCGTTGGTTGTGTACACTGGGATGTACCTGATAGTCCTAACGAGAATGGAGAGGCAGTGTCAACGGTAGGCATTCGACAGTTCCGGGAACAGCTGACGACATACATTGATTCTGGGTTGCCCGTGGATGTGACAAGGCACGGGCAGGTGGTGGGCGTGTTCGTACCGACGCTGGCGAACCGCCCGTTCAACCGGGAGGCTCTCCTCGCAGCAGGCTCGCGCGTGGATGCGGAACTGGCGGCGCACGGGATCGATCCGGATGAGGTCGCCACCCAGTTGGGCGGGCGGAGTCGTCAGCCGGCATGAGTACGCGCTCGCTGGTGCTGGATGCCAACATCCTGATTCGTGGAGCCTTGGGCCGGGTGGTGCGGCAAATCATCGCTGACAACGCCGATCGTGTTGCGCTGGTCGCACCCGAGTCCGCCTGTGACGAAGCGTACGAAAACCTCGACTATCTAATCAATGACCGAGGACTCGACCGCGGCATCGTGACCGGTGTGCTCGATGAATTGCTTCTGGCGGTGCGGCCCGTGCCGGAAGAGGTCTACGCCCCTTGGCGGTCTCACGCACTGGCTCGCATCGAATCCCGCGACGCGGACGACTGGCCCATTCTGGCCACTGCCTTGGCCATCGATGCCCCCATATGGACCGAAGACCGGGACTTCTTCGGTTACGGGGTCGCGACTTGGACCACTGACCGGGTGGGGTTGTTCTTCGCTTATCCGGGCTCATAGGTGGGCCGGTGTCAGGAATCATCCGCTGGTTTTCTCGATTCGGTGCGAATCGCTGTGCTCAGCCACTCGTCGAATGAATCCGCGACCTTGCAGACCTCGCCCGAGTCGTGCAGATACACCCACACCGAGTAGCCATCGACGCTGTCCAGGTAGAGATAATCGCCATTCTCTTCGGCGACAGCAACTGACGATTCCAGTCTCTCCAGGGGTATTTCACCGCTGTCCGAGGGGGCTGAGACACGATGACGAACACCCCGGTCGATTTCGGCGAAGGAGGCCAGTACGTTCCAGGCCGGTCGGTCCGGCGCTCCTTCAATGTGCGTGGTTTCGCCCAGTCGCCACAGCCCCCAGAAGAACCATGACACCAACAAGTCATCATCGGCGAAAAACCGTCCCTTGATGTATTCGAAATCTTCGATGGAGCGGACGAGGTTCTTGTAGGACTCCGGCAAGCCGGTAAACGTGGTGCTTGCAGCTTGTTTCTCGAACCAACTCAGATAGTCATCTATGGCGTACTGAACTTCTGACAAGGTGGTTTCCAGAGCCAGGCCCCGGCCCGGTGGCAGGGCGCGGGTCAGGATTCGTACCTGCTGCTCCGGGGTACAGACGATGAAACAAAGTCCCGTGTTGTCAAATTGCTCGCCCCAATTGGTGAGAATGGAGTGCGGGTAGTATGCGCGGAATTCATCCTCGTTCCAGTCGTCCAATGATTCGTCATCTTCATCGCCGACCGCCAGCTCTCCGTTGCGACAGCCGTAGATGATCCATTCGAACGCCTCCAGAAGCTCCAGATCGGACATCTCGGCAAACTCGGGTTTCCACAGGGCTGGCAATCTCTCGCCCAGGTCCCGCCAGTGCCCTGCGTAGAGCACGCAGTACGGATCTGAGTAATCACCCAGGGAAACGCCTTGGCACCATATCTGCATCCGCCCACAGAACGCCGACCAGAGGGTGGGCTGGGATTCCGCCTCAATGGCAAAGGTTTCTTTCTCGCCGAACAGCATGAGCCCCCGATTCGTTGGTGTGATCTGGGCCAATTCTACTGGCGGCTGACAGGACTAGTTTGCCGTGATCGCCGGGTGGTGATGCGCCAATCCAGCCGACACGCCGAAGATCGTGGGCTGTTCACCGACTTTGCTGGATTTGCGCAGAGCCCCACGCGGGGCGCTCTGCGAAATCGTGTGCAAAGCCAGCCGGGCCGTTGGTTGCCATGGAAATGCGTACGGTTCGGCTGGACTTGCGCAACCGACCTGGGCGTCGATCCGCAGTTCCTGATAGACGTTAACCGTACGATGCTCGACCGGTTGCCTGATGCCGTACGTACCGCAACAACCGAACTACCCCACTCCGTGACAACCGGACCGGCGATGGCGGACCGCATTATCGCGCGGCTGGCGGGGCTGCATGTAGCCTAGACCCATGAATCCAGGACAGAAACAATTCTATGACTTCATTGTCGCGCGGGTGGAAGACGAGTTTGTTCAGGCTGCGAAAGACCTTCTCAGCGAGAACTTCCGTAAGCAGGACGAGGGTACATTCACCACCGATGACATCCTCGACACGCAAGAAGCGCTCCTGCCGATGATCAAGCCCGAGGCGATGAACGAGGCCGGTACGGCGATGGCGCTGTTCGCCTCGCGCCTGGTCTGACCGTTCACGCGATGGGCGAGACACCCGCCCCGTACCTCGTCACACAGAACGCCGACAACCGGTCGGCCAGATTGGACAGGGCCCCGGCGGCGGGATGCAGCGGGTCCCACGCGGCGTACAAACGGATCTTCACCTGACCCCCCGGCCCGTCGATGCGCAGCGGCACCAGCCCGAACCGCGGGTCATCGCTGACGACCGCCACCCCGCGCCCGGTCGCCGCGACCGCCTGCGCGACCTGGGCGTTGGCCACCTCGATGGTCTCCCCGTACCCGATCCCCGCCGAGTCCATCGCTTCGTCCAGCAACTCGCGCGGGCGGAAGCTGGGCGGCAGCAGGATCAGGCGCCGCCCGGCGAGCTCGTTGACCCGGACCGAGCTGCGGTCCGCCCACGGATCCGACCCGCAGACGTACGCCAGAACTGGCAGCGCCGCCAACAATCGCCACGCGACCATGCTCGTGGGCGAGTGGGTGGCGATGGCCAGGTCGGCCCCGGACCGCAGCGCGGCGGCCGCGTCCTGGGGGTCCATTTCCGACACCATCGGGATCGGGTCATCCGCGGACAACGTGGCCAGGAACGGCGCCAAAACGTCGGTCACGGTCGTGGTCGGCGCCACAAGCTGCAGTACCGACAACCGGCCCGACGCGATGGCCCCCGCCGCCCGCTCGACCTGGTCGGCGTGGGACAGCAACCCGCGGGCCTCGGCCAGGAACGCACTCGCGGCCCCGGTCAGCCGCAGCCGCCGCCCGTCGCGCTCGAACAGGTGTAAGTTCAGTTGCCGCTCGAGTTCCCGCAGCTGCCGCGACAACACCGGCTGCGTGATCCGCAGATCGGCCGCCGCCGCGGTCACCGAACCGGCCTCCGCGGTCGCGACAAAGTAACGTAGCAAGCGTAGATCCATGCTCATGGGGTATGAGAGTAGTGTCGAATCGGTCTTTGAATCAAGTACACGCCAGCCGTACCATGGACGCCATGAATAATGACTTAGGGGAAGCAATTCAACGAACCCCGACCCACCCCCTCCAACAAACACGCCACCTCGCCACGACCATCCCCGGTCCCCGTTCCGTCGAACTGAAGCGCCGCCAGGCCGCCGCGGTCAGCGTCGGCGTCCGGTCCACAATGCCCGTTTTTGCCGCCCGCGCGGGCGGCGGCATCGTCGAAGATGTCGACGGCAACCGGTTCATCGACCTGGGCTCCGGCATCGCCGTCACGACGGTGGGCGCCAGCGCCCCGCGCGTCGTCGAGGCCGTGCAGCAGCAGGTCTCCCAGTTCACGCACACGTGCTTCATGGTCACCCCGTACGAGGCCTACATCGCCGTGGCCGAGCGTCTCGCCCAGCTGACCCCGGGCAACCACCCCAAGCGCGCCGTCCTGTTCAACTCGGGCGCCGAGGCGGTGGAGAACGCGGTCAAGATCGCCCGCGCGTACACCAAACGCGACGCGGTCGTTGTCTTCGACCACGCCTACCACGGCCGTACGAACCTGACGATGGCCATGACCGCCAAGAACATGCCGTACAAGCAAGGTTTCGGCCCGTTCGCGGGCGAGGTCTACCGGGCGCCGATGTCGTACCCGTTCCGTGATCCCGAAGGCATGGACGGCGAGCAGGCCGCCGCGCGCGCCATCGCGGTGATCGAGAACGCGGTCGGCGCCAGCCAGGTCGCGGCGGTGGTCATCGAGCCGATCCAGGGAGAGGGCGGTTTCATCGTGCCCGCGCCGGGCTTCCTGGCCGCGGTGGCCCAGTGGTGCCGCGACAAGGACGTTGTCTTTGTGGCGGACGAGATCCAGTCGGGCTTCGGCCGTACGGGCGCGTGGTACGCCAGCGAAACCGAAGGCGTCGTACCCGACCTGATCACATCCGCCAAGGGTCTCGCCGGCGGGCTGCCGCTGTCGGCGGTCGTGGGCCGCGCGGAGATCATGGACGCGGTTCACCCAGGCGGACTAGGGGGTACGTACGGCGGCAACCCGATCACCTGCGCAGCCGCGCTCGCCGCGATCGAGACGATCGAGGAAGACAACCTGCTGGCCCGGGCCCGTCGGATCGAGGAGATCCTGTTCGGGCGCCTGCGCGCGCTGCAGGCCGCCGATCCGCGGATCGGTGACGTACGCGGGCGCGGTGCCATGGTGGCGGTCGAGTTCGTCGACCCTAAGACCCGCCGGCCAGATTCGGCGCTCGCCAACGGCGTGGCGCGATACGCCCACGAGAACGGGGTGATAGCGCTGGTGTGCGGTACGTGGAGCAACGTCGTACGGTTCCTGCCACCGCTCAGTATTTCCGATGACTTGCTCGAAGAGGGAATAGACATCTTCGCGGCGGGGTTGAATCAGTGATGACGATAACAATGGAAACACTACAACGTACCGTCCTGGACGACGCATTACAACAATTGTCACATGCTGTGGAGACTCTGGGCCTGCCACCGTCGGTCTTCGACATGTTCGCCACGCCGCGCCGCGAGGTGTCGGTGTCGATCCCGCTGCGCCGCGATGACGGCAGCATCGAGGTGCTGCGCGGCTACCGCGTACAGCACAACTATTCCCGCGGCCCCGGCAAGGGCGGCGTGCGTTACGACGCGAACGTGACGAACGACGAGGTACGGGCGCTCGCCATGCTGATGACCTGGAAGTGTGCATTGCTTGATGTTCCATACGGCGGTGCCAAGGGCGGGGTACGGGTCGATCCGCGCGCCTACAGCGCCGCCGAACTGGAGCGGATCACGCGGCGGTACACGTCCGAGATCGCGCCCCTGATCGGTCCGGAAACGGACATCCCGGCGCCCGACATCGGTACGGATGAGCGCACCATGGCCTGGATGATGGACACGTACTCGTCGGTGCAAGGACACACCGTACTCGGCGTCGTGACCGGCAAACCGGTCGCCCTGGGCGGTTCGCGCGGGCGCGCGGCCGCCACGTCGCGCGGTGTGGCCACGATCGCCGTCGAGGCCCTGCAGCAGGCCGGGATCCGGGTCCACGGGGCGACCGCTGTGGTACAGGGCTTCGGCAAGGTCGGCCGCGGCGCGGCGCGTTTCCTGGCGGAGGACGGTGTCCGCGTGACCGGGGTCTCGGATGTCTTCGGGGCGATCTGGAACGAAGCGGGCATCGACATCCCGGAGCTTGAGAAGTTCGTCGACGCAACTGGAAGTGTTGTCGGTTTCCCGGGTGCGGAGGCGATGGACGGCGGGGATCTGCTGACGGCGGATGTCGACCTGCTGGTCCCGGCCGCGGTCGAAGGGGTCGTGAACGCCGGGAACGCCAAGGACGTACGGGCCAAGGTCGTGGTCGAGGGCGCCAACGGCCCGCTGACAACGGAGGCCGACGCCATCCTGGCGGACCGGGGCGTGATGGTCGTACCGGACATTCTGGCCAACGCGGGCGGCGTCGTGGTGTCGTACTTCGAATGGGTCCAGGCGAACCAGGCGTACTGGTGGACCGAAACCGAGGTCAACGAGCGCCTGGTCGACCGCATGACCCGGGCCTGGAAGGATGTCTTGCGCTACGCGGGCCAGAAGGACCTGTCGCTGCGCCAAGCAGCAATGTGCATGGCGGTGGAGCGGGTCTACCAGGCCCACCAGCTGCGCGGCCTATATCCGTGACGCCGGCAACCGGTGTATTGTGTCGTGCCTACGAACATCCTCGTACTTGGAAGAAGTAAGGAAGCGTTGTCATGGCAAACGAATCAAAGAAACCAGTCCTGGTGGTCGTCGGCGTCGGCGGCATGGGCCAGGCCATTGCCCGTCGTCTCGGGGCCGGGAAGGCGGTCATGGTGGCCGACTTCAACGAAACCACCCTTAACAGTGTCGTCACCGACTTGGCGGGCGACGGTTACCAGGTCACGGGCCAGGTGGTCGACGTGTCGGACCCGGCTTCGGTCGACGCGCTCGTCGCGGCCGCCCAGGAACTCGGGCCGATCACCCAGCTCGCCCACACGGCCGGGCTGTCGCCGGTCCAGGCCCCCGGTGCGGCGATCGTGGCGGTCGACCTGGTGGGGGTCGCGCTGGTGCTCGACCGGTTCGGCAAGGTCATGCACCCCGGCGGCGCGGGCGTGGTGATCGCCTCGATGGCGGCTCAGATGTCAACCGTACGTCCCGACCGGCTGACGCCCGAGCAGGAGGCCGAGCTCGCCACCACCCCGGCCGAAGAGCTGGCCGGGTTGCCCATCGTGGAGACGATGCGGGCGGACGGCGCGACGGCGTACGGCTTTGCCAAGCGGGCGAACCAGGTACGGGTCGAGGCCCAGGCCAAGGTCTGGGGCGAGCGCGGCGCGCGGGTCAACTCCATCAGCCCGGGCATCATTGCGACCCCGATGGGCCAACAAGAACTGGCCGGCGAATCGGGCGCGTTAATGCGGGGAATGATCGAAGGTTCGGGTACGGGCCGGATCGGTACGCCACAAGACATTGCCGCTGCCGCAGACTTCCTGCTGGGCCCGGACGCCAGTTTCATCACTGGTACGGATCTGCTGGTAGACGGCGGCGTGGTGGCGTCGGTACGGCGCCGCTGATATCGACGTACTGACGCCTGCGGGACGGCCACTCGTCACTTGCGCACAGTGGTGAAGGGAGTTCTGTGGCATAATCTCTCACAGGAGGTAATCGATATGCCAACTAGTAGCGTTGTACTAACCGAACAGCAACGCGAGGAGAGCCAGACCGCAAAACTGGAAGCTCTGCGCAAGGCCGCTCAGGTTGGCTGGGACGACATCGCTGCTGGTCGGTACACGGACTTTGATGAAACAGGGTTGAGAGAATACATCTTGGGCATGGGCCGGCCTGCTTCACGTGCCGTGTGCGGTTGACTCGGGATCATTCAGAGGTTGCGCACCTCACTTGCGTAGCGCGGTGATGGGGGCGATGTGACCGGCTTTCCACGCCGGAAAGATACCGGCAATGAAGCCTGTGCAGGCCCCGATGACCGGGCCCAGGGCGATGATTCCCGGGTCGATGACGGCGGTCCAGTTCAGCGCAATGGCGGTGGCGAGTACGGCGATGACGCCCACCGACGTACCTATCACTGCCGCGAACAAACCGGACAGTACGGTCTCCAAGAGGAACTGCGCCATGATGTGGCGGGGCGAGGCGCCGATGGCGCGGCGCAACCCGATTTCGCCGGAGCGTTCGATGATGGCGACGAGAGTGGTATTGGCGATTGCCGCCGTACCGATCAGCAGCGTCACCGCCGCCAGGGCCACGAACAGCGCGCTCATCGACGTCGATATCACCGAGCGCATGTGCGGCGGGTCCGGCGGCGGGATCGCGGCCAGGAAACGCGGAGCGTCTGGGCGCAACGCCAGCGGTGCTTCCGAGGCGACTTGGCCGGCGGCGCCGAGTTTCGTACGGATAAGCATCGACGCCTTGCCAACAGACGTTGGCTCACCGTACCTTTCCAGCATCGTCGTCAGCGGTATGAACACCCCGGTCAGGGATTCGGGACGGCTGCCGACCGCATCGAGGATGCCCACGACCACGTACTCGGAGCCGTCGACGAACACCTTCGCGCCCACAGCACTGATCCCGAGTTGTCGCGCCGCCACCGCGCCGGCCACCACAACCGGCAGTTTCTGTTGCTCTTCGTACGCGGTGAAGCCACCGCCGGCCGACCAGGTCGGCACCAGGGCGTCGAAGTAGCCCCGCGTGGCCCCGTACACCGGCAAAGACAAGTGGCTGGTTGCCAGGGTCGCGCGGGTTGACACGATGCGCCCCCCGCCCGGCGCCGGGGCGACGATCCCGCTGGCCTCGACGCCGTTCAGCGCCGCGACCCGCTCGGGGGCGTCTGGCGGGAAGGAGTACGTGAGCCCGGCCGGCGAAGCCGGGCCAGCATCGTTGATTGTCACTTGCGTGGCCTGGAGGGCGGAGAACGACGAGTCGATCTGTCCCGCCGCCGTGGCCGTCAACCCGAGAATCGCCACGATCGCGCCCTCCCCGATGGCGGTGCCGACCATGGTCAGGACGGTACGGGAGACCTTCTGCCCCAGCCCGGCCACCGCCTCCGCGACCACCGCCGGCCATACCAGCCAGCGCCGGGGTTGGAACGGTTCCGTTTGTCCGCGGACTGGAACCGTCCCGTTTGTCCGCGGACTGGAACCGTCCCGTTTGTCCGCGGACTCGAGGAGGTCCGCGCCTCGCGTCGTACGTCCGTCTTCGATTGTGATGGTACGGTCGGCCCTGGCCGCCACCTCCGGGTTGTGGGTGATCGTGACGACGCTGACGCCGCGGTCGTGCAGGCCCTCCAATATGTCCATGACTTGGGCGGATGTGTGGGTGTCCAGGTTGCCCGTCGGCTCGTCGCACAACAGCAACGATGGGTTGTTGACCAACGCCCGGGCGATCGCCACCCGCTGGCGCTCGCCACCGGACATCGTCGTCGGCAGCGCGCCCACACGGTGGCCCAGGCCCACCGCCTCCAACATCTTCGCCGCCGCGTCCCGGCGCGACCGCGCGTCGTACCCGGCGTACACCAGACCGAGGGCCACGTTTTCCTGGGCCGTACGCTGGTTCATCAGGTGGAAGTCCTGGAAAACGAAACCGATCGACTGGCCCCGCAAGGCGGTACGTTCCTTGTCCCGCAGGCGCGCGACGTCTTGTCCGTTCAACTCGTACGTACCCGTCGTCGGCGCATCCAGCAAACCCATGATGTTCAGCAACGTGCTCTTGCCGGACCCGGACGGACCCATGATGGAGACGTGCTCGCCGCGCCGGATCGCCACATCCGCCCCGGCAAGAGCAGTTACCTCGGGCGGGCCCGGGAACCGCCGCCCGACTCCTTCCATCCGCACGACATACGTGTCGTCGGCGGGCGTCATTGGACGACGACCTTGTCGCCGGGCCGCAATGATCCGGACGCCGGGGTCACCTCCACGTACCCATCCGCTGTCACACCTGTCGTCACGAGAACCGCGCGGGTCACGTCGCCATCGACTACATCAACGTACGTTGCCCCGTTCGCGTCGGTTTGGATCGCGGCGATGGGTACGGTCAGTACGGCCGACGGCGTGGAGGAGATCGTGATGGTCACCGCGACTGACGCCCCGACCCACGACCCGTCGATGCCGTCGCCGACCGTGATCGTCACTGGAAACCCGGCCTGACCAGCGGGAAGACCGTTCGCGTCGGTCTGTTGTCCGGTGAAGGCGCCGACGGATTCGACCACCCCCGTACCGGAGCGCCGGTTCACTTCGTCCGACACCGCCACCGGCAAACCGGCAACAATGCCTGATTCCTGGCCGGCGGGAACCACGGCCCGTACGACCGGCGCGCCGCACCGCAGCGACAACAGCGGCGACGTACCGGCGTCGTCCCCGGCCCGCGCGGTCACGGAACCGACAGTCGCCGGAAGTGATGGTACGAACACGATGACGCCGAATTCCAGCCCCGAATCGGGTGCCTTGTAACCGGCGTTCTTGAACAGATGCCCCACCGCGGTCTGTGTGGCGTAGTCAAACGTTCCCGAGGCGCTCCCCAGGAAACCCAGGTCAACCAAGTTCTGTTGCAGCTGGTCGACATCCGTACCGGTGTCACCCGACCCCAGCGGCCGGTAGGCCGGCACCGTCCCAGCCATCGCGAAAACCGGGCGCCCGGAGATCTCGGCGACCACCTGCCCCGCGCCAACAACGTCGCCAGCCGCGACGGGCAGGCGCGTCACGATGGCGGGTGAAACCGCCACCCGGCTAGCCACATCAACCGTAGTTGTCACGTCCACCGTACCGCGCACGGTGACAGACTTCGTCAACACCTGTTCAACGACCGGCGCGGTGATGACGGAAGGGGGAGGCGGGGACTGCTCGGCGGCCTGCTGCGCGGGGGACTTGACGAACCGCGCCGCTATGGCGCCCGCCACTGCCACCACCAGCGCGATAGAGACAATGATGATGAGTACGCGTTGGCGGCGGATGATCGCCGATGCCTGCTCGGGACTGCGCTGCGTCGTGGGAGTGTCCACCGTCGTACTCCTTGCCTTACGTCGGCGACTCGGTGGGCGCCGGGTTCATGAACTGCTCGATATCGGGGACAACGACCCGTTCCGAAAGAAAGTCGCTGATCAGGTTCTGCCACCGGTCGAGCGCATCGCGGTGGGAGTCGATGTACGCCTGGTCGTACGCCGATTGCACCGCCACAGCCCACCCGACCAGGTTGGTCGAGACCTTGCAATCCATGTCCGCCACGGCGGTGGCGATCTCCTGCGGTGTCACACCCGAACCGTTCGCCTGGCTGCTCTGCCACTGCTGGTCGAAAACTGCCGCCCGCGGGTCAGGATAGTCAAACCCCTTGTCTCGCATGCATGCGGACCACTAGGCGACGATGGGTACGTAACGGGAATCATCCGGGTTCACAACCGGCCCTCCATCGGGCAGCTGCTGCTGGGTCATCAGCCCGCTTCCCAGCGCAACGCCGCCGGGAGCCACGGACACCACCGCTTGCTCGCACGCGCCTCCGGTCGCGCCGGCGTCGTCGGGCCACTGGCTGGACATCATGGCGGGCAACCCGTTTCCCGACCGGTATCCGCGGACCCCGGCGTTGTCGGGATCAAAGGCGCCATACAAGTTGGTCAGCCTGACCCGGTCCTGCGCCCACTGGTGCACCATGACCGGCAGCACCGACGGATCATCGAACAGTACCGCTGTACCGGTGATCCCGTGCGCGTGGAAACACTGGTTCAAAAGATCGTAAAACGCGGTCGTCAAACCGATGACCTGTTCTTCCCCGGGCAGGTAGTTGTCGATGGGGCGTACGATCTGGTCGGGATGGGTGATTGTCGGTACCGGTCCCAGCGGTGGTTCGCTCATGGCAGCAGTGGGCCCGGTGGTGTTCGGGGAGCAACCGGCGAGAGGCACTGCGAGGACCAGTGCCATCAGGCAAGACATGATGACGCGAGTACGGTGCCGCCTGTCGTGACGCAGTTCTCTTGACGAACTCACATCTAAAACCCCTTTCTTTCCCCGACGAAGATATTATGGCCACTGTACGCCGAGGATCAAGTCTTACGTGGGCGACTCGGTGGGCGCAGGCGTCACGAAAGGCTCAATGTCGGGGACAACGACCCGTTCCGAGAGGAAGTCGCTGATGAGGTTCTGCCACCGGTCGAGCGCATCGTGGTGGGAGTCGATGTACGCCTGGTCGTACGCCGATTGGACCGCCACAGCCCACCCAACCAGGTTGGTCGAGATCTTGCAATCCATGTCCGCCACAGCGGTGGCGATCTCCTGCGGGGTCACACCCAAACCCGTCTTCTGGTTGGCGTTCCACTGCTGGTCGAAGGCCGCAGTACGCGGGTCAGGATAGTCAAACCCCTTGTCCCGCATGCATGCCGACCACAGCGCGAGGATGGGTAGGTAGCGGGAATCATTCAGAGCTGGAATCATTTATGGGGTGGTCCAGGGGTTTATTACGCTCACACCGGCGGACAGGAATGGCGTCTCATCGCGCGTTGCAACCGTGTGCCCGTACGCCAGCGCGGTCGCGGCGATGAGAGCATCCGCTGTGTGGATTGTGATGCCTACCGCGCGGGTCTGGGCGAGTAGTTGTGCGTACGATTCCGTACAGGCCATATCCACTGGTAGGACGCGGCCCGCAAACAGTGGCAGAACCCGGGTCTCCAGGTTTTCCCGCAACGCCTCCCGGCGCTTGCCCGCAGGCAGCATGGCGACTCCGGCGCGCAGCTCGGCCACAGTGATCACCGACAGGCAGAGTGTCTCCAGCGCTTGTGCGTTCAGCCAGGCGACCACATGCGCATCAGGGTGCGGGTTCATCGGTTCAGAAACAACATTGGTGTCTAGAATGATCATTCGAAACTCGCTGCGCGGGCAGGGGCGTCACTGCGGGTGCTGGTGAACGCGTTGAATTCCTCCTCGGTCAAGTTGACCGACCTTCCGACGTCGGTGAGTACGGCCCCAAGCCTGATCCGTTCCCCGGGCAGCACGTTTTCCGTTATGATCCCCCGGATTTCGGCCTCCATGCTCTGCCCGTGGCGGGCCGCCTGCGCGCGCAGAGCGCGAAGGGTTTCCTCGGGAAGGTTACGTACGGTGATCGTGGTCATGCTATCTCCCTGGAGGTACGTTGTTGCAGTCATTCTATTCGATGTGACTGCAACAGGTCAAGGGCTCTCGGCCCTTTGACTGACCATGGTGATATGATCTCCAGGCATGGATGGTTTCGCACTCGACCCCAAGCAACAAGCCGATTTCATTGAGTATGGTCGCATTGTCAGTTGTGATGATCCGGAGGTTGTCAAGCAGCTCGGTCTCGCCGGAGCACACCCCCAGGCCTGGTTGGACTGGCACCGTGAGCAGGAAGGGGAGGATTGCAGTTGTGGCCTTTGTTGGGATGGGGAGGAGTCTGCCGATGAGATCGAGTTGTTCTACCCGAAGGTCATGATGGATACTCTGAGCCCGTACCTGATCAGTTTCTGGCACAACATGGGTGATTTGACGGCCTGGGTGATGGGCTCCGCCAAGGCGCGCAACGTGTCCCTGGACAGGGAACGGATCAGAGAGGATCTCAAGCCGGTGCAGGAGGACAACTCAACTCCCAAGTACGAGTGGGTGGAACTTGCAATTGCCGCTGTGGGTGAGGCATTGGAGCGCCAGGGAGCGAGTCTGTGCCCACTGCTGAACCCGTATGAGGGTTCAAACAATGCCTGTGTCGCCAGCGGGTCTGAGGAAACCCTGCTCGGGCAGTGTTCGGAGTCCTGGGTGGACCCCTGGGAGCTGTTCTGAACCGGACTGAAATTTGCACTCTCGGCCTGAGAGTGCTAAGAATGTATTAGCACTCTCCCCATGAGAGTGCTACGTCAAACAGTGAGACCTCAGAAGTACTGGGTCGTCCGTCGCGGGCACTGGAAGGCGCAAGACTCACTCACACGGGGCGCACAACCCCGTACAACCGGAAGAGAAAATGGCAAAGCTCATTCAATTTGACATCGAAGCTCGCCGCGCGCTGGAGAAGGGCATGAACACCCTCGCCGACGCCGTCAAGGTGACGCTGGGGCCGAAGGGCCGCAACGTCGTACTGGAAAAGAAGTGGGGATCGCCCACCATCACCAACGACGGCGTCTCCATCGCCAAGGAGATCGAACTCGAAGATCCGTACGAAAAGATCGGCGCCGAGCTGGTCAAGGAAGTCGCCAAGAAGACCGACGATGTCGCAGGCGACGGCACGACGACCGCGACGGTGCTGGCACAGGCCCTGGTCCGCGAAGGTTTGCGCAACGTGACCGCCGGGGCCAACCCCATGTCCTTGAAGAAGGGCATCGAAAAGGCCGTGGCCGCGATCGTCGACGAACTGGCGAACACCGCCACCGACATCGAGACCCGCGAGCAGATCGCCGCGACCGCCTCGATTTCCGCCGGTGACACCCTGGTGGGCGATATCATCGCCGAGGCCATGGAGAAGGTCGGCAAGGAAGGCGTCATCACGGTCGAGGAATCAAACACCTTCGGGCTCGATTTGGAGCTGACCGAGGGTATGCGGTTCGACAAGGGGTACGTTTCGGCGTACTTCGTCACCGACACCGAGCGCATGGAGGCCGTGCTCGACGACCCGTACATCCTGATCGCCAACTCCAAGATCGCTTCTCTTAAAGATCTGTTGCCGGTGCTGGAGAAGGTTGTCCAGTCGGGCAAGCCGCTGCTGGTCATCGCGGAAGACATCGAAGGCGAGGCGCTGGCGGGCCTGATCGTGAACAAGCTGAAAGGTACGTTCAAGTCTGTCGCCGTCAAGGCCCCGGGCTTCGGCGACCGCCGCAAGGCCATGCTGACCGATATCGCCATCCTGACCGGCGGCCAGGTCATCTCCGAGGAGGTCGGCCTCAAGCTCGACGCCGTCACGCTGGATCTGCTGGGCAAGGCTCGCGCGGTACGGGTGACAAAGGATGAATGTACGATTGTCGACGGTGCTGGCGAGAAGGTACAGATCGATGCCCGCGTCACCCAGATCCGCAAGGAGATCGACAACTCGGATTCCGATTACGACCGTGAGAAGCTGCAGGAGCGCCTGGCCAAGCTGGCCGGCGGCGTGGCTGTCATCAAGGTCGGCGCCGCGACCGAGGTCGAGCTCAAGGAGCGCAAGCACCGGGTCGAGGATGCGGTACGGAATGCCAAGGCCGCCGTCGAAGAGGGTATCGTCGCCGGTGGTGGCGTGGCCCTGCTCCAGGCCGCCCGGGCGGTCAAGCTGCCCGCGCTGGAAGGCGACGAGGCGACCGGCGCCCAGATCGTGGTCGCCGCCTGCACCGCGCCCCTCAAGCAGATCGCGGTCAACGCCGGATTCGAAGGCGGCGTCGTGGCCGAGAAAGTTGCCAACCAGCCCGCCGGGTTCGGTCTGGACGCGGCAACCGGCGATTACGTCGACATGATCAAGTCCGGGATTATCGACCCGGCCAAGGTCACCCGGTCCGCTTTGCAGAACGCCGCGTCGATCGCAGCACTGTTCCTGCTCACCGAGGCCGTCGTGGCCGACAAGCCCGAGAAAGCACCACCTGTGCCTGCCGGAGGCGAAGGCATGGGCATGGACTACTGATCCCATTACGATCAACAAGAGCGGTTCCTTAAGGGGGGCCGCTCTTGTTTCTGGTTGGGCGAGGCTTTTCGTTCAGTTGACTCTGATCAGTTGTAGGACATCGCCCGGGGCTACTTTTTCTGCCTCTTCTGGGACCACCGCGAAAGCCTGGGCCTTGGCCAGCGACGTCACCAGGTGGGAGCCGGAGCCGCCTTGGGTGGCCGGGGCCAGTCGCAGCATGCCGCTGTTATCCGCGGTTACCCTTACCGGGTAGTACTGTTGTCGCTTTGTCACGCTTGTCCAGCCTTGTTCTACCACTCCCCATCGCGGTTCTTCTCTTGTGGCGCCCAGCATTGCTTCCAGCAGCGGGCGTACGAAGACTGCGAAAGAGACCGCCACACTCACCGGGTTTCCCGGGAGGGCCAGGACCGGGAGACCATTCCAGCGGCCTGCGCCCTGGGGCTTGCCCGGTTGCATTCTCACCGAGACGAAGTCCACTCCCGATTCGCCCAGTACGTCCCGGGCCACATCCTTGTCGCCCATCGACGCGCCGCCCGTGACCACCAGCAGGTCTGGTTTGCCCACCGCCGCCAGCGCCGACTCGAAAGTGGCATTGTCATCCCTGCTGTGCCGGCAGGCGGTGACCTTGGCTCCCGCCTGGGTCAGGGCGGCCACCAGGTACGGGCCGTTGGAGTCGGGGATCTGCGCCGGGCCCGGGGTGCGGCCCGCCGGACACAGCTCGTCGCCCGTGGTGATGATGGCGACCCTTGGGCGGCGTACGACCGGCACAACTGCCAGGCCCAGCGCGGCGGCGGCACCGATGTGGCGCGGGGTGAGCCGCGTACCGGCCCGTAACACCACAAAGCCCGCGCTCACGTCCTCTCCCGGGTGGCGGATGTTGGCGCCCGGGGTGACCGGCGCGGTTGGTGCGAAAGTGCCCTCGTCCGCGTCGGCCTGCTCGAAGGGGACCACCGTGTCGGCCCCCGGCGGTACGGCAGCCCCCGTCATGATCCGGGCCGCCGTGCCGGGGGCCAGGGGTTCAGGGGAGTCGCCGGCCATGACCTGGGCGGAGACTGGTAGCCGTACCCCTGGCATCAGGTCAGGTGAGTTCACCGCGAAACCGTCCATCGCAGACTGTGCGAAACGCGGAATGTCTCTTTCGGCGCACACATCCCGGGCCAGAACCCGGTTCAGGCAGTCAGCAAGTGGTGTGTCTTTGGTACGGAGGGGCTGCGTGGCGGCCAAATCAAGAACGATGGCCAGGTGTTCCGAAACCGACCGGCTGGTGCGTCCGGCTGGAGCAACATTCATGGTGACTTCACCCTTCTGGTTGTGCCCAGTTGTTTACCGGGTATCCTAGACGACCAAGGCCCCCGCATAAATTCCTGCGGGGGCCCTAATTCCAAGCCATGCACGCCGATCGGTCGACAGGAACAACACATGTATCGCAATGGACCCGGCATTTTTCTGAAACATTTACCAGATTCGGACCCGGTTCACGCTCAGCTCGAAGAGTTTCTGATCGATTCATTCAAGCTCACTATTTATAAACCCAAAGATTGTGGCAAACTATAGAGCCGTGACATAAACACTGGAACAAGTGATTTGGTCAGGAGTCTATTTTCCAACCGCGATGAACTGGAGGAGCCATGCCAGCCCATTCGACGCCGCGCATTTATGATGGAACAACTGGTGGTTCCGTCCATGGGGGACGCCGTACACACATCATCCAAGTGCTGCGAGATGCAAAAGAGCCATTGTCTGTACTGGAGATCGCCGAAATCGTCGGCATCCACCCCAACACCGCCCGTTTTCACCTGGAATCACTGGTGGACGCGGGCATGGCCAGCCGCGAGGCCGAGGCGTCCAGTACGCCGGGCCGCCGCCGCATCATGTACACCGGCACGCTGCCCAACCAGACCCACGAGCGCGCCCAGGGCTACCGCCTCCTGGCGCAGATCCTCACCGGGATGATCGTGGCGCGGTACCCGCAGGCCGGTCATGACATGTACGAGGTCGGCCACCAGTGGGGCAGCTACCTGACCAGCCGCCCCGCGCCGTTCGAGGTCCTCGACGAGGAAGAGATCGACCGCCGGGTCATGGACAAGCTCGATGCCCTGTGGTTCGCCCCGGAGTTGCGCCGCCAGCCGCGGCCGCACCTGTTGCTGCACAATTGCCCGTTCATTGAATCCGCCCGTACGGCCCCCGGAATCGTCTGCCGCCTCCACGTCGGCATGATCAACGGCTCCCTCGCGGAGTTGCGGTCGATGCAGCGGGTGGTTGAGCTGCATCCCCTGATCGAGCCGCATCTGTGCTGTGCCTGGATGGGCCCCCACTCGGAGTCCGAATCCGACGAGAACGTCAAGCTTGTCTACCCCGAGTCCCGCCCGGCGCCCGAAAGGCCGGTGCTTGAGGCCGACGCCACCTGGGACGAGTAGTCACCGTACGCGGGCAGGGTAATGCGGGCCAGGCAGTCCGGTTGCGCTGGCCCGCGGTCCCCCCACCTTTTCAGGCGGTTTAAAGTTGTCTTGCCGGGCGTCCTAGACGCGGGTGCCCTTCTTGGCGTACGGATAGATGTAGAAAGCCACGGTGATCGCCAGGAAGAGCACGTAGGCGTACATCAGCCACCACATGAACTGCACGTAGTTGCCGACGCACAGGAGCAGGATGAACGGGACGAGTGCCCCCCCGTACGCC
>Ga0209628_10001038_pt1 | contig 17575 bp, 7 predicted proteins | sample TergutCu122P4_FD_187285 | JGI IMG/M metagenome (GOLD analysis project Ga0209628, IMG submission 187285) | Cubitermes ugandensis P4 segment gut microbial communities from Kakamega Forest, Kenya - Cu122 P4 (SPAdes) (version 2) | ecosystem: Host-associated > Arthropoda: Insects > Digestive system >...
ATCGGCGACCGTCGCGTACCCGTACCCCTTATATCCCGCCGTCTCGTCGCCGATGCCGCCCAGCGGCACGAGCGCGTGCGTTCCCTTGCCGAAGCCTTTGAGCGCGACGGCCGGATCCGTCTCGCTTTTGCCGTCGCGGTCGATTACCCAGCCTTCGGGCATCGTCTTGCCGATCCTGTCGTAATGCTCGATTTTTCCGCGCTGCGAAACCGCCGTCGCGCAGTCCAGGTTGCAGTTGAATTCCTCTTGTTTATCGCCATCTGCATCGAACGCTTTCTTATGACCTGCCCCATCCCGTGGTGGCCGTCCACGACCGCCGTCGTCGGGCCTTCCCTGACCACTTCGAACTGCGTGACCGGCTGCTGGATGACTTCGTTTATCCTGTCGATGTAAATAGGCTTGAACCTGCCTATCCCGTGTGAATCGATGCCGCGCTTGTCGGACTCGATCAATACTTCCGCGCAGACCGCGGCGTCTTCCTCCGGCACGCCGGCTTTCACAAACACTTCGCGCATGAACGCTTCGACGCGCTCGTTTCTATTTGTATCAGCTCGTCGTGTAGCCAGCTCGTGGATATTGTACAGCATTGTCCGGTTCGCGTTCGTATAATCCGTCACGTACGCCCGGCCGTCCGTCAGCTTCCAGAGCAGCCACGAGTCGACGGTCCCGAACAGCGCGCCGCCGCTTTCGGCCAGCGCGCGTGCGCCCGGGACGTTGTCGAGGATCCAGCCGATTTTCGTCGCGGAGAAATAGGCGTCGGGCAGGAGCCCGGTCTTCCCACGGATGAGCCCCGCGCACACGCCGGCCGAGAGGCGGCTGCGTTCCTCCGCCATGCGGCAGCATTGCCAGACGATCGCGTTACATAACAGTTCATCCACTTAAAGGTTTACCCAATAGTTATGCCGTAAGCGGCTGGTTCGCGTATGCGAGAGATGTTGTTTTGAGGTGTAGTTGACGAATGTTAATAACCATAAAATGACAATAATAACGCTCAATGGTGTTGATGGCAAATATTACAAATCAAATGAATATTATTTGGAATCCGAACAGATAAGACAAAATGAACTAAATTATTTAAATAGTTATTGTATAAATTAAATAAATATGTTACACTTATGTCATTAAATTGTAATTATTTAGTAATTACAGTAAAAATAAATAAAGGTTTATAAAGAAAACAAGAGGAACAATGAGTTTCACAAGTCACTTAAAAAAGTTAATAGTGTGGTCAATTATCATGTCTATGCTAGTCGGAATCGCACCGTTGCCCGCTTTAACGGACGCCGCAGCGAATTCAAACCCGTTCACAGCAATGTATGACAGCGACGAAATATTTATGGATGAGGTAGATTCCATAATAAAACATAATATGGAAAATACGGGGAATTATACTAACAGCCATCAAACAAGGTATAAACGGAACTTATTGGAAGCCGCAAAGGTTAATAAATTAGATGAATCATATGAAACGGAAATATCGGAAATCGGACGTTTAATGATATCGAACCTATATAATGACAGCCGCGTTGATCGCTTTATCGTTAAATATAAAAACGAATCAAAATCTCGTAAGCTTCAAAATGTAGTATCATATCCTGCTAAGGATGTTTATGCAATTTCTGATAAATATGCTTTGCTAAATAACGATTTTAATATACAACCTAACAATGAATCTTTCGATCTTGAATGCATTGTATTAAGTGAAAAAGTTAATCCAGCGGAATTCGCCAATCAAATAATCTCTTCTGGCATGGCTGCTGAAATAGAATACATTCAGCCGGATTATTTAATGTCATATGCAATATATGATATTGAAAATTCGAATTATGATTTACTGCCATACGAAGATGATATAGAAGATAACGTAATTCCGTCACAAAATAACTATCAAAAAGAAAGCATTAAGGACTATAGTATTTTAGATACAAAAGATTCAACAAGCAATCATATTTTATTTATTGATGATAATATACCAAATAATGAGATCCTAACTGATCAAGAACCAATCATTATCGCTTTAATAGATACCGGCGTTGATACTTCGCATATTGCGCTAAGTGATTCATTAATCGATGGCTGGAACTTTCTTAATAATTCCGCAATTGTATATGACAGCAGCAATCCTGCGCAAAGCACGCACGGAACCCACATTGCCGGAATCATTTCTTCCAATGTTAATACCAATGTTAAAATAATGCCTCTCGCGGTATTTGGCGATCACGGCGCGTATACGAGCGACATCATCGAAGCAATATTATATGCCGAAGATAATGGCGCTAGTATTGCCAACTGCAGTTTTGGAAGCGGTAAATATAACCAAGCGCTTGAAGAAGTTATAGCATGTTCTAAAATGCTTTTTGTGGCATCCGCAGGTAACGCCAGAAGCGATTTGGGCGTAGCTCCGGTTTACCCCGCTGCTTTTACTCTTGACAACGTTATAAGCGTCGCATCCTTAAACGAAGATCAAGGATTTTCTTATTACTCAAATTACAATAACAAGCTGGTAGACATTGCCGCGCGAGGCCGCGATGTGTACAGCGCACTGCCCGGAGGCGAATACGGTTTGTTAAGCGGCACATCCATGGCCGCCGGTTTTGTAAGCGCTGCCGCCGGGGCGGTAATTTCAGAAAGCGACACGCTAAACGCTGCGGCATTAAAGCATTTGCTGTGTAATACAGGAAAACGGATGGCCCATTTGCAAAATAAAGTAAATGACGGCCGTTGTTTGGATGCTGAACAAGCTTTATCCGGAACAGCACAAAACAATATAATATATATTGACCCGGAAGACGATTTTGACGTGCACGGATACGCGCCGACTCCGGAAGATAGTTGGGCCTTATTTTCAACTAAAATTGTTACGCAAGTTGCCGCAGGCGATTATTATAACATCGTATTATGCAACGATGGAACAGTTTGGTCTTGGGGTAATAATTCATATGGATCGTTGGGAAACGGTACATTTACAAACACTATTTATCCAGTGCAAGTTATAGGGCTTACAAATATTAAAAAAATCAGTTCAGGATTAAGCCATAATATTGCATTAAAACAGGACGGAACCATTTGGGCATGGGGGGATAATTGTTTAGGCGGTATAGGCGACGGTACTACTATAGATCGTAACGTTCCTGTGCAAGTGAACGGGTTAATAAACGTAAAAGACATTTACGCCGGTCATTTATGCAGTTTTGCCGTTACTAATGACAATACGATTTGGGCTTGGGGATTTAATTATTACTATAATTTATGCGATGGCACTACGGTTACTCGTTTATTACCTGTGCAAATTCATGGGATAGATAATATTGTTGATATCAGTTCTGGCGGCACACATACATTAGCAGTTAAAAAAGATGGCACCGCTTGGGCATGGGGGAGTAATATGTATGGGCAATTGGGAGATGGTACTAATATAAACCGGAACTCACCTGTTCAAGTTAATAATATTTCTAATGTTAAATCAATATCTGCCGGTAACGGACATAGTATCGCATTAAAGCAAGATGGATCTGTAATGGCTTGGGGTAAGAATTATAGTGGACAAATTGGCGACGGCACTCAAATAGACCGTCTATCACCTGTAAGTGTCAGCGGGCTCACAAACGTTATTAAAATATCTGCTGGAAACTACCATAGTATAGCATTAAAACAAGATGGTTCAGTTATATCGTGGGGAGAAAACAATTATGGACAAATAGGCGACGGTACTTTTTCTAATAAATCTACTCCAATTAATATGTCTGGAATAAATAATGTATTAAATATTAGTACAAAAACCTATCATTGTTTATCGGTAAAACAAGATGGAACAATATGGACTTGGGGATTCAACCTATTTGGCCAGCTTGGCGACGGATCATATTCAAACCGTAACATTCCCATTCAAGTTCATTCAAGTTATTTTGATTTAAATGTTTTTAATATAGATAATTATGAGTACACGCAAATCCCCGGCGAATTGACTGGTACCGCCTCCTCGATAGTATTGGCTACTCCCGACGAAGATTTCGACGCTTATATAAGAATTTCCGTACCGGGCAAAACAGCAAATTATTCTGTTTACGAAGATAATGTGAATAAAGGCGTAAACGTCCGGAATTTGCCAATGAAAAAAGGAAAAACATATAAATTCGACATAAGCGCCGCACAGCCGCCAAACGAAGTTTCACAGTATATGCTGAATATCCGGCCCGCCGCTTCGGCGGAAGCGTGGGATGAGCCAATCCCAAGCTCGGATGACAAGTTTAAATATATCAGGTTCTATGATCTCACCGTGGGAAAAAATGAAAACGACATAATCGCCGAATCGTTTTATTCCAAAGGGGTAAACAAGGAATATAACCGTCCGTTCACGCCTTTTACAAGGAAAGGGCAGTTCGAATTTACACTTCAGCACAGCCAATACGTCAGGCTGGTTTTAAAACCGGATTTTTCAGAATCAGAATATGTATTGGCGCAGAATTATTATGCGTCGGGATGCGAGGGGGATTTAAACGGAGCGCATATGCCTTTTGAATTTGTGACGAATGTGTTTCCCGCCGCCGGGGACAGCCCATGGAACGGCCCGTGGGACGGAACAGTGGAAGAAACTGTTAACGGCAATGTTGTAAGGCGCTATCCCGGCCTATACGACGCTAACGGCAAACTTATTCCGGGGGTATACGGGTTTACGCTGATCCTGGAACCGCTAGACCCTAATACGGCAAAATACAAAAGCTTTTTATATTTCACAATAGACTATACGGAAGAAGGAACGGCGAAAAACGAACTGGATATGGAAGGTTTTTGCGCGCTCGATCCGGTTATCGTTTCAAACGGCAATTTTAAATGGGAATATACCGACTTTGCGCTTTATGGCAAAGAACCGCTGGAGTTTAGAAGATCATACAGATCCCTTAGCGCCAAGGACGGCGATCTAGGATACGGATGGAGGCACAATTATCTATATGAGATCGAGGAAAACTGGTTATTTACGTATCTATGGCTGCCAAGCGGGCAAAAGCTGTATTTCAAATTGGATTATGACGGTTCGTTCCGAGCCCCCGAAGGCGCCGACATGGAACTCGAAAAGACGCCATCCGGATATGTCTTGACAAAGAAGGATAAAACGAAATATGTCTTTAACAACGCCAACCAACTGACGGCTATTGTAAAGCTAAACGGCGAAACGACAACGCTTGCCTATACGTCCGGCAAGCTTACCGGCGTTTCAAATCGCAGCGGTTCATTAATACTGCAGTACAGCAACGATAGAATTGCCGCTGTAAAAGACACAAACAGCCGCCATGTGATTTATTCGTATGACATGTCCGGCAACTTGTCCACAGTTCAAAATGCAGACGGCGATACCTTGATATACTCATATGACGGGCATTTGCTTACGCAAGTAAAGGATTTCAACGATAATATTTATCTTGAAAACGCATATGACGGCATTGGGCGGGTTGTCAGCCAGTATTTAGCAGGCCAGGGCGTTTCGGCAGTCAGTTACGATACGTTTAATAAAACAACCATTATTACAGATCCATATAACGTTTCGACCAAGTATTATTTTGACGGAAACAACGACATAATTAAGATTGAGGAGCACGGCGGAATCTTCACGGAATATGAATACAAATTACGACGATTAGTATCTTCAAAGGATAAATTGGGTAATATAACGCTTTATGCATACGACAACGAAAACAACCGGTTATACAATAAATATCCTGATGGTACATACGAATGGTTTTTTTACAACAGCAATAATCTCGTTACTGATAAATATAGCAGAGACTGGTATTTCGAATCTTATAATTACGATATTAAAGGCAATATGACTTCGCATACCGACAAACGCGATAAAATAACGTTTTATGATTACGATGCACATAATAACTTAACGAAGATCACTGCTCCAATGGGGATTGTCACTCAATACACATATGACGCCAAAGGCAACCGCAAAAGCATGACCGACGCCGAAAACAATTTGACGGAGTACGAATACGACGCGCTGGGCAGGCTTATAAAAAAGATAAACCCCGATTTGGGGACTGTGGAATACACATACAGCGAAGCGGGAAAACTTCTGGCGGTTACCGATCCTGATGACAATGTGATCCTATACTCGGTAAACGGCAACGGTTACGGCGAAGGGTATGAAGACGCCCTTGGCTATGACGCTTCCACTATATATAACGAGCAAAACAAACCGTGGATAATAACCGACGCCGAAGGCAATAGCGTAGAATATGCCTATGACTTGAACGGCAACATGGTTTTGGAAACCGGCGCGCTTGGGAATGAAACCGCATACACATATGACGAATATAACAGGATGGTTTCGATGACCGATGCGCGAAATAATACCTGGTCATACACTTATGATGCGATGGGCAGGACGATTTTAACAACCGATCCATATAATAACGGCAACGAAACCATTTATGATTCAATGGGCCGCGTGAAGGAGAGCCGCGACGCAAGGCAAATATCGGCCATATCAAACGCTTCGCTGACAAACATAACCCATGGCACATTATATGATTATGACGGCATGGGCAGAGTAATAAAAACGACGGATGTATACGGTAAATACTCGAAGAACGTATATGATGCGAATGGCAATCTTATAGAGCAATATGACAAACGAAATAATAAATGGTCGTATGTATACGACTCCAGCAACCGCATGACATTGGCGAAAGATCCGTTAGGCTATAATACCGTATACGAATACGATAAGCTGGGACGCGTAACGAAAACAGTAACGCCGTTAAATGCCCAAAACAAAAACTATTATAACTGTATGGGCATGCTCATAAAGAGCGTAGACGCGGAGAATAACGAAACCGATTACGAATACGATTTGCTTGGCCGCCTCGTAAAAACTATGTATGCGGACGGAAGCTTCACCCAAAACTTCTATAACGAAAACGGCTGGCTCATAAAATCGCGGGATCGAAACGGAGGCATTGAGAAATACGCATATAATAAAAATGGCCAGATCCTTACGGTAACGGATGCAATGAACGGAGTTACAACCAATGCGTATGACGGGCTCGGCCGTTTGGTTTCGGTGACCGACGCGATGGCAGGCGTAACCAGCCACACATACGACGAAAACGGAAATTTGCTGACGACGACGGATGCGTTGGGCGGGGTAACTGAATATACATATGACAAGATGAACCGCGTCAAAACTATTACCGATCCGGTAGGCAATGCAACGGAGTATTGGTACGACGAAACCGGGAATGTGTCAAAAACGGAAAATCCCGACGGCGGGGAGATTACATATTCATACGACTACATGGGCAGGCTTGAATCCTATATAAACGAAGAAGGTTATCAATTTTTTAATACGTATGACGAAAACGGAAACATAACGCAGCAAACCGATGGCCGCGGAAACAGCGTTCAAAAAGAATATGACAAACTGAACCGCGTCACAAAGATAATTGACGAGAAGGGCTATTTTACGACGACGGAGTACGACGCCGACGGCCGCTTAATACGGAGCAAGGACGCCGAGGGCATAATAACGCATTATTATTACGATAAAAACGGCAACCTGACTTCAGTTAAGGACGCGTTAAATAATATTACTAAATTTGCATACGACGCGATGAACCGTGTTTCATCCATGACAGATGCCAGGAACGCAGTGACGGCCTTTACATACACTCCTTCCGGAAGCGTAGAAACCATCGCCGACGCGTTAAATGGCGTAACCCATTATTATTATGATATACTGGGCAGGCTTATACAGGAAGATAACGAGCTCGGGAAATCAACATATTATACCTATGACGCCCTTGGCCGCGTGCTGCAGGTGACCGACCCGCTCAATCACACGGACAGCTTCACATATGACATGATGGGCAGGATCAAGACTGTAACCGATAAAAACGGAAACGTTACCGAGTATTTCTACGACATGAATGGAAACATCGTAGAAACCATGGATGCATTAGGCCATAGCAGCTACTTTGTATATGATGGGATGGACAGGCTGACGGCCGTCAGGCTTTACAGGAATGACGCCCAGGACGGCGTCGCCGGCGAAGAACAGATTACGCTTTATCAGTATGACAAGCGCGGCCTCCTAAAAAAAGAGATAAACGCGCAAAACAAGCAAACTGTTTACACATACGACGGTGCTGGCAACATGGTAAGCAAGTCCGACGCCGACGGCTATGTAACCAATTATGTTTATGACTTAAAAAATATGGTTGAGGCAATCAGCTACCAGGGCGGCAAGACGGTTAATTTTCAATACAATAAAAACGGCGAGCTCGTAAAAATGATCGACTGGAACGGCGCTACAACCTTTGCGCTCGACGCGCTGAACCGAATATCTTCCGTTACCGATCACAACAACAAGATAACCTCATATACCTACGACGCGGCAAATAATAAAACAAGCATGGTATATCCGGACAGCACGACGGTTTTTTACGAATACGATCTGCTCGGGCGCTTAACGGGAGTGTCTGAGCCAGACGACACGAATACCGGAAAAACTGACACAGCTTATACTTATGACGCTGCTTCGCAGCTGCTTTTACAGCAATATCCAAATGGCAGGAAGCATGAGCACGAGTACGACGACGCCGGACGCCGTGTAAACACATACGAGCACGACCCGACCGCGAACCCGGTCAAGACGCTGAGGTTCCAATATGCATACGATTCGAATGGCAACCTTATTTCGAATTATGGAAAAGGCGTCGGCGAAGGCCGGGTAAACGAGAACTATAATTATATGTACGACTGTTTAAACAGGCTGGTGCAGGTAACGGGCTCGCCTGGCAATCTCTTGCAAACATATACGTATGACAGCCTCGGCAACTTGACGTATGAACAGACGGGAAATAATAAAACCGTAGATTATAAACATAACAATCTAAACCAAATGATAGCGAAATATGTGGACAACCATCCGAACCAGTATTTTACCTATACTTATGACAACCGCGGCAATAAGATATCCGGCACATTCCATAAAAATTCGAATCAAACGGAAATTGTCGAATCTTATATATACGATGCTACAAACCGAATGTATATGGGGATGAACGCCGACTCTGAGGGATCCATATATAATTACAACGGGCTTGGTTATTTGGTGAAGAACGAATGGGTTACGGCCCAAAACGCTTACGGCTACACAGGTATTACGATACCCCAAATTGAAGCGTCCGTCGGCGAAAGCTTGACGGTGACATACGACGCCCCGACGCCGAGCATTAAGACCAAAAAAGATAAAAACCCTCCGCTTCCTCCAGGCGGCGGCTCGATTCAAGCTATAGATTATATAGAGAAAAACTTTGTTTTGGATTATACCTCTTCACGGAAAAACGTTATTTCAGAGACGGAAACGGGCGGTCTAAAATACCGTTATGCGTACGGGCTTGAGAAACTAAGCGTTACGATATCTCCGGTAAATAATGGCGGCGGAAGCTATACGCAAAACAACCTGATCAAATTATACTATCACATGGATCGCATGGGCAGCGTGGACTATCTGAGCGACAACGTACAGGGTAAGGTGGCAAGTTACATCGATTATGACGCGTGGGGCGCACCGCTTAAGAGTTTAGTTTTAAAGCTCAACGCCCGGGAGCTCGATTTAGCGATAGAATACACCGGCCACGCGTACGACTCCGTCCTCGGCTTATATATCACCCAGGCAAGGATGTATAACCCGAAGGATAAACGATGGCTGTCGCCTGATAAGGTTAAAGGTTCTATTGGAAAACCGATGACCCTTGTTCAGTATACATATGTTGCCGATAATCCATTAAAATATGTTGATCCTTTAGGATTAATGAGTTTGTCCAAAGACAATATAAATAATAATTACTATAGTGAGCAAATAATTCAGCTTCAAAAAATGCTTGAATATCTTGGGTATTTGGATATGGGTACCGATATTAATGGCGCGAAGCAACCATACGGCATATATGGTGGCCGTACAAGTGGAGCGATACGTTCATTTAGATTCAATTATGGATATGACTCAAGTTCAGATTATAAACTAAAGGATAGTATGTATTTATTAATTGCAAACGTTTATGTTAATACGCGATATAGCGGTTATACTAATGCGCAAAGAGAAGTTATATACAATGCGTTGATTGTCAACACACTTAAAAAAGCAAACATGAGGTTTTCAATAGCGACAGGAATGCCAGAAATAAAATATTATAAACCTTTTAACCCATGCATTATTCATAATGGCGCAGCATTAACACAAGAACAGATTTCATCAGGAGTAACACTTAAAACAGACTATTCATCAAATGGTTTTGTCGATCGTTTGGATTTCACAATTCCCATAAACAACATGATAGCACGGAATACAAATGAATGTTTCGGTCACCGTTTTAGATCTCTGGATGAATATATAGAACAATGGAATGACTTAAGCTGGTTTGGGAAATTGTTTGTAGATCCTTCTACTTATATTGATCAATATATGGAAGCTAAAATAGCTACTACAATATGGTTTATATCAGTGGATGGCAGTGGTAAAGAATGGGATATTAAGTTGGAAAGACAATTTAGTCAACAAGTAGGAGAACCATGGCTTGGCGTTCATGTTGATTTTTACTGGGGCTCAGAATTATTTAACGCTGAAGAATTGGGTAATTTTGGCTTTGGGTATTGGGCTAGTGCTTGTGGGTTTAGTGAACAGACGATCCGTAGTGGAAGTTGGTTGGAAAATTTTGGTGACAACTTACTTACTTTTAAATGGGAGACAAAAGAAAATCCAAGAGATATTGAACATTTTCTTAAGGGGATAAATAAATTCTATATTGATTACCCAAGTATGAAAGCTGCGGGTTAATCAGTCATGCCTTGAGGAAAGATAATTTTGTTATCTTTCCTCAAGGTTAATTTTTAAATAGAAAATTATTTTTATGTAAATATTTATCATGCGAAAGATTAGAATATTTTTTATTTTTATCATAATTGTATTTATTTTTATTTTATTTATATTACCGAAATTAGAATTAGGTTTATATAATAGCATAATAGTAAAAAGCAATTTTTTATTAAATAAAACGGCATTTATAGTTGTAAAAAATTATATATTAGAGAATGGTAGAAAATGTTTTATTTCGAAGATTGGGCCTACTAACAAGCGTTTATATAATGCTCCTGACGATGTATCATTCGGCATATATTTTGGACCTCAAGAATGCCTATTTTCAACAGAAAATAACGAAATCGACGAAGCGATTAGAAAAATACATTCAACCTTGACTTATAATACAATAGGATATTATAGTGGTTCTGTAGTTTTTTATTTGTCTTCATACTTAAAAAGACGCCAGGGAGTACTTTATTCACCATCTGGAGAACCTGTAACTTTTTTATCTGGATTGGTAACAACATCTGAAATAGGTAACGGATGGTATTATTTCGATGAAGCAAGAATTAATGATTATCCTGGATGAAGACAACATATACAAATATCGGTGTCTTATCACCGTATTTGTTTTCACCAAAACAAGATGTTTAATAACAAGTGTGGATAAGACAGGACAGTATTATAAACGGATCAGAAACAATGAACCGTGTTACAGGAAATACATATAAAAACGTGCCGTTAGGCGATTAAGAACGAAAGGTCAAAAAAGCCATCTTGTTTCGGTAACAGACGCGATAGTAAGCGAAACCAACCATGCATATGATGAAATGATGAAATCTGAAATTTATAAGCGACGACGGATGCATTGGGTGAGGTAACGGAGTATATTTATTTTCGTATGCTTTGCTCCTTAAAATTATCAGGTGCGGAATGAACAGTAGGCGCAACCGGTAATAACGTCTTTGTTCGTTTCCGAAGATCCCCGACGCATTTATCCACAACTTCTCTCAATTTTGCTAATGTTTCATCGTGAATATTTTACATTTTTTTTACTCCCTTGATAAATACATTCATGTTATCAGCGCCGAAAACAGCGGGGCGAGGATCACTGTCGCGATGCCAGTCAGCACGATTGCGAGGCTGCTCATCGCGCCTTCGGTTTCGCCGAGCTCGAGCGCCCTCGCCGTGCCTATCGCGTGGGCGCCCGTCCCTATCGCTATGCCGCGCGCGACCGGCTCGCGCACGCGTACAGCGTTGAGTATATGCTCCGCCGCGATGTTGCCGAAAATCCCGGTCAGTATAATCGAGGCGACCGTCACGCTCGGAATGCCTCCGAGCTCTTCCGAAACGGCCATCCCTATGGCCGTCGTCACGGACTTTGGCAGCATCGTGGCGTATTGCTCATGCGAAAACCGGAACAGCAGCGCGAGCAGGAAGACGAATATTAAGTTGGTTAGCGCGCCCGCCGCGACGCCCGCCACAATCGCTTTCCAATGGCGTTTGAGCTGCTCGAACTGCATATAAAGCGGAACCGCAAGGCAAACGGTCGCGGGCGTGAGCAGGTAGCTGACGAATTGCGCACCGTTTTTGTATGATTCGTATCCGACACCCGTCAGGCCGAGTACGAGCATAACGAGTATGATCGCTATGAGCAGCGGGTTCGCGAGCGGCGATTTCGTTTTTCGCTTAATGAAGATGCCGGCGAGATAGGCGAGCACGCTCAAGCCTACGCCGAAATATACGGACTGGGTTAAAAAGTCCTTAATCATACGGGTGGACGACGCCTTCCTGAGCGGCGCAGTACAACGTTGTAATCACCTGAGTCTCGCCTATTCATATCGTGTCCTCTGGCGCTTTACGCCCGCGGCGGCCGTTAACGCCACGCTGCACGCCCTGCGTCACGAGGCCGGTTGCGGCGACTACTGCCGCAGTCGAAATAAGGATCAGCGCAACGCTCTGGGGCAATATATCCCGGAAGCCGGCGTACGATACCAAAAGCCCGGCGGCAGCGGGGATAAATATGATCTGCAGCATGCCGGTCAGGAACATCGCGGTTTCCTTGACCCACTCGAGTTTTATCAATCCGGTCTTGAGCGCAGCGAGCATCAGCACTAGCCCGTACACGCCCGCCGGGACCGGCAGCGGCGTTACGTACTTAATCAATTCGGCTATGAGCGTCACGCCGAGGATGACGGCGAATTGCCTGGCGTACTTCATCCCTGCTCAAAGCAGAACTTATACCCGCCGAGCCCGTACTCGTCCCTCAGCGAGACCAGCGTCTTTTTCAGGCTGGCGTTCAGGGGCACGCCCTTGTCCTTGCGCTCCATCCACGTCAGGTACTCTACTTCGCCCGCCGTATAGATCCTGTCGCGCCCCGGCATTTTGGCGGACGCGCGCAGCTCGCGCAGGATTTCGCCGGTTGTATGCCTGAAGTTTTCGGGTTCGGTGAAGGCGCCGACGTCTATCGCGATAAAGAAGTGCCCGAGCCCGTATGGCTCCGGCTTGCCGTCCGCGCCGACGCCGTTCAGCGCCTTCAGGAAGCGCCCCTGCTGAAGCGCCGCCGAAAGTATCTCGACGACCGTCGCATACCCGTACCCCTTATATCCCGCCGTCTCGTCGCCGATGCCGCCCAGCGGCACGAGCGCGTGCGTCCCCTTGCCGAAGCCTTTGAGCGCGACGGCCGGATCCGTCTCGCTTTTGCCGTCGCGGTCGATTACCCAGCCTTCCGGCATCGTCTTGCCGATCCTGTCGTAATGCTCGATCTTGCCGCGCTGCGAAACCGCCGTCGCGCAGTCCAGGTTGAAGTTGAACTCCTCGTCCGTCGGTATGCCGATCGTGAGCGGGTTCGTGCCGAGCATGTTCTCGACGCCGAACGTCGGCGCGATCGACGGGCGCGCGTTCGTCCCGGTCATCCCGATCAGCCCGGCGGCCGACGCCATCGAGGTATAATATCCGGCGATGCCGTAATGCGTCGAGTTCCGCACGGCGACCATGCCCATGCCGTATTTCTTCGCCTTGTCGATCGCCATCTGCATCGAACGCTTCCCTATGACCTGCCCCATCCCGTGGTGGCCGTCCACGACCGCCGTCGTCGGGCCTTCCCGGACCACTTCGAATTGCGTGACCGGCTGCTGGATGCCTTCGTTTATCCTGTCGATGTAAATAGGCTTGAACCTGCCTATCCCGTGGGAATCGATGCCGCGCTTGTCGGACTCGATCAAGACTTCCGCGCAGACCGCGGCGTCTTCCTCCGGCACGCCCGCTTTCACAAACACCTCGCGCATGAACGCCTCGAGCTTGCCGAAGCTCTCGTACGCGGCTTCCGTTTTTTCCATATCCGCCATTGCCCGTTTCCTCCGACTGTATGTTATTTGGTTATGCCTTATATCCGCTGTCCCATCCCCTGGCGCGCTCCACGGCTTGCGCCCAGCCGCGGCAAAGCGCCTCCGCGCGCTCCGGCGGCATATTCGGCGTGAAGGCGGCTTCCGCTGACCACGCCTCTTCCAGCGCGCCTATGCCGTCCCATACGCCGGTCGCCAGCCCGGCGAGGCACGCAGCCCCGAACGCCGTAGTCTCCTGTATCCTGGGCCTGATTACGGCCGCGCCGGTTATATCCGATTGGAACTGCATCAGCAGGCTGTTCGCCGACGCGCCGCCGTCGACGCGCAGCTCGGCGATCTTTATCCCGGCGTCCTTCTCCATCGCGAGCAGCACGTCGCGGGACTGGTACGCGATGCTCTCTAGCGCCGCGCGCGTAATCTGGGCGCGGCCGGACCCGCGCGTCAGCCCGAATACCGCGCCGCGCGCGTACATGTCCCAGTACGGCGCGCCGAGCCCCGTAAACGCGGGCACGATATAGACGCCGCCGCTGTCCTCCGCCCCGGAAGCGACGGCCTCGCTCTGCGCGCTCGAGTCTATCAGCTTCAGCTCGTCGCGCAGCCACTGGATGACGGCGCCGCCGATAAAGACGCTGCCCTCGAGCGCGTAATCCGGCTTGCGGCCCGCGGGGCACGCCGCGAGCGTCGTCAGCAGGCCGTGCCTGCTTTCGACGGGCGAGCCGCCTGTGTTCGTCAGCATGAAGCAGCCGGTGCCGTATGTGTTTTTCACGCCGCCCTTGTGGAAGCACGCCTGCCCGAACAGCGCCGCCTGCTGATCCCCCGCGACGCCCGCGACCGGGATGCCCGCGCCGAGCACGCCCGCGCTTCCGTATATCTCGCTTGACGAGCATACTTTCGGGAGCATTCTGACAGGCACGCCGAACAGCGCGCAAAGCTCCTCGTCCCAGCCCAGCTCGTGGATATTGTACAGCATCGTCCGGCTCGCGTTCGTATAATCCGTCACGTGCGCCCGGCCGTCCGTCAGCTTCCAGAGCAGCCACGAGTCGACGGTCCCGAACAGCGCGCCGCCGCTTTCGGCCAGCGCGCGCGCGCCCGGCACGTTGTCGAGGATCCAGCCGATTTTCGTCGCGGAGAAATAGGCGTCGGGCAGGAGCCCGGTCTTCGCGCGGATGAGCCCCGCGCGCCCGCCGGCCGCGAGGCGGCTGCATTCCTCCGCCGTGCGGCGGCATTGCCAGACGATCGCGTTGTATAAAGGCTGGCCCGTATTTTTGTCCCAGACGACCGTGGTCTCCCTTTGGTTCGTAATCCCGATCGCCGATACCTCCGACGCCGGCACGCCGCTCGCCGCGAGCGCCTCCGCCATCACGCCGGTCTGCGTCGCGTAGATCTCCAGCGGATCGTGCTCGACCCAGCCCGGCTTCGGATAGATTTGCGTCAGCTCGCGCTGCGCCGACGATACGATGTTGCAGCCGCTGTCGAACAGTATCGCCCTGCTCGACGTCGTGCCCTGATCGAGGGCCAAAATATATTTCCGCATAAGCAGCGCCGCCTCCGGCCGTTATTTTATAACGGGCCGATTTAAAATAATATATTAATAAATATGTCAAAAACGCCCGTATATGATGTTTTCCGTTAACGCTTTATATGTTATCATTATACTATAACTATGACATCACATAAATTACCCATGCGTATGGAAAATATTATACTGGAAAATATCGGCGCGCGCATATACGTTGCGGAGACCGGCAGCTACCGGCTGCTTTATGCCAATAGTGCGCTCGAAAACGCGGATAGCGCGCCCGCAAACGCGGATAGCGCGACCGTAAACGCGGATAGTGCGTTCGCATATAATAATGGGGGGGATCCCGCGGGCCGCGCGTGCTGGAAGGCGCTTTTCCCGGACGGGGACGGGCCCTGCGATTTCTGCCCGATGGAGCGGCTGTCGGCCGATCCGGGCTCGGCGGCCCAATGGGAGGCGCAGGATCCGCGGACGGGGAGGCATTACCAGTACGAATCGACGCTCGTCGGGCTTCCGGGCGGGCGGCGGGCGCTGCTGACGTATTCGTTCGACATAACCGCGCTGAAGGACCGGCTCGCGAAAGTCGAACAAGTGAAAGACGACTATATGTCGAGGATGAGCCACGAGATATTCACGCCGCTCAACGCGATCACCGGCATGTCCGCGATCGCCGGATCGACCGACGACGCCGCGAAACTGAAGGATTATCTGTACCGCATAAACGACGCGTCCAAGCAGCTGCTCGAAATCATCAACAACCTGTTCGAAATCTCCAGGCTCGAGGCGGACATGCTGGAAACCGTATGCGAAAAGGTGCGCCTCGATCGTCTGATTATAGATGCCTGCGCCGATATAACCGCGCAGGTATGCGCCAAAGATCAGGAGTTTCACATCGCCGTCTGCAATGGCGTCCCCTGCGAATTCAAATCGGACCGCAAGCGCCTGTTTCAAATCATTCAGCAGCTTTTGCTGAACGCCGTCAAGTTCACGCCGCGGGGCGGCTCGATCGGGCTGCGCGTTTCGTCGGATACGGCCGAAGGCCAGCGGACAGGCCTCGTCTTTGCGGTTTCGGACAACGGGATCGGAATCAATGACGAGGAAAAGACGCGCCTGTTCGACGCGTTCGAGCAGGCCGACGGGTCCAAAAAACGGGCGTTCGGCGGGGTCGGGCTCGGGCTTCCGATAGCGAAGAGGCTCGCGCGGCTGCTCGGCGGCGACATAACCGCCCAAAGCGAGCCGAAATCGGGCAGCACATTCATATTCGGCATAACGGTCGGAACGGACGGCTGCGATCCTGGCGGCGCCTTTGCGCCTGACGCCGGGGCGTTTGACGTTTTAAAAAGCGGCGGGGGCAAGGTATATATCGAGCTTGGCTGCTGCGCGGGCGGAAACGGAGCGGGCGGAAACGGCGCGGGCGGCGGCGCAGACGCGGGCGGCGGTAACACGGGCGGAAACGGAGCGGGCGGCGGCGCAGACGCGGGCGGTGATAACACGGGCGGAGCGCCAGCCCCGGATTCGCTGGCAAACAGTGGGCGCGCCGCCCCGGATTTGCCGGTAAACAGTGGGCGTGTAGCCTCGGGTTTACTTAGAAACGGGGAGCGCTGCGCAAACGCGGAGGGCGTTTACGACGGGTTTTTACCCGTATTCGACGCCGCGGAGGCGCTGAAAAACCTTAAGAATATAAAGAAGCTATACCTTGCGATGCTGATTTCGCTCAAAAATAACCCGCCGTTCGGGGAGATGCGCGAGGCGCTTTCGAAGAACGACTTTCCGGCGATCGCGGCCGCCGCGCAGAACCTTGCGGGCCTTGCGCAGAAGCTGTGCATGGCCGAGATGCTTTCCGTG
>Ga0209628_10001039_pt1 | contig 17561 bp, 15 predicted proteins | sample TergutCu122P4_FD_187285 | JGI IMG/M metagenome (GOLD analysis project Ga0209628, IMG submission 187285) | Cubitermes ugandensis P4 segment gut microbial communities from Kakamega Forest, Kenya - Cu122 P4 (SPAdes) (version 2) | ecosystem: Host-associated > Arthropoda: Insects > Digestive system...
CTGGCCGTGGAAGTTGCGCAGGCCCATGGGCTCGATTTATCGGCCCACAGCGCCCAGCAGTTCACCGCCCAGATGTGCCAGAGCGCCGATTTGATCCTGGTAATGGAGCGCAACCAACAAAGCAGCGTGGAAAAACGTCACCCCTATGCCTGCGGCAAAGTATTCCGCCTGGGCCACATCGGCAACTTCGAAATCACCGACCCCTATCGCCTGCCCCGCCCGGCCTTCGAGGCAGCCTATGAGCTGATCGCCCGCGGCGTTGCCGATTGGGCCCCGCGAATCCGCAAGCTCGGTTGAACCACATTTTTTTCTGAATCTTTTTCCCTAACCCCATTCCAATGACTGCACCGCAGCCCACCCCGCCCACTACCACCCCTGTGCCAGACGGTGACGAGATCAACCTGCTCGAACTGCTCGATGTTCTGCTCGATCGCCGCTGGCTCATTGCCGGCGCAGTGGCGGTGACCGTGGTGCTGGGCGCGATTTATGCGTTCTTGCTCGCAACGCCAATCTACCGGTCGGACATGCTGGTTCAGGTAGAAGATATCAAAGGCAACCTGATGGGTGGCCTGCTTGGCGAAGCATCCACCATGTTCGATATCGCTTCTCCTTCCTCCGCCGAAATGGAACTGTTGCGCTCGCGGCTGGTGGTTGAGCAGTCGGTAAAAGATCTGCGGCTGGACGTAAAAGCCACACCCAGGTACCTTCCGCTGATTGGTGGTTGGCTCGCCAGAAACGCAACGGAGCCATCAACGCCCGGCATCTTGGGCATGGGTGGATTCGTGAGCGGCAACGAATCGCTGCAGGTAAATACATTCGAAGTACCGCCTGCGCTCGAAAATCAAAAATTCCGCATACAACTTACCGCCAACCAGGGCTATCAATTGATTCACCCGGATGGAAACGTACTCGGCCAAGGCCACATCGGGCAGCTGCTGGAATTTTCGACCAACGACGGCTCTGGACACCTGCTCATCACCAGCGCCATCGGCTTACCAGGAGCCCGCTTCAATCTCATCCGTTTCACTACGCTCGAAAAAACCGAAGATATCCAGAAACAACTCGGCATCAGCGAAAAAGGCAAGCAATCAGGCGTGATCGCGGTCACGCTCGAAGGCAAAGACCCCAAGGAACTCGCTGCGCTGCTGCAGCGCATCGGCAAACTCTACGTGGCCCAAAACGTGGAGCGCAAGGCGGCCGAAGCTGAAAAAACGCTCGGATTCCTCGGTACCTTTCTGCCCCAGTTGCGCCAGCAGCTTGAAGACTCTGAAGCAAAGTTCAACGCCTTCCGAAACAAAAACGCCACCTTCAACCTCGGCGAAGAGGGCAAGCTGGTGCTCGAACGTTCAGTAGATCTGCAAACCAAACTGCTGGCACTGGAGCAAAAGCGTAAAGAATTGCGCGCGCTGTACACACCCGAACACTACACAGTCCAGACGATCGACGCACAAATCAGCAGCATCAAGTCTGAACTGGCTGAGATGGAACGCCGCGTGAGGCAGATGCCCAACATCGAACAAGACCTGCTGCGGCTGACGCGCGACGTCAAGGTCAACAGCGAGCTGTACGTAAACCTGCTCAACAGCGCGCAACAATTGCGCCTGGTGAAAGAAGGTAAGGTCGGCAATGTACGCATCGTCGATACCGCGCGTGAGCCGCGCGAACCGGTCAAGCCATTCCGTGCTCTGGTGATCGCGCTTGCCGGCCTGCTGGGTCTAATTGTCGGCATCGCCCTGGCGCTGCTGGACAAACTCTTGCACCCGAGCCTGTCACACCCCGATGAAATCGAACAGAAAACCGGGCTACGCGTGCTGGCCACCGTGCCGTACTCGGCAAAGCAGGCGCAAGATGCAAGCTCGCATACGGCAAGGCACCACATATTGGCGTTAAGCGCCCCGACCGATCCTGCAGTGGAAAGTTTCCGCAGTCTGCGCACGGCGCTCCAATTTGCCATGCTCGACATACGCAACAACGTGCTGCTAATTACCGGCCCAACACCGGGCGTGGGCAAATCTTTCGTAAGCGCCAACCTGGCCACAGTGCTTGGTGCAAACGACAAACGCGTGCTGCTCATCGATGCAGACCTGCGCAAAGGCCACCTGAACCACCGCTTCGGCGTCAGCCGCAACAAAGGCCTGAGCGAATTACTCAACGGCAGCCTGAAACTGCCAGACGTTTTGCGCCAGCAGGTAGCGCCGAACGTGGACCTGATCACCACCGGAGTCATGCCATCGAACCCTGGCGAATTGCTGGCCGCCCCGGGCAGCCACGCGTTGCTTGCAGAACTTGCGCCTCAATACGACCACGTGATCATCGACACCCCGCCGGTCCTTGTCGCATCCGACACCGCCGCCATCGTCTCCATCGCCGGTGCGGTGCTGCTCGTAGCCCGCGCCGGGGAAACTACCTTGGGTGAATTACAGGAAACCGCCAAACGCCTGCGTCAACAAACCAACGTGGAAGCCAACGGCGTCATCTTCAATGGCTTAGACCTCACGAAGCGGCGATACGGTAACAGCTATAGCAGTTATCGATATACCCAATATGAATACTAAGCCTTACAAAAACAAGCCAGAAAGTACGCTTCAGAGGAAAAATTGGCCATTGAATTTACGAGGTTACTGAATATCGGACTTCGCAGCGCCACACTAGGAGTCCGGTTTTTATTCGTTTTTTTTCTAGCCAAATACCTTGATGCCGCATCAGTTGGTTATTACGGAATTTTTACAGCCACAACTGGTTATGCTTTATATTTCGTGGGTCTTGATTTTTACACCTACACAACCCGTGAAATCCTGAAAACACCAACCAAACAAAGAGGGCGCCTACTAAAAGGTCAGGCTGCTTTATCCGGTTTTCTCTATATTACACTACTTCCTGCGACAATATTTTTTCTCTCCCATTCCGATTGGCCTGATCACCTGGTTTGGTGGTTTACACCAATACTCCTGCTGGAGCATTTAAATCAGGAGATATCTAGATTGCTGATTGCCCTTTCAGAACAGCTCACTGCCAGTTTCATATTGTTTATACGGCAGGGTAGCTGGGCAGTTGTCATCACCGCCCTGATGCGATGGAACCATGATTCCCGCAATCTAGATACCGTCATGGCGATATGGGCCTGCGCTGGAATCGCTGCGGTCGCGCTAGGGATATGGAGGTTGAAGCAACTGAAAATTGGCGGCTGGCATCAACCGATCGATTGGGTCTGGATAAAAAGAGGAATTGTGGTGAGCAGTGGATTTTTGGTGGCGACGCTCGCCCTGCGTGGCATTCAAACCATTGATCGTTACTGGCTCAAATATTTGGGCGGCATTGAAATGGTTGGCGCATACGTTCTGTTATTGGGAGTAGCTAGCACATTGCTCGTGTTTTTGGATGCTGGCATATTTGCCTACGCCTACCCTACTCTCATCAAACACCACCATAACGGCCAGCATCGGGAAGCTCGCACCCAAGTCAAGCATATGTTTTTTCAAACTACTTGTTTTTTGGCTGTTTTTGGATTTATAAGCTGGATATTATTGCCTTATCTTTTGCGCTGGATTGGCAACCCTCTCTATTTGCAAGCACTACCTCTTTATCCCTGGTTGCTTGCCGCCATTTCGATCAATGCCATTGGTATGGTTCCTCATTATGCGCTTTATGCTCGCGGCATGGATAAACCAATTATTTACAGCCATATCGGCGCTTTGGTCGCATTTATTTTAAGCACATGGCTACTCAGCCCTAAGTATCCAGCAATGGCAATTCCAATTGGTCTTAATATCGCATTTTCCGTTATTTTAATTTTAAAAACTATAGTTTATTTTATTTCAATAAGAAGCAAAATTCCAGCCAAATTCGATCCACAAGCCGCTTGATTTTCGAGAAACTACCCATGATCCGCTACGGCCAGCAAGACATTACCAAAGATGACATCGATGCCGTTGTCAAGGTATTGAAATCAATCAACCTCACCCAAGGCCCAAATATTCCGGAGTTTGAGCAGTGCGTGATCAAACATACTGGCGCCAAACATGCCACAGCGGTCAACAGCGCCACGTCTGCCCTCCACATCGCTTGCTTGGCACTTGACTTAGGCCCTGGTGATTGGCTGTGGACCACGCCCAACACTTTTGTAGCATCAGCTAATTGTGCCCTATATTGTGGCGCACAAGTAGATTTTGTAGATATTGATCCAAAAACCTACAACCTGTGCCCACAAAAACTGGAAACCAAACTGGTTGAAGCCAAAAAGGCGGGACGACTACCTAAAATCGTAGTACCCGTGCACCTTTCAGGTCAACCCTGTGACATGGCTTCCATCCGTGCACTAAGTGAAAAATACGGCTTCAAAATCATTGAAGATGCATCGCACGCCATTGGTGGGAAATATAAGGGTGAACCCATCGGCAACTGCCGCTATAGCGACATCACGGTGTTCAGCTTTCATCCAGTGAAAATCATCACCACAGCCGAAGGCGGCATGGCCTTGACCAATAGCGATGAACTGGCCACGCGCCTCGATCTTTTGCGCAGCCACGGTATCACGCGCGACCCTGCTCTCATGACCCAGCCGATGGACGGCCCTTGGTACTACCAGCAAGTCGCACTGGGCTACAACTACCGCATGACGGATATCCAGGCCGCGCTGGGCGTGAGCCAGATAACCCGGCTGACCCAATACGTTGCGCGCCGCCATGAAATTGCCGACCGGTACAACCAACTACTGGCTGATCTGCCGTTGACCTTACCCTGGCAACACCCCGATAGCCACAGCGCCTACCACCTGTACGTGATCCGCCTGCGGCTGGATCAAATCAAGCACAGCCACCTGCAAGTCTTTGAAGCCCTTCGCGCCAAAGACATCATGGTCAATCTGCACTACATCCCGGTGCATACCCAGCCGTACTATCAGCGCATGGGCTTCAAGCAAGGCGATTACCCGGAAGCTGAACGCTATTACCGCGAGGCCATCAGCATCCCGATGCATCCCGTGCTGACCAATGCAGAACAGGATTTTGTTGTCGCCAGCCTGCGCGAAGCCATGGGTTTATGAGACTTGCCATCATCCCCGCTCGCGGTGGAAGCAAACGCATACCGCGCAAAAACATCAAGCCTTTTGGTGGCTTGCCCATGATTGCCTGGTCGATTCGGGCGGCCGCCGAAAGCAAATGTTTTGATCGCATCATTGTCAGTACCGACGACCACGAGATCGCCGCAGTAGCCCAAGCACATGGCGCTGAAGCCCCCTTCAGACGGCCTGCCGAGCTGTCGGATGACCACACCGGCACCACCCCCGTCATTGCCCATGCGATCAACTGGCACAACCAGCATGGCCAAGCTGCCAGCGAGGTCTGCTGCATCTACGCAACCGCCCCCTTCGTTCAAGCCAGCGACCTGCAACGGGGCCTGCAAGTGCTGCAAAGCACTGGCGCAGACTATGCGTTTTCGGTCACCAGCTACGCCTTTCCCATCCAGCGCGCCATCCGCATCACGCCTGAGCAGCGGGTGGAAATGTTTCAGCCCGAACACTTCAACACCCGCTCACAAGACCTGGAAGAAGCCTGGCACGACGCAGGGCAGTTCTACTGGGGCAAGGCACAGTCATGGCTCGCCCAGAAACCGCTTTTCAGCCCCGGCTCCGCCCCTGTGCTTTTGCCGCGTCATCGTGTGCAGGACATCGACACCCCCGAAGATTGGGAACGCGCCGAGTGGATGTTCAAAGCACTCCAACAGGCCAGACACTAATGCGCATCGCCTTCCGCACTGACGCTTCCATTCAAATCGGCACCGGCCACGTCATGCGCTGCCTGACGCTGGCCGATGCACTACGCGAGCGCGGTGCGCAATGCTGCTTTATCTGCCGGGAGCACGACGGGCACTTGCTGGACCTGATCAGGCAACGCGGACACGAAGCCATCCCTCTGCCTGCATGCAACGACAACCATCAGGCTCCACCCAACCCGGCGCATGCCGCCTGGCTAGGCACAGATTGGGCGACCGACGCCGAACAAACCGGCCAAGCGCTGGCCCAGCAGTGCGTGGACTGGCTGGTGGTAGACCACTATGCTCTGGACAGCCGCTGGGAACAAGCCCTGCGCCCAGCCTGCCATCGCCTGATGGTCATTGATGACCTAGCCGACCGCCCCCACGACTGTGACCTATTGCTCGACCAGAACCTGGGGCGAAGGGAACGAGACTACGCCGCGCTACTCAAACCCAGTACACGGATGCTGATTGGCCCACAATATGCGTTGTTGCGCCCGGAGTTTGCGCAGTGGCGCCAATACAGCCTGGCGCGGCGCGCTCAGCCCCAACTGAAAAACCTGCTTATCACGATGGGTGGCGTGGACAAGGACAATGCCACCGGACAAGTTCTTGACGTACTGAAAACCTGCGAACTACCCGTGGACCTGCACATTACAGTAGTTATGGGACCGTGTGCACCCTGGCTAGAACAAGCCCAGGAACAAGCCGCTCAAATGCCCCGGCCCACGCAAGTACTGACAGGCGTAACGAACATGGCGCAGTTGATGGCAAACAGTGATCTGGCTATTGGTGCAGCGGGCGGCACAACCTGGGAGCGATGCGCATTGGGTCTGCCTTCCATGGTATTTGTGCTAGCAAAAAACCAAGAACCAGGGGCAATGGCCTTGCAACAGGCAGGGGCTGCCATTATGGTTCATGACATCAGGGAAATGGATATTCTTCTGTCTGAGCCCGCTCTCGTCAGTAATCCTGATTTTTTGCGAAAAATGAGCAAATCAGCGGCGGCATTGACTACCGGAACAGGTGTTTCCAGAATTGTTGAAAAAATATTTGGCAGCCATGCTTGAAACGTATTCAATAAGACCTTTGACGCATGAAGACTTACCCATGGTGCTGGCTTGGCGTAATCACCCTCAAGTGCGTAGACATATGTTTACACAACATGAAATCAGGCTTGACGAACACCGTAATTGGTTTGCCAAGGCAAGTCAAGACGTGACGCGTCGCCTCTTGATTGTTGAGGAAGCACAGCAGCCCATTGGCTACGTGCAGTTGAGCAATGTCTGTCGCGGCGGTATCGCTGATTGGGGTTTTTATACACGCCCCGATGCACCAAAAGGCAGCGGCCAAAAACTCGGACTGACAACATTAATATATGCATTTAACGAGTTGGGCCTACATAAAGTCTGCGGGCAAGCTTTAGAAAGCAATCAAGCCTCTATTGCCTTTCACAAAAAACTCGGCTTCAAACAGGAAGGTGTGTTACGCGATCAGCAGCATATCGATGATCAATACTACACACTCATTTGCTTTGGTTTACTAACCCATGAATGGCAATCCGAGCAATTATTACTGGAAAACACAGATGCACAAAATTGAAATTGCCGGGCGGCCCATTGGCATTGCATACCCGCCCTATGTCATTGCCGAACTTTCCGCCAACCACAATGGCAAGCTTGAAACTGCCCTGCGTATCGTTGAAGAGGCCAAGAAGGCCGGTGCCGACGCCGTCAAACTTCAAACCTATAGACCCGACACCATCACCCTCAACTGCGACAGCGAAGACTTCAAGATCCGGGGCGGCCTGTGGGATGGCCGCACGCTCTATGAACTGTATGAAGAAGCGCACATGCCATGGGATTGGCACAAACCCCTGTTTGAGCATGCCCTCAAGCTGGGCATCACCATCTTCAGTTCTCCATTCGATAACACTGCCGTCGATCTGCTGGAAGACCTGAATGCCCCAGCCTACAAGATCGCCTCGTTCGAAGCTGTGGACCTTCCACTGATCAAGTACGCTGCCAGCACCGGCAAGCCCATGATCATCTCCACCGGCATGGCCGACGCGCAGGAAATCCAGGAAGCAATTGACGCAGCACGTGAAGGCGGATGCAAGCAACTCGCCATCCTGCATTGCGTGAGCGGCTATCCCGCGCCCGCCGAAGACTACAACTTACGCACGATCCCCGACATGATCGAGCGTTTTGGTCTTGTCACAGGTCTATCAGACCATACTCTCGACAACACCACCGCCATTACAAGTGTCGCCCTGGGTGCCTCCATCATAGAAAAGCATTTCACACTGAATCGCAGTGGTGGCGGGCCGGATGATAGTTTTTCACTTGAACCCTCAGAAATGGTTGCACTTTGCTTGGGTGCTAAAATCGCTTGGCAAGCATTAGGAAATGTAAATTATGAGCGAAAATTTAGCGAGCAGAAAAATATGAAATTTCGACGCTCGCTTTATTTTGTGAAAAATATGAGAGCGGGGGATTTAATTACAACAGATTGCGTGCGCAGTATTCGCCCAAGTTTTGGTATTGCACCAAAATATCTTTCAAGAATTATTGGAAGGAATATGAAAAATGAAGTACGATATGGAATGCCCGTAAAGTTAGATGATATTTTATGAGTCATATATTTATTACTGCACGCCCAACCCAAATAATTACCGCTCTCGCAGTGTGCGAACATTTAGATCTATCAAATGATACAACCATAATAGTATCCAATTCTTTTGAAAATGCCTCAGTGATTGTAGATAATTTTTCTTCATATAAACCGGCATTTAACTTCTCCTTGGTGCCATCTTTTGATGCAGCCATTGAAGCAGCCATATCCAAGATGCCAGCTCATGTGTTTTTATATTTAGACGTAGGATTTAGAGCTCAAAAAAAAATTCGTCGACTACGTCAAGCAAATGGAAAAAATAAAATATCAGTATTCGAAGATGGAGTTGGCACATACAGAAAAGATATTTATTCAATAGCAAAAAAAATAATTCTATCGTTATTAGGTTTTCCTGTAAACGCAGGCGGAAGCAAATATATTGACGATATATATCTTTTTGATAAAAAAAAATACATTGAAAATGCGCAAAATAAACCAAATAATATAATACAAATTAAAACTGGGCTGATAGATTTTATCGATGCAAGACAAAAAGAATTATGGTCAGTTTTTTCTGCCAGAGATTTTTATGAATCATTCAAATCGATGAATGGGAAAATTTGCCTAATTTACTTATCCAACTATGAATTTGATATTTCAGATTTAACAGATATTTTTCACGGAGATGGCGTGAAAATTCTTAAGCTTCACCCGCATTGCAATGCAAAAATAAGAGGGAATGATATTATAATTTCTCCAAAGTGGGTTCCAGCAGAATTACTAATAACCCTTGCGAGCGATATATTTGATTGCGTGCACGTATTTCATCAAAATTCCAGCGCATCCTTATACATCAAAAAGAAAAATGTTAAATTTACAAATCTAGGGTAATTTATGACATTAAATATCAGACAGCTCCTTTATCCTGGCGCAATTGTAATGCTGTCTATAGTAATGTTTTTTACAAAAAATTTAGATCCAAGCCTAAACTCGATGCCCTGGATTGAGATTTTTTCACTAATAATTTTGGCGTTTTATATTCGAGAATTATACAAAAAAAGCCCCGAATTTTTATTTACATCTTTTTATCAAATATATGCCCTAGGCGGTGTTGCGGTTAGTCTTCTATTTGTTGGAGCCGGCATTCCAATGATGGAAATTGATGGAACAGGGAGCGCAAATGGTGCGTTTTGGATTATATTAATATTCTTTGTATTTGGCTTGGAGGCTGGGAAAATAGGGTTTTATTTATCCAAAGCGAATTATTTTTTTAGAGTAAAGAAAATAAGTAATCGCTTGAGTCAAAATATGGTACTACTTATATCCGCATCAATTCTTGCAGTAGGTTTGTACATTTTTTTAATATACGGGGGAGCCGCTATTTCCGGTCAAAATCGGGTAGCTTTTTGGAGCAGCAGCATCCCCTCATATCTGAAATTCTACCCCGGATTACTGAGTCAAACTTTCTTTTTAATTGCTTTTGCGTATTTTAACAACAAAGAAAATAGAAGAAAGAACGCGCTTCCAATTTTACTCGTTATTTTCTATTTTCTCGCAACACATATAGTTGCAGGCGAAAAATTCTCAGCGTTTATTCTCTACATTAATATCTGGCTATTTCTTCAAACAGGCTTTGTTGAACGGCGAAATTTTGGATGGAGATTTTTTGCGGTAGGCGCTATAGTATTATTCGGTTTGTTAGCCTTAGTGCTGGGAGCGTATAGTATTCTTGGTGAAGATTTAACATTTATGCTTTCTAGAACTGCAGCACAAGGAGAATTAATTTGGAGCGTCCTGAATGAGAGCTCTAAAATCCTATTATATGGCGATCGATTTTTCTGTTTTTTTGGCTGCGATCAATATAATACTGGCGCGGATTTTATCTCTGCCCGGTATGTAACATTTAAAATGTGGAACGATATACAAACCTCCGAATCCAACTTAACCGGATTTATGCCTGCGCTTCCAATTTTATTATGGGGGATTCCTCTTTCGTTAATTATCCATGTATTATTTTCTATATTTTTCGGATGGATGCAAAGTGGCTTAATTAAAAGCATTAAGAGTCGCGATTTAATTACATCCTATTTTCTTTATAAGATTTATTTTGGGTTGATTATATTTTGGTATGCATCCAGAATTTCAGCTTTGTCTGGGGTTGCTATTTCTGCTGCAATATTATTTTTTTGGCTCCTGATTTTTGGTCGGAGCTATAAATACAAACCAAAGGAGAATTAGGATTTTAACGATAAATGCAGCCAACCTCCATGCCGGCGGAGGTATTCAAGTCGCAGCCTCTTTTATAAACGAAATTCCGGCATCTTACAGATCAGCAATATCTATTTTTGCATCATCTGAAGTAACCGCCAACATTAGGCTTTCTCAAGAAGAAATTCTACAGTTCGCTCAATTTAAAAAAATAAATATCAAAGGTTTTTTCAGAAAAAATAAATCAATAGCTAATTTTTTAAATACGAGCAAGTCAGTTTTTACTGTGTTTGGGCCATCATATAATTGGAAACACAATTATCGCAGCATAGTTGGCTTTGCACAGCCGTGGATTATTTATCCAAATAATGAATGTTATGGACATTTATCATTTTTAATGAGACTGAAAAATCGCTTAAAATATTGGATACAGGGATTTTATTTTAAGCGTGCAGATGTATTAATTGTTGAGCTTGAACACGTCAGAGAGAGATTAATCAGCGAATTAAAAATAAAACCCGATCGTATTGTTGTTATACACAACTGCCTTTCGTCTATTTATTTTGATGAAAAAAACTGGGAAAGAGTTTTCATTCCGCCTGTCGATTGCGATATTCGTTTAGGGTATTTAGGAAGAAATTATCTCCACAAAAATACAGCGATTTTCCCAGCTATCGCTTCTGAGCTCAAGAGAAAATATGGCATTAGCGTGCGATTTTACGTCACCTTCACTGAGAATGAGTGGAAAAAATGCACTAGCGATTTTAAGGCAATTAGCGTTAATGTTGGGTCACTCACTGTTGCGCAATGTCCATCTTTTTATAAGGCAGTTGACGCCATAGTGTTTCCTTCTCTTTTGGAATGCTTTTCAGCCACCCCATTAGAGACAATGGCAATGGGAAAACCTTTATTTGCCTCAGATCGCCCGTTTAATCGCGATATCTGCGGCAAATATGCAAATTATTTTGATCCAACCTCTCCAGAATCTGCAGCTGAAGTTATTGCGCATTTTTTTTCAACCGAAAGGCAAAATAGATCTATACTATGTGCCGCACGAAATCATGCAATCAATTTTTCAAACGCAAAAGATCGAGCGAAAAAATATCTGGATTTACTTATGCAGCGTGATTGAGTATTTTTGCAAATTGGATTCACAATGAGGAAAAAAATACTCGTCACTGGTGGAGCGGGTTATATTGGCTCTCACACGCTGGTAGAGCTTCTCTTTGCTGGCAATGATTGCATAGTGCTCGACAATATGTCAAACGCTTCTTCCGCGTCTTTGAAGCGAGTGCAATCCATTACTAAAAAGCAAATACAATTTATGCAAGGTGATATTCGTGATGCAACTTTGCTAAAAAAATTATTCGCAAGCCAAGCTATAGAGATAGTTTTGCATTTTGCCGGCCTGAAGGCCGTAGGGGAAAGTGTAGCGTACCCTCTACGATATTACGACAATAATGTTCACGGCAGTCGCGTTCTGTTGCAGGCTATGGCCGACGCTGGTATTTTTAGCTTTGTATTCAGCTCTTCAGCCACGGTTTATGGGATTCCGGATCAAATTCCTGTCTCCGAGGCTTCCCCCGTGAAGCGGCCTACTAATCCGTATGGCAGATCTAAATTAGTAGTGGAAGACATGTTGCGCGACTTGGCCGCGGCAGATCCGCGGTGGCGTATTGCTATATTACGATACTTCAATCCCGTTGGGGCTCATAAAAGCGGTTTGATTGGCGAAGACCCAAATGGTACTCCTAACAACCTATTACCCTACATCGCCCAAGTCGCCGTGGGTAAATTACCCGAGTTGATTGTATTTGGTAATGACTACGCCACGCCTGATGGCACTGGGATTCGCGATTACATTCACGTCGAAGATTTGGCTAAAGGCCATCTATCCGCTTTACAAGCACTCCAAACATTAACTGGCGCTCACACGTGGAACCTGGGAACCGGAAAAGGCTATAGCGTACTTGAAATAGTACGCGCTTTTGAAGATGCCAGCGGACGATCTATTCCTTATCGTATTGCACCCCGCAGATCGGGAGACATCGCCATCTGTTATGCTGATCCATCCAAAGCCGAGAATGAGCTCGGATGGAAAGCTCGACGAAATTTATCGGAAATGATGCGAGATACTTGGCGGTGGCAATCCATGAATCCCAATGGGTATGTTGCATGAATTTAGCCTAAGTCTGAGATCAATTCCATGCTGCATAATAAGTGAAATAAAATTTTTCTTATGTATTTTCGAGTTTTTAACAAACCAGGCACCACTTAAAAATGAGCCATATCTTTAAAAATAGAATATTGATGATCGCCGGCGGAACCGGTTCGTTTGGCAATGCTGTTCTGCGACGCTTTCTTGATTCAGATTTGCAAGAAATACGCATTTTGAGTCGAGATGAAAAAAAACAGGATGACATGCGTAAAAAATACAGCAATCCAAAACTCAAATTCTATATTGGAGATGTGCGTGACTACCAGTCAGTACTCAGTGCGACACGCGGAGTAGATTTTATTTTCCATGCTGCAGCCTTAAAGCAAGTACCATCGTGTGAATTCCACCCCCTCGAAGCGGTTAAGACCAATGTTCTTGGTACAGAAAATGTACTGGAAGCTGCCATCAACTGCGGCGTACAGCGCGTAGTGTGCCTCAGCACCGACAAAGCGGTCTACCCGATCAACGCCATGGGTATCAGCAAGGCCATGATGGAGAAAGTGATTGTGGCGAAATCTCGTTCCTCTACGCAAACCGTCATTTGCGCTACACGATATGGGAACGTCATGGCTTCACGAGGCTCAGTGATCCCATTGTTTACTAATCAGATTCGGGCAGGCCATCCGATTACCATTACTGACCCTGCAATGACTCGGTTCATGATGACGCTGGATGACGCGGTTGATTTGGTTATTTATGCGTTTGAGCACGGCAATCCAGGAGAAATTTTCGTCCAAAAAGCTCCGGCTGCGACCATCGAGACACTAGCGAAAGCACTGACTGATTTGCTCGGCGTTCCAGAGCACCCCATCTATACTATCGGCACTCGCCACGGCGAGAAGCTGTACGAAGTTCTTCTCAGTCGAGAAGAAATGGTTGCGGCACAGGATCTGGGTAACTACTATCGCGTGCTGCCCGATTTACGGGACCTGAACTACGGCAAATACCTGGAACAGGGAGAGGTCAAGATTTCCGAGGCAGTGGATTACAACTCGCACAACACCACCCGGCTGGATGTGAAGGGCATGCAGGCGTTGCTGATGAAACTACGTTTCATGCAGGCGATTGTGCGGGGCGAACACGTGGAGCCCGAGGAGTAATGTGATGGCGCAGCCAGCTTGCCGTTTACTGATCACCGGCGCCAATGGCTTCATCGGTAAAAACCTGATGGTGCGGCTTGGTGAACTGCCTCACTACGCAGTTAGCACGTTTGTGCGCGGCGACGATGTCTCGCAGTTACCTGCTTTGGTCGCCCAAGCTGACGCAATCATTCACCTTGCTGGAGAAAATCGACCCCAGGATGAAAATGCATTTTCCGAGGTGAATACCGGGTTGACGAGGGCTTTGTGCGATGCCATCCGGCAAGTCATCGCTGACACTGGCCGCAAGGTGCCGCTGGTACTTGCTTCGTCTACCCAGGCCGCTCGAGAGAATCCCTACGGGCGCAGCAAGTTGGCGGCTGAACAAGCCGTGCAGACACTGGCGAATACCACTGGCACCCCTAGTGTGGTGTTTCGTTTGCCAGGGGTATTCGGCAAATGGTGTAAGCCTGACTACAACTCGGTAGTGGCCACGTTTTGCCATAACATCGCGCGAGGACTGCCTATTCATATCAACGATCCAACAGCAAGTTTAAGACTGGTGTATGTGGACGACGTAGTATCGGCGTTGCTTGATTCAATCAAAAAATCCACATCGGGATGCACGCAGGGGGTGGTCGAGCCGGAATACACCATCAGCGTTGGAGAACTTGCCGGCCGGATCGAAGCATTTGGCAACTGTCGCAGCACGCTTTTCAGCGAGCGGGTAGGTACGGGTTTAACGAGGGCCCTTTACGCCACGTATATAAGCTATCTACCCAGTGAAAGCTTTTCTTATGAGATACCTCGTTACGCAGATTCGCGCGGTGTGTTTGTGGAAATGCTCAAGACACCCGATTCTGGGCAATTCAGTTATTTCACTGCCCATCCTGGCATCACACGCGGCGGGCATTATCATCATACTAAGACGGAAAAATTCTTGGTTATCAAAGGGCAGGCGCTGTTTCGTTTTCGCCATCTATTGACCAATGAACGTGTGGAGTTACGTACTTGCGGTGACAAACCGGAGATAGTGGACACGATTCCAGGTTGGGTGCATGACATCACAAATGTAGGTGACACTGAATTGGTCGTAATGCTTTGGGCTAATGAGAATTTTGATCGCCAAAAACCGGACACGATCGCCAGCGAGGTTTAAAAATGAAAAAAATCAAAATTATATCTGTTGTGGGAACACGCCCGGAACTTATTCGTTTGTCGCGGGTATTGGCAGCATTGGATCAGCAGTGCAACCATATACTGGTGCATACTGGACAAAACTACGATTACGAGCTAAATCAGATATTCTTTGACGATTTGGGCATTCGGAAGCCTGATTTTTTTCTAAACAGCGCCGAAGGTAGCAGCAGTGCAGCCAATACCATTGGCAACCTCATCACGGCGATAGATGAAGTATTGGCCAAGGCACAGCCAGAGGCCATGCTGGTTTTAGGGGATACCAATAGTTGCTTATCTGTTATTCCGGCTAAGCGGCGTAAAATTCCGATATTCCACATGGAAGCCGGAAATCGCTGTTTTGACTTACGAGTACCAGAGGAAACGAACCGGCGCATTGTTGATCACACTGCAGATATCAATCTCACTTATAGCACGATTGCACGTGACTATCTTTTGCGCGAGGGTTTACCACCTGATCAAATTATCAAAACTGGAAGCCCGATGTATGAAGTGCTTCACCACTACATGCCGCAAATTCAGGCTTCAGATGCGTTAATACGCTTAGGTTTGACTTCTGAGCAGTATTTTATCGTCAGTGCCCACCGCGAGGAAAATATCGAATCAGACCGTAGTTTTTCGAAATTAGTGCAGATACTCAATGCGGTGGCTGAAGATTATGGATTACCAGTTGTGCTTTCAACTCATCCGCGCACACAAAAACGTATTGATTCCACCGGTACAAAACTCCATCCGAAGGTGTGGCTAATGAAACCGCTCGGGTTTCATGATTACGTTAATTTGCAGATGCACGCGTCAGCGGTGCTATCTGACAGCGGCACGATCAGCGAGGAATCTTCCATTCTAAATTTCCCGGCACTAAATCTACGTGAGGCACACGAACGTCCTGAGGGGATGGAAGAAGCCGCCGTGATGATGGTCGGGCTTGAAGTCGACCGTGTACGCCAAGGGCTGGCCATTTTAAAAAATCAATCCAAAGGAGCGGAACGTAGCCTGCGCCTGGTGGCTGACTACAGTATGCCGAATGTAAGCCAGAAAGTGGTACGTATCATTCACAGTTACACAGACTATGTGAAGCGCGTGGTTTGGAAGCAATACTAATGAATCGTCCGCTGCGAATTGCGCTTGTTGCAGACAGTTTTCCGCCAATTTGTACATCTGGAGCCGTTCAATTGCGGGATTTATCTCGCGAGCTTATTCGCCAGGGCCACAAGGTTACTGTACTACTTCCAGAGCCAAGCCTTAAAGCGCCTTGGCGAATGGAGAATATAGATAACGCTCGAGTTCTTCGATTGAAGGCACCAAAAACCAGAGAAACAAATTATATTCAGCGAACCATTGGTGAATTTTTAATGCCATTCGCCATGCGTCGTAATTTCCGGCGCAGCCCAATAGCAAACGAGAAATTTGACGGCGTAGTATGGTACGCCCCTTCCATTTTCCATGGCCCTTTTGTAAACATGCTAAAAAAATCCAGCGGCTGCAAAGGGTATCTGATTATTCGCGATATATTTCCTGAATGGGCAGTGGATATAGGTTTAATGGGGAGAGGTTTCCCATATTTATTTTTTAATGCGATAGCTCGTTATCAATATTCAATAGCCAATGTTATTGGCGTACAAACTGCGGGCAACTTGACGTACTTTGATACATGGCAACAACAACCTGGCCACAAGCTAGAAGTATTACAAAATTGGCTAGGAAATCCAGCCAACACGCACTGCTCAATTCGCGTCAATAAAACACCGCTAGCCGGGCGAAAGATATTCGTGTACGCCGGCAATATGGGCATTGCACAAGGCATGGATATCATAATTGATTTAGCTGAAAAATTATCGGCACGTACGGACGTTGGGTTCTTGTTTGTGGGCCGCGGCAGCGATTTACAGCGCCTGAAGAATATTGCTCAGGGTCGAGAGCTGAAAAATATTCAATTTTTTGAAGAAATCCATCCGGACGAAATTCCAGATCTCTATGCTCAATGCGACGCTGGGATTGTGGCACTTGACTCACGACATAAATCACATAATATCCCTGGTAAATTCCTAACATATATGCAATGCGGTTTGCCAGTACTGGCAAATGTGAACTCAGGAAATGATCTGGCAACCATGATTCGCAATGAGCAAGTTGGCCAAGTTTGCGAAAGCAATCAAATCGATGAATTGATTGAGCTGACCAATAAACTCTTGAAGCAAATTGATTCTGATAGCATGCTGTCAGCACGATGCCACAATCTTTTTAAGCGAGAATTTTCTGTCGAACAAGCCGCAAGCGAGGGAACTGTACTCGCGTAGCGTTTATCCAAACGGTAAGCGTCCGTTCTTGTTAAAGGACAAGTCGGTGTGGTCGGCTCGTCAAATAACCAATGGATACTGGATTTATTTGAACCTTACCATTAAGGGCTTGGTGTTTACAATCAGAAAACTTTGCCAGTTTTGCGGCGTGAGTCTTGCAGATGTGGAGATTACCTACGTTCCGAAAGCAAGCGGAGG
>Ga0209628_10001040_pt1 | contig 17543 bp, 12 predicted proteins | sample TergutCu122P4_FD_187285 | JGI IMG/M metagenome (GOLD analysis project Ga0209628, IMG submission 187285) | Cubitermes ugandensis P4 segment gut microbial communities from Kakamega Forest, Kenya - Cu122 P4 (SPAdes) (version 2) | ecosystem: Host-associated > Arthropoda: Insects > Digestive system...
CTCCATTCGAACTATCAACACAACAGGCGCTGCTAAAGGTATCCTACGACTTCCACATCGCTGGCAGCGGGTTGTACACAATGCTGGTGACTACAGTGGAGGACAGTAAAACTTCGAAACATGTATCTATTTTGTATCAGTTGTAAATAAATAGTTACCACTATTAAAGATCCAACCCTCGTATTACCGTGTATTGTTTGCTCGCAGTATTATTCCAGGGTAGTGTCGTTGGTGTGATGATTATGCTACGTGTTTCGTTTCCCGGCAGTTGCAAAAATGTTTTCTCCTCTCCAAAGCGTCCAGACCAGCTGTGGGGCCCAGCCAGCACCCTGTTAATGTGTACCGGTGAACCCCCTACCTGAGATAAAATGGCGGGTGCTTAAAGCTGACCACTGTCCCCCAAGTAGCATGAAGGTTACTAGTGGAGCTGCATCTCCACGGCGTACATAAAGATAGCTTTATCTTTACTTGCATGTTGTTCATAGTGTGGCTGACGGCGTATCAATGTCTATTTGGATGTGGTTCGCAGTGTTCGCCATGATGTTCAGGGCCGGTGAGAACTGCAGACTTAGCAAATACCTGCGTGTAGCATCGCTACGCAATATGGAGGTTAAACATGCAGGACAGATAGAATCCATCAAATCACTTAAGAGTATTTGATTTAACTTGTAATGGAGGCGGACCCGCTCAGCCTGTCTATAGAGACCATCTTATGGGCTGGACGCACGTTGAATCGTGGTTCGAATCCCGGTAGGGGTATGAAATAGATCTCATCTCCAAAACGCCCTCTTAGCCTCCTATCCAATTGTTACCCCTGTTTTACTTTCGCGGGGGTAAAGCAGCCGGAGCGTGAATTTGTCCACTTACCTACGTCTAGTGCCGGGGTTAAGAATTAGCGGAGCTATAACTCCAATTCCCCTGCTTTCTCTTAAGCCATGCACACGTACAACTGCACCTTACGAACTTTAATTAGTTAGTGTGACTAAGTTGGTGGTTGACCGAAAGATTGGAGTTTGACCCCCAGCAGGGGCAGGGATTGTGTCTTCTTCAGTGCGTAAAGTCTCTGGGGCCGAACGCAGCCTCCTGTTTGAATTCTGCAGGGGCTTCTTTCTCCGGAGCAAAGCTTCAGGCTTTGAACTGACAGTTTACCTCCATTTATTGCAAATACGAATCAAGAATGCGCGAACCTATGGACAGCTTTACTGTGTAAAGGTTGTGTAGTTTTACAGGAAAACTAACGGTACTGTAATTACTTAATGTGCAAATAGTGTTGACATTAACACTGGCTATGTGGGATTGCTTTTACAAGCTTCTGTTAGTTTAAAATATTATTTCATTTAATCTAATTAGAAACATACAGTAATACAGTGGCTGTATTTAAATATGAGTAGCTGCAACATGTACACAGTTATCTCCATATGTATCGTATTAAACAAAATTATTAATAGTAGAAACGAGATACACGATTTTCCGTCTCTCTCTGTCAGCTGCATTAATTACAGTACCAATTAAACGCAGTGCGACATATTTTGTTGACTCCATTATCATGAACGAAACTGCTAAGATAATGGTTGGGGTGAGGGCACACACACACACACACACACACACACACACACACACAGCAGACGGCCAAATGGGACATACTAATTAGATTCTCTAGTAGTCTGCAATTACTCTTTGTGTTTTTTCTTATTATTGTAATTATATCTGTTGTCATTATTATCATTATAAATATGAGACAGCGAATGAAAATTAAGCCGTTAGCAAATTAATTACTCGCGTTATTAACGATCGCCCTCTGTTGCTGTGTCTGTTCTTGTTTCCTTCTGTTTGACTTCAGTAGCAATAATGGATTCCCATATTCCTTAAGGACTTCAAAGAATTAAATTAAGCTGCTAATTGTACAGCAGCAGGATACGATTGCCGGACCACGTCCAGGCAGTTTAATTAAATATACGTTAACTAAACCTGCCAACTAAGGAAATTATTTAGTATTACCCTCATGTTTTACCCTTTTTCATAAGGCCGATTTTCAAAACGGTTCCTCGCAAAATTTTGCAGACGTTTCTCATTGCCCCTTCTCCGTCTACATCGGCATTAAACTGCGCTGTAATTTTGTCCGCCTATTTTTTTGGTTAATTCCTTTCTTATCCACCACAACAAGACACCACTTTTCTAATTTTTAAACAGAAAAACAGATTAATTATTTTTGTAACCATAGTCATAGGGTTATAGACGAAAAAAAAAAGCATTAATTTCTGTGTTTACTCCAGAGATCACAGCCTGTCTGTTTTCATTTAAGTCATTGTCTTCAGTATCTGATACTGCTTAACAGATTTAGAAGAAATTTAGTATAGGTAGTCGTTGTGTGTGTGTCTTGCAACGAATTTAATTTTGTTGCTTGCCGTTCTAATATAATCCAAACTTCATACCCACTCCAATAAAATTGCTTGACTTCATTAGGAACGCATCGTCGTGGTTAACATACGAATGTAACACGCAGTATAAACTGAAGTGATATCTGCACTTATCATTTGCAAGGTATTTACGATGTGCTAAATATGTAACAATACACAAACCCTGACTGCACAGGATGTGCGTTCGGTTCGCTGCACATCGTTAATTTCGGTGTGTAGTCTGTCCAGGTTCTCAGCGCTTTGCTCGCTAGCCAGTGTTCTTGGTTTCTGCTTAAGGAATGGTGGAAGGAGAGTCCTGGTCTTGGTAAACACTGCTATGGAGTGGTGCATGTGATTAAGCACCGCGCCAGGTATTGGAATTATAGCGTTAGGTCGTCAGCCTTCTGCCCCGGCCGCTTTAATTCCGAAGAAAGACGGGCTGTTCGGCCCTCACAACCGGTTGTCACAGTGTGGAGAATGGAGTAATTACTGCTGTGCGGACTCGAATCAGGATTCTTTGGCCATTCATTCTGGTTTAAAATACATATATCCATAATAGTGGGTTTTTATGAGTTACCGATAAACATCTAGACCAGAGAAGTGAATTATATTTCGGTACAAAACACTTTTGTTGCTTGTGTACTGTTAATTGCAGAGACACGGGCGACGGTGTGATCTGCTGCGAAACTTGAATTGAGTTCGTTCACTAATTTGATTTGTTTTTACTCCGGGTTTTAAAGCACTTTATATCCTAGACTCAGTGGTTCCCAAAGTGTGCTGCACAGATCCCAACGGATCCGCGACCAGTTCCCAGGGGATCCGTGGATACACTTCTGTAATGGCTAATTTAAAGTTTGCTATTTTTTAATTAAATGAATTATGTTTTGTTAATAATAATTGCGGAACTTCTTTAATTAGCGATGTGTTTATTTCGTATAACCGTTAGAACATCAAATTAAGAAACACCCTGTACCCACTAAGCGAGCTACAGTCAGTTTAATTAAAGTCAAGTAATGCAGTGCATTGTTACATATGCTGCCGGTGTGTGTTGGTAGCTATCTGAAGTCAGTTCTGAGATATAAACTTTAATTTTGAACACGGGTCATCCGATGTGAGGATCCGTGGTTATTTTTCGAAGCCTTAAAATGGGTCCGCGAGCAAAAAGTTTGGGAAGCGCTGGCCTAGATAACTTTGTCATCTTCCAGTAGTTGCTTTCTGACTGTCGGCAGTTATACGAGGTTAAGTCTCACTTTTATTAACAATAAATGAACACGAGGTTTACGGGTCTGTCACAGATAGCGCGTTTTTCAATACAGAATTAACTGTGTTTTGCGGAGAACGCATCTGAGTTAATTGGTGCTGTAGGGATTTGTGACGTTTGTTAACGGCAGTACTGTGACGTCATACTGACCTGTAGTCACCTGAAGATGGCAGTAGAGCAACCTAATAACGGTCCTGATGATAAAATCTGCCACAAGCAAGGAAAATAAGCAGCATAATATTTCCCAAATTGTTTTTGACGTCACTCTTACGAGACACGTTTTAGAAGTCTGTCTTTAACTATACCTGGGTAGAACGGAAACTTGTTTTTAGTGGAAACGTTTACTGTCCCGGGGTTCCGGAGTTCCGAAAATCCACGCTTCAAATACCTGTGTGAAACGGAACTTGCCTACAACGGGAATTGTGTCGCTTGCGTTTCTGTTATAGGTCAGTTTCAACGTACAGCTTCAGGAGTTGGGATTGTAACTTCGCACATATTGTTTTTGTTTGGATTTTAGTTTGTATATGTATATATATAGTCGTACAGCAGCAGCTCATTGCTATTAATTCAGCAGCTATTCATTGCCATCTCTACAGTCTTTGTTGCGAAATGAAACTACTTATATAATTATTTATCTCCCAAAAGTCTGAATATGCAGGAATTCGTCCCTCTGTCTCATAAAGTCTCCCTCCATTCTCTTTTATATTAAAACAGCCATGCATGGAAAAGTAATTCGGAGCTGTAATTAAAACTGTGAGAGTGTAGCAATTGTCAAATCCATTGAAATTGCCTTTATTTCTGTTATATTACTCCAGAGGCTTTCTATACAACAAGTCATTCTGTACTCTCGCACACACGCACACACTTAAAGGGATTTTAATTTAGAAAATTTAATTGACTTTTATTGTAACTAAACTATGTATACGTCTGAGCCTGGAATGGGACGGAACTTCAGAGAGAGTGAGAGAGAGAGAGAGAGAGGGAGAGAGAGGGAGCTAGACGATTTAATTAATAATTACATTTCATCATAACGTAGCAGCTGTAATTGATCTTTATTCCATTGTGAACTTTATATAACCAAACTGCACGGTTTTGACGTAATTAAGTTTGGGGCTGCCATAGTCGGATATCAGAGCCCTCTGTCGGCATCAAAATTTAAATGATGGTGCTTTCGATTTTGGCGTATCGTATTAATCGGTTTCTATAGAGCTAAACTATGTGGTTTCAAAACGTACGTGTGGTATTAAAATTGAATAGAGGTCCAATTCGTTATGAAGTGTACCTAGGGACATTTACGGTAAATATCAGGAAATATTGTTTAAAAACTTCTGTTTTTCCTCTTCTGTCGTGAAGAATTAATTACATTTTACCACAGTAATTGCTTTCTCTATTATTAAATGTAAAACATGAACCCGCGACACTTGCGTGATGCATCATCATCATCAGGGCTGCATCTCGATATTTGCGCATCAAATCGTGTCTGTCATTCAGTCTCCTGTTTTTCATACGTGCTTTGCTCCTGGTTAAGTTAGGCTTGTGACGTCATGACGTTTTTTTTTACCGCGTTTGTTGGCCAGTGGCCTTTGCCTGAAGCTTGTTTTTGCACGTTTTGTGCCAAACATTTTTCTCTCCATCGATTATTGCCCGATTATAAACAAAAATACAGCGGGCGAGCTAATTTCAGTTGTACTTTTGATGTGAAGGTTATGAAAAACTGCGTGACGTTTCTTGCATTGTTTCATGATTACAGACGGACGGCGTGGTTTTAATAGGCACTCCACATGGAGGCGGACGCTTCTTAAACATGTAGCTTCATGAACAGTTGGTGTGAAATCTGCCTGCCTTTATTTAATTTAATAAATAAATAAACTGAATGAGGGAAACCAATATATCCCTCAGGTAGTCGAGAAATTCGCGGCATTCTTTGGAAGCCTACAGTTTATTGCCCCGTGTACAACAGCCCGACACTTGTACCTGTCCGTCCCCAGCCATATTAATCCAATCCACACTACCCCATCATCCTTCCTGAAGAGCCGTTTTAATGTTATGCTCCCACCCCAAGGTCTTACAAGTCGCCTTTCCATCCAGGTTTCTGCGCCAAAAGTCTGTATGCATTTCTGTTTTCTCCCGTACGTCCCACATCCACCGCTCGTCTCATTCCTCATGATTTGATCATTATTTAATTTTGGCTGAGTAATACAAGTCATGAGGCCCTTCGTTGTGAGGGTTTATCATCCCCACCCATCCGCCTGTTGATGTCACCCTCATATACACGTGTATGTATGTGTATATATATATATATATATATATATATATATATATATATATTCTAATATTTTTCTCAGGACCCCATTTTCGAATATCCTCGTTTACGTTCCACCCTTCATATGAAGGACCGCGCGCCACATTCATATAAAATAGTGGGAGAAGTTATGGTACTTTTGTATTATAATTTGTATGTTTTTAGGCAGAAGGCTTCTGGGTGACGTAAACGTATCGTCATTAAAAATGTCCATTATAAACATTTTATAACTTCTGCGATCACCTCGGATAAACAGAAGCGTTTAATGCGTTTTACTGTCAACAGTAGCGTTTTACTATTCCTATGAATCACTTTACATTCGCTGCTTGGCCGTTTCATCTCCTAATCTTCCCGGAAACATCCAGTTAAAAACTGAATGCTGTGTCTCAATTCCCAAGTCTGAAATCGATGGACCGGAACTCGTTATGTTATTTTCTTGATTAAGTACGGACATGCGTGTGCTATTCATTGCGATCAGAACACGAATTTCCATTAAATCTCTCTGCCGCTGTCACGTTTTCTGTAAAAATAATTGTCAATCAGAAACGAATTACTGGCACAGAAGAGAAAGAAGCCAGTGGATTTGGTTAATGAAACTAAAAGTTTGCCTAGCATATAGCTGCTAAATCAGAAAATCACTCAACCGGGCCAGTTCGGACATGGTCTAATGAAATGGAGAACTGAGTGCATGATGGAACTATGTTAGCTCGTGTTCATGTAGTCTGGGAATTTAAGCTGCTCTGGGATCTGCTAAGCACGTGTGTAACTATAATGTTTTTACCAGTGCTATAATGCGTTTTCGTACTCAGTTTCAGGGGATGGATCTTGCTCCAATATTTCCGGAAAACGGGGAATCCCCACATGATTTTATATCTGGCTTGGACGCCACGACCAAGTACTTGCCTATCACCGAACTTCACACTCTAGCGATATCCTTCTCGGCAGTGGGACCGTCTGTACTGACAGGTTTCTCGTGACTGAAGTGGGAATGCTGCTTTGAAGGTCACTGTCATATATTCTCACATTTATTGCAAATCATTATTTATAATAATACTGCATTTTTTAATGTAACTTCTTCAGGTGGCGTATCGTAAGCACTAACAAGCCATCAGTCATTGTCATTATTCTTAATCGTTTGATAGAGCGCATGTTTCGCGGTTTGTAGTAGACTTGAAGTGAACTATCAATCAAATGTTGCATATCGCATTAACGTCAGTAGGCCTGTAACGAAGGTACGTTTGTATTTTACTGCTCAGAGTACGTCTACGTTGGTGTTGCGAATTTAAAATCAGAGGGATGCTGTATATCGTGATTTATTTTGGCACTTGTGGGCCTAGGAGCTCGCCATCAGCAGAGCGACTACGAACTTGATGGTGTTGGCTGGCTGAACGATAGTCTTGTGGGCCGTGACGCCGTGCAGTCGGGGCGGTACTTGCCAACATTTCGGAAGAACCTCCACCCTCCATCTTCAGGGTTGAAATTTACATCTACAGTGAAGATCGAGATAGTGGGTTGAAGGGTTCTTACGTCCACGCCCAACTATCAACCTTGAGTGCCACTCCTTTTCGCCCTGTAGTGTGGATTGTGGAGACAAAGAATGCATACAGAATTTCGATGGGGGAATATTTTGGAGGGCAATATTTTTGTAGTCCGAGAATGGGGAATGAAAAGCTAGGATGAAGGTGAGTGTTGTTCTGTTGGCACACTAACTGAATGGAGTTCAGTCAAGCCTGTTCCAGTCGAAGATACTACACCAGCATTTCGATTTGTTTTGCATACAGTTCCTCTCGCCTCTGTCTGAAACGAAGCAAATGAAGCTGACCACCTTAGTGACTTGGCCATGTTCGATGTGGCTGGAATCGTAGCAGCCTTGAGAAACTGTTGTGCGTTTCGTAGAATGGCGTAGTTTGGCATTTCTGGTGCTGTACCACAGTTACTCAGTGTACGATGCAGGACGCCAAATTTTCACTACATATCCCATAACGCTTTCCACACTTGGCCTGTTCAAAACTGATCAGTGTAGAGAGACAGAACTTCTTGCTGAGCAGTATATGAGAACTGCCACTGTTGTGGCGCTTCACTCCGAAATGCCAGTCTAAGTCGTGTTATTTTATTGCATTTAATCCACACTGGCAGTGGAAAGACAAGGGAACTTCCTCGTGCCCAGAGTTCTATTAACGCCGCAAACTGTCTCGCAGTAAACGCGAAGTGGGCTGGCTGTGAACTGTTAGACTGTCTTGTTCATTATTCAGAAGCCCCGGTCGCTGTCAGTTCCTCCTTAGCTAAACACTGCCACACGCAACTGTATCCTGTTATACCCCATTACCACTCAATTTGGAGTCTGTACTTCCTCTGTCGTGAGTTTGGATTTGGGGAATTACTGACAAGTGTTACAGAGAAGCGCTTTGGATTGTTTGCAAAATTGTCGTTTTTCTTCAGTGTCACGTTTTCTGGGATATGACGTCGTGTTGTTTGTTAGATAGGAGTCAAAGCTTCAGAGGAATCCGCTGCCTCTGTCAATACCTGAGGTCTGCTGGCTTCATCCTTCCCATCAAACCCTGAGGATGGTCACATGAGTGGCCGATATGTTGGTGATTACTATGTAATAAAATTACTTTTATGCATCGAAGTTCATTTCCAGTTTCTTTACAAAATTTTATGCACCACATTTTGTACCTTACGATCCCCTTAACGTGGTTCGTGTATGCGGTACCGACCTGTCGCATTTAGTGTTCGAATCCCGTTCAGAGAATACATGTTTGTGTGGAGGCTCTGTTGCCATGTTTGGTCATCAGCCCCTCAATTCAGTGGATGATTAGTATTTGAGATAGCCTAAATGGAACCTAGCAAACAATCAGTTCGTCCATTAGCCAATCAATTCGGTAACACAAACACTTCAGCCGAACTCTGCTCGCGGCTACAGATCAGCAGCGTCTGACTAGTAAGGCAGTTGTAGTTCTTGCGCTCCACCGACCGTCACTGCAGTGTCTCATTTCTTCACACTCCTCCTCTTTTCCACTCGTGCTATCGGTGTGGTTTTACAGAACACTGCTTTCGTTAAAGATTAAAAAAGAATTAGCTTTTGTGGCCGCCTTTATTTCTGTGTATCTGTGCATTCCTCGTTAAAATCTCGAACGTTTGGGCCGATTTTAGTCAAACTATGATTATTATACCGCTGCAGACCCTAACACATCCGTAATGTTCTCGATTTTCTACAGACGCTATTAACAACATTCTCACTTGTAAGGCCCTGAAATTGCATGTTTTGGTCCTGAAATTGCATTTAAGGTCCTGAAGTTGTGTATAAGATTCTATAATTGCATGTAAGTTCCTGAAATTGCATATAAGGTCCTGAAATTGTATTTAAGGTCCTTAAATTTCATTGAAGGTCCTGAAATTGTCTGTAAGGTCTTGGAATTGTATAATAATGGACCTTCGAAATACGTGCAATTAGTAAAGGGGTAATACTGCAGAATGTCAAGGGACGACATGCAATCGGTAAGCGTCGTTCCGTAGCTGTCGGTTGACCATGGCTTCTTCTGGTACTTCACTGTGGTAACTTTGGTACTGCAGTTATCCGCACATCCCATGTTGTGTGCAGTACTGCTGACGAGTTGACAGCTACAGTTGTAGTGACGATGCGAAAGTTTTGGCATACATTCTACGAATCTTATGTAAAAACAGTCTGTAATTGAGCTGTATGGTAGTTGCAATAATAAATTAAAGTAAAAACAGTAACAGTAATCCGTAGTGTTAGACGACTTTGCGTTAGTAAGTCAGCTGTATGAGTTCCGCCTGGAAATTCAATTTCTGTTGGCTCCCATTCTTTAGGGTTGCAGTTTGTATACTGGCTAACCGACACTCCTGTGTTTCTGTACACACCTTCGGACTTAACTGGGGAATAGTGTATTTTCTGGGTGGTTGTGCTGCATCGGAAGGCTACATAATGTGGGATATTTTGTAATGACCGACATACTGATGTTATTTATTTATTTATTTAGCTGCAGTTTGTTTAACGATGCTGTCAGTAACTCGAACTGTATAGCGTCCAGTGAAGGTACGATGTAACTAAGTAACTAACTACATGGAACAAAGTCCTTCCTAAGAAGCCAGCGGGATCTCAGTCGAAGTCCCCACATTTTATGGAACCTGAAGTTTCATTACCGCATTTAAAAGTTCCCGCCACTTGTACCTGTTCTGAGCCAAATCAATCCAGTCCAGGACTCCCCATTTCACCTCTCGAAGATCCATTTTAATATTATTCTCCCATCTACGCCTGTGGGTTCCAAGCGGTCTTTTCACTCAGGTCTCCCCACCACAAACTGTGTGCACTTCTCCTGTCCCACATACGTGCCACATGCCCCGAAAGTACAATCGGTGTGCTAATAAGCACAATGGACGTCAAATGGCGTACTTTGCAAGTGCACAAAAATGTAATCTGCTGTGCAAATGGAGGCGTAAGTTTCCTCCGGAAAGTTGGTAAATATACACGGCGTCACATCTTAGAAAGCTGTATTCTTCACGGCCTTTCAGCCACCTTTTTTTGTACCAGAAAAAAGCAGCACCGCGCGGATAGCTGTTACCATTTGTAACTCTATTCACAGGGCGACACTCATATCCAGCTGTGTGGTTGTGAAGGGAGACGGAATCGTTGTGTGTCGTGTTTGGTGCGCAGAAACTTCTAACTGCTCAGTAGAAAATTGCTTTTGTTGGTCCGTATTATTACTAAGGTGACGTAACAGGCGGACACGCGGCACGCTGGCCTAAAATTTCTATAAATTTAAACATTATATCTTCGTTTTACGTGCCAAAAATAGTTATCGATATCGATATGTTTCCGAAGCTTCTGATGGCAGTTTTGAAATTATTGTGCCCCATAATGTCAATGAATAAAGGGCAACAAAATTTATAAGCAGACATACAGACAAAGCCGGATAGAGTGCTACTGTTTTATTGTTTCACCACAGTTTGTAGGGGTGTATTGTGAGTGGTGGTAAATCGAAGTACTGCACTATCTTTTCACAAATTTCTGTCGGGTCTAAGGGAGGGTGGCGCTCTACGAGGGATTGAATCTTTACTGTTGGTCCTTACAATGTCTGAGTATGTGCGTACAACTGTACACAGAACGTGTACAGGAACTTCCGAAATGTTGTGTTTGTCATCTAGTGTCTTCTCTATCTACAATTTCTGATGTGTACGACTCGTGCCCTTCTGACCGAAGTATTGTGACGTCACGAACATCTTTTACGTATGTTGGCTTTTACCTTTGGCGCCCATCACTGAGATCAGAATTGATAGACAGTGTCTGGTAAGTGTCTTGGTTGGTACTTTGTGGTTTCGCGCAGTATCCAGCCTTAGCTTTGAAAGCTTTTTCAGATACGCGACCAAAGGGAAGTGTTGCCTGTCTTGTGACAGTGAAGTGTTCTGTATCACTGTCTGTCATGCAGCAGCAAAACTCTGCAGTCGTCATGCAGCCTGATGTTTTCGCGGCAGCTAGATATGCTTGTAATGTGAGTCAAGTTATTACTGAGCTGCAGTACTGCGTCACCACACTGATACCACACCTCGCTTGGTTCTCTTCATTCATGATACCATACGCGAACTTTGGGACACAGATACGAACCTTGCTGGGGTTCGAACTAAGTCCTGCATGTATTCCTTTCACTGTAACATTAATTCCTTGGTTTTAGCTTGTGAAATCGTCTTCCACATTTTGACGTGTATGCGGTTGTGTAGTGCAAAGTGCACTCAAGAAACCTGATTGCGGAGTGCGGGATTGATGGACCGAAATGAAACATCGAAGGATTTTGTTGTACCATATTCTGGTTACCCGCTCAGCTGTGACATGTGGCCTTAACGACTGCCTCTTTAAGAATTTTCTTCCTTTCGAAGGCTCACCAGTATGAGTTCTTTTGGTCCCTTAGAGGTCATACGTTGCTGTTTCTGTCCTGTCTTTCTAGCTGGATTCTTCGACCGCCTTTTCTAGGGACTACCACATGCACAGTTGCTGTTAACACCTTATGTAGCGATGTATACATACAGTTCCGGGGAACGTTGTCTCCCAGTTCAAACACTTCCCATTCTTCCGCTGAACGTGTCGTTTCGTCAAAAGCATTTTTTTTAGTAAATTTCACAATGATTTTCTTTTTCACAGAGTCCATTTCTGCAGTCTGGTGCCTAGGCGTAACTGAATTTTTTTGTCGTCGTGACTGTTCCCAAAACGTGGGGCGTCCTCACAGATTTTGGTCCAGTACTGAGTTAACCATTTCTCAGCTAGCCAAAAAAAAATTCCCGCGTTTTATAGAACCCGAAGGGTCATTACCGCACTCACAAGAGGACCGTCACCTGTCCCTATCCTGAGATCAATCCAGTTTATGCCTCCCCATCCCACTTCATGAAGGTCTGTTTTAATATTATCCTCCCATCTACGTCTGGGTCTCCAAAGTGGTCGCTTTCCCTCAGATGCCCCCACCAAAACCCTGTATGCAACTGTCCGGTCCCCCATACGTGCTACATGACCGCCCATGTCTCTCTTCTTGATTTGATCACCCGAGTAATATTTTGTGAGCAGTACAGATCATTCAGTCCGTTATTTTACAGTCTTATTCACTCCCTTTTTCCCTCGTCCCTTTTAGGCCTAAATACTTGTGTAATTCTCAGCACCTTCATCTCAAACACCGGCAGCCTGTGTTCCTCCCGCAATGTGAGAGACCAAGTTTGATACCCATACAAAGCAACAGGAGAAGAAGGGAACACGTTCTTTGCATCCTGCCACTTCCTTAGAACCACAGCTCAAGCTCTGACGCCACATCCACAAAGTCCCAGTCCATCTCACGTTCCGTCTGTCTTCCTTTGTTCGTGCCATTCGAGAAGTATGCGTTCTACGTTTGTTACTGGCTATTGTAAACCACGAAGCCAACGATGCAATGGCGGTTGGTCGTCCGTTACAGATATGCGATGTGTTGACACTCGCCATTTTCCTCGCACACTGTCAGTTCTGGTTGGATGAAATTGTCACAAAATGCCAAAATCTGCCTGCATTTTTATCCGCTGACGGAGCGTTTGTACACTGCTGAAGCTTCAACATGGCTTTCAAAATCGTGGCCTGGTCTGTCACTCACTGTAGAGAAGTTACGAGAAATTTTTAGGCGCGTTCGCAAAATTGCGAAAAGCGACTGTTAGCTTCGTCATGTCTGTCCGTTCGCATGGAACAGCTCGGCTCCTAGTGGGCGGATCTTTATGAAATTTGACATTTGAGGATTTTTCGAAAATTCTGTCGAGAAAATTCCAGTTTCATTAAAATCGGACAAGAATAACCGGTACTGTACGTGAAGACCGATATACATTTTTGATAATATCTCGCTCAGTTCTTCTTAAAATGAGAAATTTTTCAGACAGATGTTGTAGATAAAATCAAAACACACATTTTGTGTTCAGGAAATTTTTTTCTCCGAAATTCTTGCCATTTATGAGAAAATGTGGAAAGTTTTGTAGAGCCGGGCAGGCCATAGATGACAATTTGGCGCATGCGCATTGCATGCTGGGTACCTAAAGCTACAAATACACACACTCAAGTTGTGTAATACTCATTGCTTTTCCACCGCAACAACGGTTGCACGAACGCACCTCAATGTTACTTTATGCGTACATTGCCTGTCTTGTTAGAATTTAATAAGCAGTCGACAAACTGACTTCTGGCCGGATTCCTGTCGCTGTGTGCCCTCTCCTGCCTTTGTATTAAATTTATCATCGCCTGTTTAACACGTATTATCACACTGAGATTACAGCAGCAAAGAGTGACTTTGATAAAACACGTCTTGATACCCCAAACCCTTTATTGAAAGTAGTACTGCTACTTGTTTTGTATGGGTGCGAAACTTGGTCTGTGTTGAGGGAAGAACACAGGCCGCGGGTGTTTGAGAACAGTGAGACGAAAAAAATATTTCAGCATAAGAGGAAGGAACTATCAGTAGACTGCAGAATACTGCCTAATGAGGACCTTCGTGATTTGTATTTCTTACCAGTAAGATGGGCAGGGCATGTGGCACGTTTGGAGGAAGAGAAAAATGCTTATAAAGTGTTGGTGAGGAAATTTGAGTGAGCGAAATCACTTTGAAGGCGTAAATATAGATGAGAAAAATATATAAAAATAAATCTTGAAGAAATTGTATGGCAGTGTGTGGATTGGATTAATCTGGCTCAGGACAGGGAAAAGTAGCCTGCTTTTTTTTAACATGGTGCTAAACATTAGGCTTCCATAAAATAGGGTAGTTTGTTGGCCAGCTGAGGAACTGCTTCTCGAGGTCTCTGCTCGCTGAAGTTGCGTATTACTGAACAATAAAAATGACGCGTCTGGAGTGATACTACGTGTAATGTCGTGAGAACTTGAGGCACATAGCTACCAATCTGCACGACATCATAAACCCGCAGTCACCACTATAGGAACCGCAAATCTCAAACAGGACTGGAGCAGCTGCGGCTTCTTATTTACTGTCCGCGTATCACATTATTAACTTTCGACTCCTGTTTATTATTAATAATAATATTATTATTAATAATGCTCCCATTGTTCTATTTTTTCATTTCGTAGAATGTTGGTGTCAGTAGTTTTGTTTTGTGTTCGTAACGAAGAAAATTGGCTCGCATGGTCATCAAGATCTCAACGGTGCTAACACCAGCGTGTCAGGATACTTGAGGCTTCAAAGTTTTTATTCAGGTTGGTAGATGCTTTGCATAGCGTCTGTTAACTCTGCGAGCCGATCATCATCATCATCATCTTCATTATCATCGTCATCATCATCACCATAATCGTCGTCGTCGTCGTCGTCGTCGTCATCATCATCATCATCTTGTCTTCTAACCTCCAGTTCGTTTCCATTAATTATTCTGTTCGACCAATGGTGCACCTCACTGCTAAGGCTTCAAGTTGCTGCTTGTTACAATTTCCATATTATCTGTGATGTTTCCATTTTGGCTATTCAGTGCCTGTCTGACATTTCCAGTTGCCTGTTAGGTCTGCAGTAACAGTTCAACAGTTCCTGTGGCCCAGTGGCCACTGGCATAGCAAAACATTGCATGTTTCATGTTTCACTTTCATTGAATTTCTGTACTCAATTTTTTGAATTTGAATTTATTTTCAGCCGTCTTTCTTATTATATTCCTATCTAACGGTATTGCTGTATTATTATTATTTGTTATCACCTTTTAGCAACATATTACAATTACATACCTTAAACAAACAGTTTCTAAAGTACAAAGTGTTGCAGCTGTTCTGTAGTTACAGTTCCTGGCACGTAGTCATATTTCCCATGTTGATTGTTTTGTGCTTTTATGTTTTTGTTGTTGGTATTATTATTATTATTATTATTATTATTATTATGATTCTTGTCAAAGCTTTCTCTCCCCGGTTCTTCTCCTGAACCAACGGTGATCTCCACCGCTCAGGGTTCAAGTATCGGACTGCAGTACTTTACGTATTAGTGTGATGTTCGCAGTATAGGTGTTTTCTTGTAGTGAATCTACTGAACGTTTATTATTAAAGTCCGAGCAGCAGCATAGTCCTTCTAGTCCTTCTCCAGAAGCCAGTCATTAAATTTCCCGTATTTTGTGGAGCCCGAAGATGTGCCATTGTGTTAGCAAGATCGTTCTGTTTGTCCTTTTTCTGAGCCACGTCGATTAAAGAGTATCACGGCAACAATGTGGGTGTTGGTGGTGGCGGCGGTTATTATTATTATTATTATTATTATTATTGTTGGTAGTAGTAGTAGTAGTAGTAGCAGTGTGTACCTGTTTTGTAGTTCAAAATCTCTACTTATTATCCACACATTGTACTTACGGGTTTCGTTATTTCTTAGCAGAGAATGTAAGTATGTCTCTGGACACCATGCATCAATTATTCCTTGTAGTATAGACAGTGTACTTTCTTTTCAACAGGAACTTAATTTGAAACGTTATTATTTACGTTAGATTCGTGTTTAAAATATATTAACTGTGTCTGTCCACAATTACAGGATGGTATCTTCCAAGGTACTTGATTGTATTTGCTACAACAATCCGAATCATTGCTTATACTCCTATATTGAGGCATCCTGTACTGTAAATTCGGCAAGTCAGAAAGGGGCTTGTGGTAGTTAGGAGCTGAGGGACTAGTATGGCACTTTGGTACGTATTTGTGTGTGTGTGTGTGTGTGTGTGTGTGTGTGTGTATGAATTGATGTATGTATGCATGTATGTATGTGTGTATGCATGTAGAAGTTGAGAGATGGCTGTATGAGTACATGCAAGTGATTGTGAAGGAACAGTTGCCGTACGCCACATTAGAGGCGTCACAAGACCTCAGTAACACGCAGCTTCTGACGTGTTCCTCACAGAGGCAGTGTCTTCAGACCAACACGACCACATTAATAAATTCATTGGACAGATACTGGCACAGAATCTGCTGCCTTGCGACGGGCGACAAGTGACGTCTGTTATTCTGAAACTAATGAAAATGGCTCGTTGCAGTTCATGTAGGAATAATTTATTTCGTGTCTTGCATCCTAATCCTTCCCCTTCGTTATTCCTTTACCTTCCGTCTGCCCTTCCTTTCTAACTCTGATCTGTCTCACGTTAACACCGTTAATTAAAGTTCATATATGCTGAATTGATTGTAATTTCCTGCCAGTTTCAACACATTTTCTTGGTTGTTACTTCTTTGCCGTGACCCAACATATTCTTAAAAACATCATTCTCCAGGGTTCCTTACATTTGGGTAACTTTTTAAGAGTTTTACGGCATACGGATGACATAAGATGATTGGCACTATTAAAATGAATGAATAACGCTTAAATATAGCAGACCTGTATATATTGATGTATACATATGGCCACGAGAATGTGCGATGACCAGCCGCCATGTTTTTTTACGCGCTGCTCCACTGAAATCCGAAGAAGACAAACGAACCAATATCTGACGTCACACACAAACCAGGGGTGTGCCACCACATGCTGGTGCCACGTTAACTGTGATTGTTAGTTGGTTGCTATGGCAAACATGTGTCTCTGCGACGTCACTGAGAAATCAAGCTCTGTTTTGGCAACTGGAGTGTGACTCAGTCACACACACAAACATTCGGGTATTGTATGTCGTAAAGAGAGATGCTAGATTTAAGCGTAGTTAATTCATTTTCTTGTAGCTTGATTGTTTCATTTTACTAATGCCAGTTATCTTGTAACAGTTGCAGGAACTTAAGGAACTGCTGTGAACGAACCAGCTGTCGGGTCAGTAAAAATGTACTTAGGAGAAATGTTGTATTTGTCGGAAGGTTCTTATCAGTCAGTAACACAGCGGTATGACACTGAAGACCAGAATATTACATCTTTCAACTTAATGTTTTTCTGACCGTGCATCATGAATTGACTATACATTAATTACCAACTTGATGCACTGATTATTATTTATTCATAAAATAATATTCTTCTCTACATGTTTCGAGCATCAAGTGCTCATCTTCAGGAGGACATAGTTGTATACAAGCAGCATATGGTACCGTCACTCTCTATAAGAGTCCTGGTGGCCTGTCGATACGCAGCTAGAGTGAGAACTG
>Ga0209628_10001041_pt1 | contig 17540 bp, 13 predicted proteins | sample TergutCu122P4_FD_187285 | JGI IMG/M metagenome (GOLD analysis project Ga0209628, IMG submission 187285) | Cubitermes ugandensis P4 segment gut microbial communities from Kakamega Forest, Kenya - Cu122 P4 (SPAdes) (version 2) | ecosystem: Host-associated > Arthropoda: Insects > Digestive system...
TACCCTGGGTGGCGGGTATCAATGGGAATTCAGGCAAAATCGTCAGCTCTACGGTGTCAGCCTCAATACCCAACTGGGTAACTGGGCCGTGGGCAGCGAACTCTCCTACCGGCCCAAAGATGCTGTGGCGCTTTCCGGCTGTTTCAATGCTGGCGGGCCGCTCGACTCGAATACCAATGGCGCGGTTGTCTCGAACTGCCCGATGTGGAAGGACAACGAGAAATACCAGCTCCACGTAACCGCCATGTTGCAGCTCATGCCGAGTGAACATGGCTGGGCCTTGGATGCGCTGGGGGCGGATGGCGGCTTCCTGACCTTTGAAGCCGTGATGATCAAATATCCTGGTATTTCGCCCAACAAGCGGATTACCCGGACCATTGATGGCGTGCAAGTAGACCAAGTCCCGATGGCGGCGTACCTGACCTTTCTTGATCGCTCTGACCCGAACAATCCGATTGCCGCAGGCGGCGGAACCGAAAATTCCTGGGGCTATGTGGCGGACCTCAACTGGACTTACGACGGCAAGCTGATTCCGGGTTGGCAGGTGACGCCGGGGGTCACCTTCTCGCACTCGGTCAAGGGTGATACCCCCAACTACATGGGCAATTACCTGGAAGGCGCGAAGGCGATCAACTTCTACGTTCTGTTCAATCAGAATCCGGCGACCTGGCAGGCAGGCATCAACTACACCAATTATTTTGGCGGCAAGAGCGACCCCGCGCGTCAGTATTTCAAGGATCGCGATTTCCTTGGAATGTTCGTTTCAAGAAACTTCTGACTACGACTACCCCCAGAGATTGAGAGGCTCCGGGGGTAAGAATTCCAGTTGGAACGCAGCAAAAATATTCAAAGACCGGAGCGGTATGCTTCGCGTGGAACCAGGTGGTTATCACCATGCTGCGCTCGTGCGCATCGAATTGAGGGTTAATCGTGGTAGAAATTGTTCGTCGTCTAGAGACGTTTTTATTTGCCAATCGGCCCTGGGTGCTTGGCACGCTATTGGCGCTCACCGTCATCATGGGATTCTTCGGTTCGCAGCTACGCATGGAAGCGGGCTTCGAGAAACAGATGCCGATCGGCCACGAGTACATCGCCACCTTCAACCAATACAAAAACCAGCTTTTCGGCGCCAACCGGCTGACGGTCGTGGTCAAGGCCAGAAACGGCAACATCTGGACAAAAGAAGCGCTGACCCGGCTATACGACGTCACGCAAGCGGTCATGTTCCTGCCGAACGTCGACCGGCTGGGCGTTCAATCCCTATGGACGCCCAACAGCTTCGTCAACGAAATCACCGAAGAAGGCTTTCGCGCCCAGCCCATCATTTCAGGCACGGTCACGGTCGATGCGCTGACCCCGGAAATCATCGACGGCATTCGCCAGACAACGGCCCAGGGCGGCTATATCGGCACCCTGGTGGCGCGCGATCAATCCAGCGCGATGATCACCGCCGAAATCGGCGAAGTCGATAAAGACGGCCGGCATCTCGATTACGTCACCTACAACAAGGTGCTCGATCAGCTGCGCGACAAATTCGAGGATGCGGATTTCAAGATCGAGATCATCGGCTTCGCCAAGCAGATCGGCGATATCGCGGACGGCGCCTCGGCTGTTCTCGAGTTTTGCCTCGTCGCCCTGCTGCTGACGGCGCTGGCCGTTTATTGGTACTGCCACTCCCTGCGCCTCACGCTCTTGCCGATCGCCTGCTCGCTGACGTCGCTGATCTGGCAATTCGGCACCTTGAAACTGATGGGCTACGGACTTGACCCGCTGGCGGTGCTGGTTCCTTTCCTGGTATTCGCCATCGGCGTATCCCATGGCGTGCAGCAAATCAACTTCATCGTCCGCGAAATCGCCGATGGCAAATCGACGCTCGAGGCATCCCGCTTGAGTTTTACCGGGCTTTTGATCCCGGGCACGCTGGCGTTGGTGACGGCGTTCGTTTCCTTCATCACGCTCTTGATGGTGCCGATTCCGATGGTCAGGGAACTGGCCGTCATTTCTTCGATCGGGGTGGCCTACAAGATCGTCACCAATCTGGTCATGTTGCCGATCGCCGCCTCTTACTTCCATTTCACCAAAGCCTATGCCGACAAGGCGATGCTGCGGCGCGAGCGCCGCTCGCAGTGGCTACGGGGATTGGCCCGGGTGGCCGAGCCGCGCAATGCCGTCATGGTCACGGTCGCGACGGCCTTGATCCTGGCGGTTTCCGTCTGGGCCAGCCGTGACCGGGTGGTGGGCACGGTTCAGCCCGGCGCGCCTGAATTACGCCCGGAGGCCCGATTCAATCAGGATGCCGTGGATATTGCGACTTCTTACGATATGGGCCTGGATTGGCTGACCGTCGTGTTCGAGGCGGCGGAGAACTCCTGCGAGAACGTCATGATCGGGAAATTCCAGGATGATTTCGTCGGCGCCATGCAGGATGTTCCCGGCGTGCAGGCGATCAAATCATTCGCCGGTCAGTTGAGAACCTATAGCCAGGGCTATAACGAAGGCAATCCGAAGATGTCGGTGACGCCGATCGACCCCGGCAATTTTGCCGGTCTGGCGACGGAAATTGCCCGTAACCCCGGCTACGTCAGCACCGATTGCAGCATGAGCGCCGTGCACCTTTATCTGGTCGACCATAAGGCCACTACCATTAACGGCGTCATTGCCGCAGTTAAAAAATTCCGTGATGCGAACCCTGTCGATGGCATCAAGATCAGACTTGCCTCAGGCAATGCCGGGGTATTGGCCGCTATCAACGACGAGGTGGAACATAGCGAATTACCCATGATGCTTTATGTCTATGCCGCCATTGCCATTCTGGTACTGCTCGCTTATCGGGATTTTCGCGCCGTCATTGCCTGTTGCCTGCCATTGACGGTGGCAACCTTCATCGGCTACTGGTTCATGAAGGAATTTGAAATCGGCTTGACGGTTGCCACGTTGCCGGTGATGGTGCTGGCGGTCGGTATTGGCGTCGACTATGCGTTCTATATCTATAACCGGATGCAGGGCCATCTCGCCGCCGGGCATGGAATCGTCAAGGCGCTGGAGTTTTCGATTCTGGAAGTGGGGATGGCGACCATTTTCACGGCCATTACCCTGGCCATCGGCGTGGCAACCTGGGCGTTCTCGGATCTCAAATTCCAGGCCGACATGGGGAAATTGCTGAGTTTCATGTTCATGGTGAACCTAGTCATGGCCATGACCGCTTTGCCGGCGATTGCTGTCGTGCTTGAGCGCATTTTTCCCCGGCGCGGCCCGGTCCGAGTTTCGGCCATTCTTCAGCACTGATTGGGGACGAGGGAACCATGAAATCCATTTTCAGCGCCTGCGTGCTTGCCTTGGGTATTGTGTCTTCGCTGACGACGGTTTGCGCCGCGCAAACCAGCGACCCGCATGAAGGATTGCAGCAACGGCCCGCCGCCAAGGCGACCAATCCGCTGCGGACCATGATTTTATCGGCCGTGCAGGCGGGCCCCCGGGTCGTGGCGGTCGGCGAAAGAGGCATCGTGCTGTTGTCGGATGATGACGGTCATACCTGGCGGCAAGCCAGTCGCGTTCCCACCACGGCGACGTTGACCTCGGTGGTCTTTATCGACGACCAATCCGGCTGGGCCGTCGGCCATTGGGGGGTCATTCTGCACACGCAGGACGGCGGAGAAACCTGGCAATTGCAGCGCGATGATCTTGGCGCCGACCAGCCGCTGTTTTCCGTATGGTTCAAGGATGCACAACAAGGATTCGCCGCCGGGTTGTTCTCGCTCCTGCTCACGACCCACGATGGCGGCAAGACCTGGACGCCGATCAAGCTTCCGGCGGAGGGCAGCAAGGCAGCGGACGTCAATCTGTTCCGTATTTTTCCAGATCGGCAAGGCAATGTCCTGCTGGCGGGCGAGCAAGGCAGGGTATATCGCTCGCGGGATGATGGCGCGTCTTGGGATGCCATGCCGACGGGTGCGAAGGGGACGTTTTGGACCGGGCGCGTTCTCGATGACGATTCGATCGTCGTGGCGGGCCTGCGGGGCAATGTTTACCGCAGCAGCGATGCCGGCGCATCCTGGACGCGAATCGACGTCGCCAGCAACAGTTCGATTACCGACATGATTCAGCTACCCAACGGCGACTTGTTAATGGTCGGTATGGATGGCGTTACTTTGCTCAGCAAGGATCGTGGCGCCACGTTCGACATGCAGCAACGTCAGGATCATGCGCCGCTGACCGCCGTGGTTGCCAATTCACGGGGAATTCCCTTGTTTTTCTCGCAGTCGGGAATCGCCAAAAACAATTATTAACCCGGCAGTCAAACAAATGACATTACTCCCCCCATCCCACCCTTCCCCCGCGAGCGGGGGAAGGAGCTTCGTTCCCTCCCCTGCTTGCGGGGGAGGGTTAGGGTGGGGGCCAACGGCGCAGGAAAAAGTGTGGAAATTTGATTGCCAAGTTTAATAATCGATTTCGAATTTCGAGATTTATCGGATTTTAGAAAACTTTGAGGCCTGATATGTTGAAAGTTGTATTTGCATACGATGAGTCGCTGCAAGCCAAGAAGGCCATCGACTGCCTGTCCTGGTGGCCAGCCAATAGCCTGAATGTGATTTTGCTGACGGCACTTCGGGGTGGCCCGGCCTTGAATGAGGCGGGCAAAGCCGTTGATTGCGATCCTCAGGAAAAAGCGCGGGCGGAGGAGATTCTGAATCGGCTCAAGGAAGATCTGGCAATGCGCGGTATCGTTGCGGTTAGCCAAGTCGTTGCGGGAGATCCGCGCGATGTCATCATTGATGTGGCGAACCAGGTTTCCGCTGACCTCATTTTGATGGGGACGCACGGTCGATCAAGAGTCGGCAAACTTTTGTTGGGCAGTGTCGCCGCGTCCATATTGGCGGAGTGCGATATTCCAGTGGTTCTTTGCCGTTAGAGCGGTTTCTGTTTGAATGATTACATCAAATTTCCAGCGCTGTTGGCCCCCACCCTAGCCCTCCCCCGCAAGCAGGGGAGGGAACGAAGCCCCTTCCCCCGCCTGCGGGGGAAGGTTGGGATGGGGGGAGCAGCGCCAGATTGTGTAAGCATTTGAACCGAACTCGCTCTAGCCCGATCGCATTACGAATTGCGAAAAACCTATCTGGAGGCTGAGCGTCTCCAGATGGGTTTTTCTATTGCCGCACGCGAAGAAGCCGTCAGCGGTTGATTTTGCGCATCCGCTCCGAGGGGGTGATGATGTCGGTCAGGCGGATGCCGAATTTGTCGTTGACGACGACCACTTCGCCCTGGGCGATGAGCGTGCCGTTGACCAGGACATCCATCGGTTCGCCGGCCATGGCGTCGAGTTCGACCACCGAGCCGTGGGCCAGTTGCAGCAGGTTTTTGATGGTGATCTTGGTGCGCCCGAGTTCGACGGTGATCTGGACGGGGATGTCGAGAATCATGTCGAGTTCGTTCATCATCCCGCCGCCGCCGCCGGGCGGGGCAAAGGACGGGAAGATGTCGGCCGGCTGGGTCGGCGCGGCGGCCGTCGCCGCCGAATCGGCGACGGCCTGCTCGGCCATCGCGGCCGCCCAGTCGTCTTCGTTGATCTGGCCGTCGTCGGCCGGGTTGGCGAGGTTTTCTGTTTCGTCAGCCATGTTGTTCTCCCATCGCCGGCTCCGTGGCCGGCGCGTCGGACGATGCGGCGACGAATCGTTCGACTTTCAGTGCGTACTGGCCATTTTGCTGGCCGTAGGAACATTCCAGCAACGGCGTCTCGTCGACCAGCGCCTCGATGTGTTGCGGAATATGGATGGGTATGACGTCGCCGGCTTTGAGTTGGAGAATTTCCCTGAGCGTGATGCTGCCGCGGCCGAGATGGGCGACGATTTCGACTTCGGCCCCCTGCAATTGCTTGCGCAGGGTCACGATCCAGCGTTTGTCCGACGACAACTGGTCGCTCTGCATGGCGCTGTAGAGCAGATCGCGGATCGGTTCGAGCATCGAGTAGGGGAAGCAGATGTGCATGTCCGCCGTGGCGCCGCCGAATTCGATCGTGAAGGACGTCGAGACGACGATTTCCGATGGCGTGGCGATGTTGGCGAACTGCGAGTTCATTTCCGAGCGCACGTACTCGAAGTTGATGTCATAGACCGGTTTCCATGACTTGCTGTACTCGGCGAACACGACGCCGAGCAGGCTCTGGATGATGCGCTGCTCGGTGGCGGTGAAATCGCGGCCCTCGACGCGGGTGTGAAAGCGGCCGTCGCCGCCGAACATGTTGTCGACGACCAGAAAGACCAGGTTGGGATCGAAGATGAACAGCGAGGTACCGCGCAGCGGCCTGGCCGTGACCAGGTTGAGATTGGTCGGCACTACCAGGTTGCGGATGAATTCGCTGTATTTCTGCACGCGGATCGGGCCGACGGAAACCTCGGCATTGCGGTGCATGTAGTTGAAGAGGCCGATGCGCAGGTAGCGGGCGAAGCGTTCGTTGATGAGTTCCAGGGTCGGCATCCGGCCGCGGACGATGCGTTCCTGCGTGCCGATGTTGTAGGGGCGGATTTCGCCGCCTGGACCTTCGTGTTCGTCAGGCTCGTCCGTCTCCCCGGTGACGCCCTTGAGCAGGGCATCAACCTCGTCCTGGGAAAGAAAATCGCCGGCCATGCGCCTTACTGGATGATGAAAGAAGTAAACAAGACCGCGTCGACCGGGCCGGTGATGGGGCCGGTCTTTTTGCCGCGCGGCGGTTCGACGGCGAGATTGATCGCGTCCTTGAGGGCTTGCGCCAGTTGCTCCTTGCCTTCCTTGGACATCAATTCGGAGGCTTTCCTGGACGACAACAGCAGCGTGATGTCGTTGCGGATGCGCGGCATCAGGGCTTTGACGGCGAGTTCGGCGGCGGGATCGTCGAGTTCGAGCGAGAGGACGACTTGCAGATACTGATCGCCGGTTTCAGGAACCAGGTTGACGGTAAACGGTTCGAGATTGATGAAGGCCGGCGGCGCCAAAGATTCTTTCTTCCGGGGTTTCTTCGGCTTGACCGTCTCCTCGGCGTATTCGTCATCGCCGTTGTCCGCCGCGTGGTTGAGCTTGTTCATATAGACGATGCCGCCGATGCCCAGCATCACCAACAGCAGCAGCGCCAGAATGATGATGAGAAGCTTCTTGCCCTTGTTCGGCGCTACGGCGCTGCTCTCATTGGCCGGCTTGGCTACCTTGGCCATCGTGACTCCTCATTGATCCATTCGGCAAACTCAGGCGAACAGGTCGACCAGGCCGCGCCCGCGTTGCACAACCGTTGCGCCGGCTGTGCTCGCCCCTTTCTCATTGGCCGGAAGTATAGCGTTTTCATTGGCCGAACGGGCTTGATTCGCGTCGCCAAACGGGGCGTTGCCAGGCTGCTGCTGGAGGTTGGGGCCGACATTGGCCTGGCCGAGATTGATGCCGGCCGCCGATAGCATCTCCTTCAATTGCGGCATGGCGCTTTCGATGGCCTGGCGCACTTCCGTGTGTGGCGAGGCGAAAACGATGCTGGCCTGGTCGCCGTGCAGCGTGACCGTGACTTGCACCGGCCCCAGTTGCGGCGGGTTGATGTTCAGTTGCGCCGTCTGCTGCTCGTTGCGGGCGAGCCAGACCACCTTGTCGCCGAATTGCTGCGGCCAGACCGGCGAGTGCAGGGGGGCGGCGATGCTCGGCGTCTTGTCGGCGACAGGGCCGGTGGCCGTTGGCGCGGCGCTGCTGGCGGCGAGATGATGGGCGAATGGCGTCGGCGTTGCGTCGGCATCGGCTGCCGCGGCAATATTTGCCGCCTGCTGGCGGCTGCCGGTCACGGTATTCTGGGCGGCATCCAGCAACTTCTCGGGGGCGCCGCCCGTTTGCCGCGGGCTGGCGTTGGCAACGGGCAGTTCCGGCTGCGCCCGGCCGCCACGGTCGTCGAGATTGATCTGGCGGTCGTCGGCGACGGTATTGCCGACGGCGGTGTTGCCTGCGGTAGCGATGCCTGCGGTCGTGCTGATGGTCGTGTCGACGGTGGAAACGGTGGCGGCGATGTTTTTCGGCAACGATTCAGCGCCGGTCGGCTGACCAAGCAGTGAGGCGAGCAGCGACGTATCGGCAAGGTTCTCGGCGGTGGATTTGTCGTTGTGCTTGCCGGTCGTGAGAGTGCCATCGGGTTTGACGGCGATGCCGATCTGGCTGAACAAGTCGCTGTTCAACAAGGCAGCGAAACCGCCGCTGGCGCGCTCATCCGCCACGCCGTTGACCGGAGGAATGGCAGGCAGTGCGTTGCCGGGTAGCGCGGAAATGACGGTGACGCCCATGGTGAACTCCTTGATCGGCATTGGTGTGCCTTAGAAGAAGCAATGAGCGTGCCTGGTCTGGAGAGCAGGCCGTAGGCTGGGATGGCATGTGTCGGGATTGCGCTGCGCTTCATCCCAGCCTACGTCTTCACCTACCGCCGTCATTCCCCTTGGCCGGTCAGAACTTCACCGCCAGCGTGGCGCGGATGCCGTTGTCTTTCGCCCCGTTGCCGAACTGCCCGGTGTACGAAACGCCCAGCGTCGCATTGGGCTGGAGGGTGAAATCCAGACCGGCATCGACGACGGCGGCGTTTTTGGCAATGGGCGTGCCGGCCACGGTGAAGGCGCTGCCGCCGGCAAAGGCCAGTGTCGCATCCGGCCTGTCGTTGCCGAAGGCGTGACGCCAGCCCAGGCCGCCGCGCAGTTTGGCCGAGTCGACTGCCATGCCGAAACGCAGGCCCATCGTGCCGAAGGTCATGCCCGTCGTATCGCTCTTGACCTTGAGCGCCGCCGCGCCGCCTTTTTCGCTGAAACCGTCGGTCTTGAGATTGACGTAGGCGAGGTTGACATAAGGTTCCAGCGCCACCTCGTCAGCGTCGATGCCGTAGCCGAGTTCGGCATAGGCCTGGGCGGTGCGGGCGTCGATGTTGCCCTTCAGGCGGTCGCTGTAACCGGGGATGGCGACATTGCGCCGGCTGTCGATGCTGTGCCAGGTGTAGCTGACGCCGGTACGCAGGGCGAGGGCATCCCACTTCGCCCCGGCGTAAGCGCCGAGATGGTAGTTGTCGCTTTTGTCGGAAGAATTCCGCTGGTTGGCGTCGAGGTCGCCGTAGCTGTAACCGGCCAGCACGCCGATGCGCACGTCGCGGGCGACGGGCGCATCGGCGCCGATGAACAGGCCGGTGACGGTGCGCTTCAGCCTGGCGGCGTTGCCGTCGCCATCCCAATCGCCACGGGAGGTGAAGGCGCGCGCCCAGACCACGCCGCGTTCGGCCGGATTGACCAGCCCGGAGAGATCGTCGTCGGCATAGGCGACTTGCATGTTGCCGGAAACCATGCCGTCCTGCGCGTCGCGCAAACGATCGTTGCTGGCGTCGCGGACGAAGCGGCTGTCTTCGAGCAGCGCGCTTTTGGCCGAGGCGTGGATTTCACCCGAAAGCTGGTCGAAGGCGGCGCGCGCCTGGTCGGCGGTCAGATTCAGGATGGCGGCGGAAACCTCGCCCGCGCCGCCCAGACTCTCGACGCCGGCGCCGGCGGCCCGCTGGTTTTTCGTGCCGCTGACCGCCGTGAACGTGACATCGTTGCGCGTCATGGTCAGATAGACGCTATTGGCGTTGTAAGAGAGCGACGGATCGAGGAAAGCCAGGTTGGACGTCACGCCCGCGAAATTGCCGCTGCGTCCGCCATCGGCGGTGAGAATGGTGTAGGTGGTCGCTGGCGCATAGTTGCCCGCGCCGGCCAGCGCCTGCACCGTGCCGCCGTTGAGCGTGGCCGTACCCGTGGCGTGGGTGAAATCGTGGTTGCCTGCAGCATCGACTTCCACCTCATAGGTGGAGCCAACCTCGAAAGTGATGTTGCCCGCCACATTCAACTGGCCGATGGAGTTGCCCGGTGCCAGTGTCGCGCCAGACTTCACGATGAGATCGCCGACCGTGCCGACGCCTTTGAGGAAGCCGCCGTTATTGATGGTGACGGCGCCGATGTGGCCCGTGGCAGCGATGGAGAGGATGCCGCCATTCACATTCGTCAGGCCAGTATAGGTATTGACGCCGGAAAGCGTCAGTTGGCCATTGCCGGTCTTGGTCAGACCGCCCGCGCCGGAGATTTCTCCGCTGAATGCGCCGCTTTGCACGGTCAAACCATTGGCGTCAATGACCTTGCCGCCGCCGTTCAACGCCTTGACGCTGCGAGCCGCGCCCGTACCGTCGTAGGTCGCGCCGGTATCAACGGTCAGGTCGGTGTTGGCGGCGATATTGCCAGCCAGGGTACCGGCCTTGACGGTGGTCGAGCCGGTGTAGATGTTGGTGCCGGTCAGCACCAGCGTGCCGATGTCGTTTTTCTCGATGCTGCCGTTGCCGGTCAAAGCTGAGGCAATGGTGGCGGTATAGCCTGCGCCGGCGTTCGTACCATCGCCAACCCTCAGGCTGGTGGTGGTTGCAGTCAGAGCCAGACCATCGCCTGTGATGGTGTAGCCACCGCTGGCGAACTGAAGGCCGGAGCCGATGGCCAGCGGGTTGCCCCCACCATCGACCGTGACCGTGCCGCCGGGGGGTTGGAAGATCAGCATCGCGGCGGGGTCGTAAGCGCCGTTGGCGGTGCCGTTGGCGTCCGTCCAGTTGGTGCCGTTGGCGTTCCACGTGCCCGCGCCGTTCCAGAAGTTGTGCAGCCCCGACGCAGGAGGAGTACCGCCAGCTACCACGAGATTGACCTGCTTGGCCACTGAGGTCTGCACGGTCAGGTCGCTGGCGCTGTAGCCCGTAGGTGCCGTGCCAATGGCCAGCACGTTGTCGGTGAGCGTGCCGGTGTAGCTGATGAGGCGGTACAGACCATCGCCAAAGTTGCCCGCATTGCTGACGTTCAAAACACCACCCAGCGTGAGGTTGCCATTGACCTTGAACAGTTCGGTGGTCGAAGGCGCACCCAGCGCGGCAGTAATGATCGAGCCGCTGTTGAGGATCAGGTTACCGGTGGTCAGCGTCGCGCCAGCCACGCCTTTGAGCGTACCGCCGCCGTTGACGGTGGTGTTGCCCACCGTGCCGTTGCCCGAGAGCGTTGCGCCGCTGTTGACGGTGGTCAGGCTCGATGAGGCGATGGAACCAGTCACCGCCAGTTCGCCACCGTTCACCGTGGTCGAGCCAGTGTAAGTGTTGGCGCCGGAAAGGATCAGCGTGCCAATCTCGGTCTTCTCGACACTGCTGGCGCCGGTGAGCGCCGAAGCGATGGTGGCGGTGTAACCGGCCCCCGCTGCCGAGCCGTCGCCCACGCGCAGTTCGGTGCTGGCGGCGGTGAGTTTGAGGCCGTCGCCCTTGATGGTGTAGCCGTTGGCGGCGAACTGCAAGCCCTCGCCAATGGGCAGCGGGTTGCCCCCGCCATCGACTGTGACCGTGCCGCCGGGCGTCTGGAAGATCAGCAGCGCGGAGGGGTCGTAAGCGCCGTTGATGGTGCCGTTGGCGTTCGTCCAGTTGGTGTTGGTGGCGCTCCAGGTGCCAGAGCCGCTCCAGAAGTTGTGCAGCCCCGACGCAGGAGGAGTACCGCCAGCTACCACGAGATTGACCTGCTTGGCCACTGAGGTTTGCACGGTCAGGTCACTGGCGGCATAGCCTGCTGGGGTGCTGCCAACGGTCAGGCCAGCGGTGTCGGTCAGCGTGCCGTTGTAGTCAAAAAGGCGATAAAGGCCGTTGCCGAAATTGCCCCCATCGCTGACCTTCAAGGTAGCGCCGCCGAGCGTGATGTTGCCATCGACCTGAAAAAGCCCCGTGGACGAAGGCGGGCCGACGGTGACATCCATGGATGCCCCTTGAGCCAGCCCGAGGTTGCCGCCAACGTGCAAAACACCGCCGGCCACGCTGTTGAGCGTGCCGCCACTCGTGACGGAAACATTGCCGGTGATGGTGCCCGCGCCGGACAAAGTGCCCTTGTCCATGACGATGACGCCGCCATCAATGGTGCCCGCATTGAGCTTGATGTCGCCCTTGCTGCCCTGGAAGCCGCCGACATTCACCATGGTTGATTTGACCTTGCCGCTGTTGCGAACGATCAGGGTGCCGTCGCCCCCGCTCAAGCCAATGGAGACGCCGGGGCTGGTGATGGTGGAACCGGCGCCATCGACCGTGACGGTGCCAACGCCCTTGGTGTTGCCGTCCATGGCGCCGATGAAGAGGCTGCTGGCAGGATTGGCGGCAGTGGGGGCCAGGATGACGCCGCCGCCGCCGGTGACATTGACCGCGCCGACGCCGTCGCCGCCAACACCGACGACGACTGCAACGCCCGTGTAGGTGGAATGGGCGCCATCCACATTGAGCGTGCCCGAGCCTGCGCTGGACACGCCATCGCTGCGACCGATGCTGGCGACGGGGCTGGAGACGCTGCCGCCGTTGGTGATATTGACCGTGCCATCACCTATATCGCCCCCCACGGAACTGGCGCCGATGATGAGTTGTTCACTGTTCGTCCAGGTCGAACCTGCGCCATCGACCGTGACCACGCCCAGGCCCAAGGCATTGGCGGTGGAGGTTTCACCCACAGTGCCAATGGTGTTGGAAACGTGCGCGCCGTGGGTGATTTTCAGGATGCCGGTGCCGCCAGCCTGGCCCACGGTAAGGCTGCCGTTATTGGCCCAACCGATCGGGTTGGAGGACTTCTCCATCGTCCAGGAGGAGCCTGCGCCATCGACTATGGCGATGGCCTGGCCGGTGGGGGCAATGCCATCGCTATTGGCCCCTTCGCCAGGGCCAACCGAGCCGCGGGAACTGGTCACGCTGCTGCCGTTCAAAATGCTCAGCGTGCTGCCAGCACCGAGATTGATCTCATAAGGAGCGTCGAAAGCATTGGTCTGGTTCACCCAGACGCCTCCGGCGTCCACCGTGACGGTGCTGTTGCCCATGATGTATGCGCCAACGCTGTAAACACGGCTGCCTTTGATCACCAGCGTGCCACCATGCCACGGACCGTTGGAGTCGCCAATCACGAGGCCGGTGAGGGTGGTTGTCCCGTCAGTGGCATGGTCAAGGACATACCAAGGGTTGGCTTGGGTGCCCGCAACATCCTGATTGCCAGCTTGAAACGAGCCGCCAATGGTCGTGTCCGCCAGCGCCGGGGCGGACAGCGTGGTCAGCGCGACCAGCGCCGCCGAGCAGAGCACCGCGCCCCCCGATTTGCCATGCGCCCTGGCCAGTTCGGAAACTGCTTGCCAGACGCCCAGGCTGCGGTTGAAAACGGTTTTGTAACGATTCATGGATTTTTCCCCCGATGCAAAAAGCACCACTATGCGATTTGTGCGGGCGCAGCAACAGTGTCAAATGTCATTCCTGATGGAGTTGGAGACGAAAAAAAGCCGTAGGCTGGGATGGAGCAACGTGGAATCCCAGCATCAACCGCCACCGAAAGCTGGGATTGCGCTACGCGCCATCCCAGCCTACGGCCCTTGGAGCCGTAATTCCATTTCTCATTCGTAACGATAGGAAATCGCCCCGGAATCGTCATTCTGCGCGGAGCGAAGCGTAGTCGCGGAATCCATACGCTGCATGGATTCCGCGACTACGCGCGGAATGACGGGGTTGTACCGCATGGCACGTCAATATTTACCGTTTGAAACAGAAACGGAATAAGTCCCTGTAGGGTGCAATAAGCAAAGCGCATTGCACCGGCAGGCCGTAACCGGCCGTAGGCTGGGATGGAGCAACGCGCATTATCGCGGCGTGCCTCGTCGTCGAGGCCGAGCCGCCGGCAGGCGGCGTGGATGGCCTTGACGCGGGCGGCTTTGTTCGGCGTTGCCGAATCTCGCTGCGCGGGACCAGCCTGCGGCCTTTGGCCTGGTTTGCAGGCCGATGAGGCTCATGATCGGGTTCCTTGGGATGGCGGGGCGATGGCCAATGGCGCTTGCCAATCCATCAAAATACATATACAATTTGATTTATGGTGACTTGGGACGAAAACAAACGCTCGATCAATCTCAAGCGGCACGGTATCGATCTGGCCGACTGTGAGCGCGTGTTTGACTTCCCGATGCTGACCCGTGAGGATGATCGTGAGAACTACGGCGAGCAAAGGTTGTGCAGCCTGGGTCTTTTGCACGGTCGCGTTGTGTTTTTGGTCTGGACTGAGCGCCAGGACGGCCCTCGCGCCATCTCCTGCCGATATGGTGACAAAGATGAAACACGCCAATACTTCAAAGCCGCGTATTGACCCGGCGGTCATGCGCTCCGCGCTGGATGCCGCACCCGATGTGGCGGTATGTGATGAGGACTGCCCGCCGACCCGGCCGGCAGACTGGGATAACGCCATCGTCAGCCATTCGCTGCAAGATTTGCGCGAACAATTGGCGGTGCGCCGATCCCGCGGCCCTGGCAAAAAGCCGGCGCGGCAACCGATCCAGTTACGCTTGCCGCCCGATGTGCTGGCCCGCTGGAAGGCCACCGGCCCCGGCTGGCAAACCCGCATGGCCGAGGCGCTGGTGAAGGCGCTGCCGGCGGCGTAGGCCATCACGCCACCTCCACCTCGAACGGCTCGACGATGAAATCCTCGACGCCGGTGACAACGGAAATCCAGGCGATGCCGGCCACCGCCGCAGGGTCGGCCAGGCCGTAACCGGCCGTAGGCTGGGATGGAACAACGTGGAATCCCAGCATCAACCGCCACCGAAAGCTGGGATTGCGCTACGCGCCATCCCAGCCTACAAGCCTCAGCCCCGCACGCGGGCCAGGGCTTCCAGCAGAGCATGGGCGGTGATGGGCTTGAAGAGCACGGGCAGGCCGGTGGCACGCACACGGTTGAGCGGTTCGGTGGCCGTTTCGCCGGTAATCAGCAGGGTGGGCAGCGCGGAGCCGGCTGGATCACTCAGTTTCAAGGCCAGGGCCAGGCCGTCGGCGCCATCGGCCAGGCGCAGGTCGCAGATGGCGATGTCAAACGGCGGGCCGTTGGCGCGCGATTGGGTCACGAGCTGCTCGGCCTGCTGGGGCGTGGCTGCGTGGGTCAGCGTGATGCCGTGGGTGCGCAGCAGTTCAGCCATGGCATGAGCGATGCTGTCTTCATCCTCCACCAGCAGCACATGGGTGATAGGCTGCGCGCCGGGGCGCGGCATGGTGACGGAGGGCGGGCCTTGTTCCTGTGCTGCCAGCAGCCCGGCGGGCGCGGCGGGCAGCACGACGCGAAAGCGGCTGCCGCGCCCGGGCCGGGAGTGCAGCCAGACGGGGTGGCCGAGCAGGCCCGACAGGCGCCGCACGATGGACAGACCGATGCCCAGACCACGTGAACGGTCGCGCCCGGGGTTGCCGATCTGGTAGAACTCGGCGAATACCTGCTCCTGCAATTCAGGCGCGATGCCGATGCCGGTGTCCACCACGTCGATCCACACGTGCGCGCCGCGTGCGTGCGCCCGCACGATGACGCCGCCGCGCGTTGTGTATTTGAGGGCGTTTTCGATCAGGTTGCCCAGCATTCGCTGCAACAGTTGGGCATCGGTCTGCGCCCACAGCGGGGTGGCGCGTATGCGCAGTTGCAAGGCTTTTTCGTCGGCCTTGCCGATGAAGATGTGGTTGAGCGTCTGAAACAGCGGGTTCAGTGGCGTGGCGGTGATGGTGGGGGTGACGAGGCCAGCGTCCAGGCGTGAGACGTCGAGCATGGTGTCCAGCGATTGGCCCAGCATGTTGACGGCACGCAGAAGCTGCTGCGCGTTGCCGTGCAGGGGGTGATCGTGCAACCCGTTCTCCAGCACGGCGCCGAACAGGCCGATGGCATGTACAGGCTGGCGCAGGTCATGGCTGGCGGCGGCCAGAAAACGGTTTTTTTCCTCGCTGGCCAGTTGCACTGCACGCACTTGCTCGGCCAGTTGTTTGCTCAGGGCCTCGTTCTCGAAGCGTATGCGTATCGAGTTCGCCAGCAGGCGGCTGTGGTCACGTCCGGTGCTCAAGCCCAGCACCAGGGCGAGCAGGGCGCAGAAGGCCAGGAAGTATTCACGCATATCCTGCCCATGCCACAGCAATGCGGCAGCCAGACTCAACAGCAGGGGCAGCAGGAAGGCAAGCACAGTCGACCAGCGCGGCGTCACCAGGCTCAGGCCAGCGCTACTCAGCATGATGAACACCGCTGTAGTTGCCAGAACGAGGGGAAAGTCCTGCATCGGCATGAACAGCCAGGGCACCAGCCCCCAGGTGAGGCCGTGGGAGAGCAGTGCCTGGAGGTAAAGGTTCAGCCAGCGTTGGCACTCTGGCAACGTGGCCGGTTTGCGCCTGATGAGGAGCGGGATGTACACGGCCCACGAGACGACGCGCAAGGCCAGCCACCACCAGATATGCGCATTGCCACTGAGCCAGTAATTGAACGATGCGTAGGCCAGAGGGAGGATGAAGGTGGAGTACGGGCCACTGGTACGGCAGATGGTGTACATCATGTCCACCTGGGCGCAGAAGACACGTTCGTCAATCGGGGCCGAGCTGGTGGAGGATGCGGGCAGGGTTGCCATCGTAGGGTCGATCAGCGCAGTTGGCTGATGAGTTCTGCGCGGGTACGCACGTTGAACATCAGCAGCAGCGTGGAGACGTGGTTTCTGACGGTGCCTTCGGCCAGACCGGAGCGTTGGGCAATTTCACGGTTGGATTGACCGGCCAGCAACCCGTCGAGCATGTCGGCCTGGCGCTGGGTCAGGCGTACCTGCTGGCCGGAGGGCGTGCGCACCGTGCGCATGGTGGCGCAGGGCGTTGTGGCGTTCGCTGGCGCGGGCGCCATGGCGCATTCGTGCTGCTCCACGGGCTGGGCCAGTAACCCCAGGGAGCGCATGTAGGCGATGACATCCGTCATCCGGCTGGCTTTGGTGAAATAGGCGCGGGCGCCGGTTTGCAGCGCTTGCTGCTTGAGTACGGGATCGTTGTCGCTCGAGAGCACGGCAATGGGCGCGTCGGGGAAGCGGGCCAGAAATTCGCGCAGACCGGACAGGCCATGCGCGTCGGGCAGGCGCAAGTCCAGCAGCACCAGCGAAATGGTGTCCTGATGCAGGGCGTACTGGCGCAACGCCTGGGCAAGCGTACCGGCTTCCAGCATGGAAGGCGACGGTTGCGGGTCGTTTTTCTGCGCAGCGATCAGGGAACTCAACCCCAGACGCACGAGTTCATGGTCATCCACCACCATGAATTGGGGAGCGAGTGTCATAGGGAAAATCCGGGGGGGAGAGAATTGGAAGGCATCGCCCGAACATCTTATTCTATTTCGCAATAGAAACTGAAATAATTTTACCTCGATAGCCTATATAAATCTGGATTTGTCTGGTTTTAACTATTCAAGTTTTTAATGGAAATTGGAATTATGCGCCGCGTGGCGGACCGGAAAGTGACAAATGTCACTGGGCGAGATGAAGCCCGTAGGCTGGGATGGAGCAACGCGCAATCCCAGCTTTGACCGGCGACATGTGCCGGGATTGCGCTGCGCTTCGTCCCAGCCTACGCTCTGTAACCAATTAGAGCGAGTTCGGTTCAAATGCTTACACAATCTGGCGCTGCTCCCCCCATCCCAACCTTCCCCCGCAGGCGGGGGAAGGGGCTTTGTTCCCTCCCCTGCTTGCGGGGGAGGGCTAGG
>Ga0209628_10001042_pt1 | contig 17527 bp, 17 predicted proteins | sample TergutCu122P4_FD_187285 | JGI IMG/M metagenome (GOLD analysis project Ga0209628, IMG submission 187285) | Cubitermes ugandensis P4 segment gut microbial communities from Kakamega Forest, Kenya - Cu122 P4 (SPAdes) (version 2) | ecosystem: Host-associated > Arthropoda: Insects > Digestive system...
GGGGGCGTCTTGCGCGGCCTGGTCCCACCAGCTTTGCTCGATGCGTTCGCCGTGCGAAATCAGCAGCCAGCCCTGGCCGTCGCGTTTGGCGCGGTCTATGTTGGCGGCGATGCACGCTGGCACGTCGCCGCGGCGCGAAGCATCGCAAGCGTCCACCACGGCGCGCGGAAAGCGCGTGCGCAACGTGCCCGCCAGCCGGTGGTCTGATGCGATGATGCGCCCCTGCCCGTCATAGCCGGCCGCGCGCAGCGCATCGGCCAGCGCCGCCGCCGGGTAGTGGAGCGCGTCCACCTGCCCGCGCAGGCCGCTCAGCCACGGCCTGCCGGCGCCCGCCACCAGCATGAGGGCAGCTATCACAACCACCGCGCCGGCATAGCGGCCAGCGCGCGGGTGCTGTTGCAAGCCGGGCCGGGCGGCAAAGGCGGCCAGCGGCATCATGCACAGCAGCGGCACCACCCAGCGGCCCTTGAAGCTGCTCACGCCGCCAAACAGCGCCATGCCCAGCAGCGCCAGCGCGATCAGCAGCAAATAGCGCCTGAACACGCGCTGCGCCCAGGGCGCGGCGGGCGCCAAAGGGCGCCGCCAGCAGGCCGAGCGAAAAGCCCACAGCGCCACCAGCAGCCACAGCGCCAACAGGCCGGCAAACGTGTCCAGCAGGCTGAGCAGCCCCTGCACCCGGTCTGGCTGCGGCTGGATTTGCATCTTGACCAGCGTCTGGGCGGTGGCCTCATGCAAATGCGCAGCCAGCCAAACGGCGTGCGGCAGCGCCACCAGCAGCCCCACCAGCGGCGCCAGCCACCAGCCGCGCGCCAGCAGCGCGCGGCGCGCCTGGGGCACCGACAAGGCGGCCAGCAGCATGGCGGCGGCCACCAGCGCAAAGCTGTACTTGGCCAGCATGCCCAGCCCGCACACCAGCCCCAGCCAGGCAAAGTCCGCCGGGCGCTGGCGGCGCACGCTGCGCAGCAGCAGCCACCACGCGGCGCAACTGATGGCGGTCACCAGCACCGTGTGGGTTTGATCCAGCACCGAATGCCAGACCAGCGGCGGCATCAGCATCAGGCTGGCCGCTGCCAGCCACGCACCGCGCGGGGCCAGCAGCTCGCGCCCGGCCTGGTACAGCAGCACAAAAGTCAGCGCCAGCAGGCCGTGCTTGAGCAGCGCCAGCGCCAGCACGCCGGGGCCAAACACCTGATTGACGCCCCATTGCAGCCAGGTGTAAAGCGGCGGCTGCGCGCCATAACCCAGCGCCAGTTGCTGCGACCACAGCATTTGCTCGGCCTCGTCCCAGCGCAGCGCGGGCGATGCCGTCACCCGCACCGCCACGTGCGCGGCGGCCAGCAGCAGCAGCCAGGGCAGCGGGCGGGCAAGCGGCGACGGGATGCGGCTCATGGCGCGGGCTGCCAGATGAAGTCGTAGCTATCGGGCGCGTGGCCCGGGCGCACCATGCGAAAAGGCAGATGCAGCTTGCCGCGCGGCAGCGCGCCGCTGTCCGGGATGCGCTCCAGCGCCTGGCTCCACCAGTCCGGCTCGGTCTGGCCGGTGTGCGAGATGACGAGCCAGCCCTGCCCGGCGTTGGCGGCCAGTTGCACGTTATGGGCCACGCAGCTTGCCACGGCGCGGCTTGCGCGCTGGCTGCAATCGGCGGCGCGCGCGCCGGGAAAGCGCGTGCGCAGCGTGCCCGCCAGCTGGTTGTCGGCGGCGATGATGCGCCCGCGCCCGTCATAACCCGCGTTTTGCAGCGCTTGCGCCAGTTGCGCCGCCGGGTAATTGGCCGGCTGTACCTTGCCGTCGATATAGGCCACCCAGGGCCGCGTGGCAACGGCCGCCAGCAGCGTGATGATGAGCGCCAGCGTCAGCGCCGTCATGCGCTTGCCGCGCGCGCTGGCGTCCAGCTCGGGCCGCAGCGCCAGCGCCATCAGTGGCGCGGGCGCCAGCAGCGGCAGCATCCAGTGATTTCTGAACACCGTGACGTGGGCCGCCAGCACCATGGCCAGCAGCGCGGCAGCCAGCAGCGCCAGATAGCGCCCGAACACCGGGCGCAGCCAGGCTGGGCTTTCAGGCGCTGTGTCAGGCCGCCGCCACCAGCCATTGTCAAAGGCGGCCAGCGCCACCAGCGCCCACGGCAGCAGCACGCCGGCCGCGGTGGTGAACAAATCCAGCAGGCCCGCGCCCAGGCGCGGCGCGACGTGCATTTTTTCAAGCGTGGCGGCGGTGGCCTCGTCCCAGTGCGACAGCAGCCACCAGCCATGCGGGGCAAAGGCGGCCAGCCCGGTCAGCGGCGCCAGCCACCAGCCTGGCCCAAGCAGCGCCCGGCGCGCCTGGCGCACCGAAAGCAGCGCCGCCAGCAGCGCCGCCAGCATCAGCGCGAAGTTGTACTTGGCCAGCATGCCGCCGCCGCACGCCAGCCCCAGCGCGGCAAATTCGCGCCAGCAATCGCGCCCGGCGCGGCGCACGATGCGCAGCAGCAGCCACCACGCGGCGCACGTCATGGCGGTAACCAGCACGGTGTGCGGGCGGTCGTTGATGGCGTCCCAGCCAAACGGCGGCATCAAAAACAGGCTGGACGCGGCCCACCACGCCGCGCGCCGGCCCAGCAACTGGCGCGCGGCCAGCCACAGGAACACGCAGGTCAGCGCGATCAGCGCGTGCTTGAGCAGCGCCAGCGCCAGCACGCCGGGGCCAAACGCCTGATTGAAGCCCCATTGCAGCCAGGTGTAAAGCGGCGGCTGCGCGCCGTAGCCCAGCGCCAGTTGCTGCGTCCACAAAATTTGCTGCGCCTCGTCCCACTTGAGTGAAGGCGAAATCGCCAGCCGCACCGCCACGTGCGCGGCGGCCAGCGCCAGCAGCCAGGGCAGCGGGCGGGCGTAGAAGGTGTTCCAGCCCCGGTTTGCGTCAGGTGGCAGGGCAGGTGGCGTGGAAGCGGAAGGCATAAACAAAACGGCAATTATTTTTTGCGCCGGTTTGTTTTTTCCCTCTCCCGCTGGCGGGAGAGGGAGAAAAACCGCGCCGCAATTCGATTATCCTTTCCGCAAGATGTCAGCTCCCCTGCCGAATTTCACCGCGCCCGGCCCCGATGTCTCCATCGTGGTGCCGATCTACAACGAACTGGAAAACCTGCCCGATCTGGTGGAGCGCATTGCGCAGGCCATGAGCGGGCAGCCGCTGGCGTTTGAGTTGATCGCCGTCGATGACGGCTCCAGCGACGGCAGCCGCGCGCGGTTGTGCGAGCTGGCCGCCAGCCGCCCCTGGCTGCGCCCGGTGCTGCTGGCGCGCAACTACGGCCAGTCGAGCGCGCTGCAAGCGGGCTTTGAGCGCGTGCGCGGGCGCTACGTGGTCACGCTCGATGCCGACTTGCAAAACGAACCGGGCGATATTCCGCTGCTGCTGGAGCGGCTTGAGACAGATAGCAGCGTTGACATGATCTCGGGCTGGCGCAAGGACCGGCAAGATGCCGAGCTGTCGCGCAAACTGCCATCGCGCATCGCCAACCGGCTGATTTCCAACGCCACTGGCGTGCACCTGCACGACTACGGCTGCGCGCTCAAGGCGTACCGGCGGCCCATCATTGACCGCATCCGGCTGTATGGCGAGCTGCACCGCTTCATTCCGTCGCTGGCCAGGGAGGCGGGCGCGCGCATCGCCGAAATCCCGGTGCGCCACCACGCGCGCACGCGCGGCGTGTCCAAGTACGGCATTGACCGCACCTTTCGCGTGATCCTCGATCTGATCCTGATCGTCTTCTTCCTGCGCTACCGCCAGCGCCCGCTGCACGCCTTTGGCGGGCTGGGGCTGTGGCTGATGGCTCCCGGCGGGCTGATCATGCTGTGGCTGCTGATGCAAAAAATCTTCGGCGAGGACATCGGCGGGCGCCCGCTGCTGCTGGCCGGGGTGATGCTGCTGCTGATGGGCATGCAACTGATCGTCGCCGGACTGGTGGGCGAGCTGCTGATCCGCGTCTATCACGAAGCTGGCGGCGCGCCGCAGTTTTATGCCGAGGAATACGCGCCGCCAGCGGCGGCCGCAACCACGCCGCCCGTCACGTGAAGCGCGCCCATAAAGCCCTGCTGCGCGGCCTGCTGGGGCTGGCGCTGCTTGCTGCCGTGCTCGCGCTGGCCGACCCGGCGCGCGTGCTGCAGCGGCTGCGGCAGGCCGATCCAGCGTGGCTGCTGGCGGGGCTGGCGGCGGCCATTGCGTCCAATCTGGTGTCTGCGCTGCGCTGGCGCGCGCTGGCGCGCTGGCTGGGCGCGCCAGTTGAGGTGCGCGACGCCTGCCGCTGGTACTTTCAGGCCATTGGGCTGAATGCGCTGCTGCCGGGCGCGGTGGTGGGCGGCGATGTTTATCGCGCCGTGATGCTGCGCCGCGCCGGACAGGACGCGCTGGCGTCCGGCTGGTCGGTGGCGCTCGATCGCGCCAGCGGCCTGTGGATGCTGTGCGCCATTGGCGGGCTGGGCGCGGCCGCTTGCGCCGCCGAGCTGGGCGCGGCGCTGCACATGCCGGCGGCCACGCTGGCGGCGCTGGCGCTGGCGGGCACGCTGGCGTGGCTGGCGCTGCCCTGGTGTCTGCCGCTGTTGCTGCGCCGCATGAAGGGCGGCTGGCTGGCGCCGCTGCGCGCGGCAGCGGCGCGCGCGGACTTCAGCGCCCAGGTGGGTTGGCAAGCGCTGGCTTCGGCGGCGGTGCAGGCGCTGTCGGCGGCGGCGCTGGCAGCGGGCGCACTGGCGCTGGGCGTGCGCCAGCCCTTGCAAGTGTGGGCATTTGCCATTGCGCCGGTGTTTTTGATGGCGGCGCTGCCAGTCAGCGTAGGCGGCTGGGGCACGCGCGAGGCGGCGGCGGCGGCGGCGCTGGCCCCCTTTGGCGTAGCCGCGCCCGCCGCCGTGGGCGCGGCGCTGATTTACGGGCTGTACGGCATGGCGCAGGGCGCGCTGGGGGCGCTGGCGTTTGGGCTGCCCAAACGCGCGGGGTGATTTGGCGGTACGGCAAATTGCCGAATAATCGCGTCAAAAGCTGCCTTGCACAATCAAGATCATGACCGTATCCACTACTACCCGGCTTTCGCTGGCCGATCAGGAATGCTTTGCTCAGGCGCTGCTGGCGCCGCGGCAACCGTCCGCGGCCTTGACGCGCGCTTTCTCCTGGCGCGGCAAGCTGCTGCGTGAATGCCGGCCAGACGGCGGCAGCCGCGCGCGGTTCGATTTACCTGATGCGGTCCTCCAGCAGCTCCCAAATCGGCGTCAGGCCAGGTGGCAGGGGGGGTAGCTGGCCCAGGCCGGTGTGGCTTTCGTGCGGGCTGTGGAAGTCGCTGCCGCGCGAGGCGGCCAGGCCGAATTCGCGCGCGGCTTCGGCGTAGCGGGCCGCTTCGTGCGCCGAGTGGCTGCCGCTGACGACTTCGACGCCCTGGCCGCCGTGCTGTTTGAATTCGGAAAACAGCGCGTATTCCTCGATCGGCGAAAAGTCGTAGCGCGCCGGGTGCGCGATTACGGCGACGCCGCCGCTTTGGGTGATCCAGCGCACCGCGTCGCCCAGGCGCGCCCATTGGTGCGGCACGTAGCCGGGTTTGCCTTCGGTGAGGTATTTGCGAAACACTTCGGCGGTGTTTTCGCACACGCCGGATTCGACCAGAAAGCGCGCGAAGTGCGGGCGCGCGATCAGCTGCGGGTTGCTGGCGTATTTGAGCGCGCCTGCGTAAGCGCCGCGAATGCCGGTGGCCTGCTCAAGCTGCGCGCCGATTTCGAGCGCGCGCGGGCCGCGCCCGTCGCGCGTGGCGGCCAGCCCGGCGGCCAGGCGCTGGTCGGTGTGGTCAAACCCCAGTCCGATGACGTGCACCGCGACATCGGCAAAGGTGACGGAAATTTCCACCCCGGTCAGATAGCGCAGGCCGATGGCGCGCGCGGCCTCGATGGCGCGCTGCTGGCCGCCCAGCTCGTCGTGGTCGGTCAGCGCCCACAAGTCCACCCCGCCAGCCTTGGCGCGCGCGGCCAGCTCCTGCGGCGTCAGGGTGCCGTCGGAGCTGGTGGAGTGGCAGTGCAGGTCGGCGTTGATGGGCTGGGTCACGGGGGTGTTTGAGCGGGCAGGCAGCATGCACGAAGCCGCGCGCTTGTGACAGGATACGGCCTTATTCTCATATACTGCATTTATAATAGCTGCCAACGCTTGTCATGCAAGGATTTCGGTATTAAAACGCTGTAAAATTCTTGCGTAACAAGCGCGGATAGCTACCAAATCAATAGTTTGCGCCAACTTGTGACAATACGAGCATGTTGACCGTTGTTGCTTTTTTGGTCGCCCTGGGCGTGTTGATTGCCGTGCATGAGTGGGGCCACTACCGCATGGCCGTTGCCTGCGGGGTCAAGGTGTTGCGCTTTTCGGTTGGGTTTGGCAAGGCGGTGCTGCGCTTCAAGCCCAAAAAGCAGCGGCCGGGGCAGGATACGGAATTTGTCATCGGGCTGATTCCGTTTGGCGGCTTCGTCAAAATGCTCGACGGGCGCGAGGGCGAGGTGCCCGAAGGCGAGCGCCATCTGGCCTTTGACGCGCAGCCGCTCAGATCGCGCGCGCTGATCGTGGCCGCCGGGCCGGTGGCCAATCTGGTGCTGGCGGTGCTGCTGTATGCGGCCGTCAACTGGATCGGCCAGCTTGAGCCGCGCGCCGTGCTGGCTCCGCCACTGGCTGGATCGCTGGCCGAGCGGGCCGGCCTGCAAGGCGGCGAAGTGGTGCGCGCCGCCGCGCTGGCCGGGCATGAGGCGCAGCCGATGCGCTCTTTTGCCAGCCTGTACTGGCTGCTCATCAACGGCGCGATCGACGGGCAGGACGTGCTGCTGCAACTGGAGCAAGGCGGCGGGCAAGTGCGCGATGTCACGCTGCCGCTGGCCGGGTTTGATGCCAGGGAATTCAACCCCAATGCGGTACTGCGCGCCATTGGCACCGTGCCGCTGGTGCGCCCGCAAATCAGCGAACTGGTGTCAGGTGACAGTGATCCGGCCGTGCGCGCCGGGCTGCAAGCGGGCGACGTGGTGCTGAAAGTTGGCCAGGTGCAAGTGACCAGCGTGGGGCAGCTCATCAATCTGATCCATGACAGCGTGAGCAGCGACGGCCAGCCGCGGGCCAGCACGTGGGAAATCGAGCGCGCGGGCCGCCGCCTGACGCTTGAAGTGCTGCCCGGCGTGAAAGAGCAGCACGGCTGGATGGGCATTGGCCTGCAAGATGACGAGCGCGACATGGTGCGGGTGCGCTACGGCCCGCTGGAAGGCTTGACAAACGGCGCGCGCAAGACATGGGACATGTCGGCGCTGTCGCTGCGGCTGCTGGGGCGCATGGTGGTTGGGCGGCTGTCGGTCAAGAACCTGAGCGGGCCGATCGCCATTGCCGACTTTGCCGGCCGGGCCGCCCGCATGGGGCTGGTGCCGTACATCGGCTTTTTGGCCTTTATCAGCGTCAGTCTGGGCGTGTTCAACCTGCTGCCTGTGCCGGTACTCGATGGCGGGCAGCTGATGTATTATCTTTGGGAGAAAGTGACGGGCAAGCCCGTCGCTGGCGTTTGGTTCGATCGTTTGCAGTACGTGGGCCTGGCCATGCTGCTTGCCGTCATGGCCATCGCGGTTTTCAACGATATTGCCAGCCGTTTGGGCTGACCGTGCCGATTATTGTTTCCCGGCGGCTCGCCAAGGCGGCCGCGGTTCTCATTGCACCCATGAAATTCAACCTGAAACAATTGCGCACCGCGGCCGCCGTGGCCGCGCTTGCGCTGGCCTGGCAGCTGGCCTGGGCGGTCGATCCGTTTACCGTGCGCGACATCCGCATCGAGGGCTTGCAGCGCATCGAGCCGGGCACCGTGTTCGCGTCGCTGCCGGTGCGGGTGGGCGAGGCTTACAACGACGACAAGGGCGCGGCCGCCATCCGGGCGCTGTTTGCGCTGGGCGTGTTTACCGACGTGCGGCTGGACGTGGCCGGCGACGTGCTGGTGGTGATCGTGCAGGAGCGCCCCACGGTGTCGGGGGTCGAGTTCGCGGGCAACAAGGAATTTACCAACGAGGTGCTGCAAGGCGTGCTGCGCGACGCCGGGCTGACCGCCGGGCGCCCGTTTGACCGCGCGCTGGCCGACCGCGCCGAGCAGGAGCTAAAGCGCCAGTACATCAACCGCAGCCTGTACGGCGCCGAGGTGGTCACCACCGTCACGCCGGTGGAGCGCAACCAGGTGCGCCTGACCTTCAACATCGCCGAAGGCCGCCCGGCGCGCATCCGCGAGATCGAGATCGTGGGCAACCACGTCTTTTCCAGCGCGCGCCTGAAGGACTTGTTCGAGCTGGACACCGGCGGCTGGCTGTCGTGGTACAGCAAAAGCGATCAGTACTCGCGCGCCAAGCTCAACGCCGCGCAGGAGTCGCTGCGCTCGTTTTACATGGCGCGCGGCTATCTGGACTTCAAGATCGATTCCACCCAGGTCGCCATCTCGCCCGACAAGGAATCCATCGCGCTGACGATCAACATCACCGAGGGCGAGCCGTTCGTGGTCACCGCGGTCGAGCTGCAAGGCAACTATCTGGAGCGCGACGACGAGTTCAAGTCGCACATCACCATCAAACCCGGCCAGTCCTACAACGCCGATCAGGTGGCCGCAACCACCAAGGCGTTTACCGACCTGTTTGGCAACTACGGCTACGCCTTTGCCACGGTGGAGGCGGTGCCGGACATCGACCGCATCAACAACCGCGTGGCCATCACGCTGCGCGCCGAGCCGTCACGGCGCGCCTATGTGCGCCGCATCAACATCCAGGGCAACACGCGCACGCGCGACGAGGTGATCCGGCGCGAATTCCGCCAGTACGAATCGTCGTGGTACGACGGCGAAAAAATCAAACTCTCGCGCGACCGCGTGGACCGGCTGGGCTTTTTCACCGACCTGTCCATCACCACCACCGAAGTGCCCGGCGCGCCCGATCAGGTGGACTTGACCGTCGAGGTGAAAGAAAAGCAAACCGCCAGCATCTCCATCGGCGCGGGCTACTCGACCACCGAAAAGCTCACCTTCATGTTTGGCCTGACGCAGGAAAACGCCTTTGGCTCCGGCAACCGGCTCGACTTGCAACTGAACACCGGCAAATACAGCCGCACGGCGGTGGTCAGCGCCACCGATCCGTACCTCACCGCCGATGGCGTATCGCGCACCATCGATGTGTACTACCGCACCCAAAAGCCCTATCAGAATCAGGGCGGCGACTACACGCTGGTGACGATGGGGCTGGGGCTGAAGTTCGGCGTTCCGGTGACCGAGCTGGACCGCGTCTATCTGGGTCTGAACGCCGAGCGCACCCGCATCAAGACCGGCACCAACATCCCGGCGGCGTACCTGGCGTATGCGGACAAGTTTGGCTACAGCAGCAACGCCTTCCCGTTCACGCTGGGCTGGTCGCGCGACTCGCGCGACAGCGCGCTGGCGCCCAACGCCGGGCGCTACCAAAGCCTGATGGGCGAGCTGGGCCTGTTTGGCGACGTGCGCTATGCCAAGACCAACTATCAGTTTCAGCAGTACGTGCCCCTGAGCAAGCAGCACACGCTGGCCTTCAACGCCGAGGCGGGCTGGGGCAAGGGGCTGGGCGGGCGGCCGTTTCCGGTGTTCAAGAACTTCTACGCGGGCGGCCTTGGCTCGGTGCGCGGCTATCAGCAGGCCACACTGGGGCCGCGTGATGTCACGGGCGCTTACATCGGCGGCACGCGCAAGATGGTGCTCAACTCCGAATTTTTGATGCCGTTTCCCGGCATGGGCAGCGACCGCACGCTGCGCCTGTTTGGCTTTTTTGACGCTGGCGCGCTGTACGGTGACGGCCAAAAACTCTCCAGCGGCGGGCTGCGCTATTCCGCCGGTATTGGCTTGAGCTGGGTATCGCCCATGGGGCCGCTGCGCATTGCCATCGCGCAACCGCTGCGCAAGAAGCCGGGCGATAGAATTGAGCGGTTGCAATTCCAGTTCGGGACATCGTTTTGAAGCAGTACCTTCCTGGCCGCCTGTTGGCTGGCATTTTGCTCGGCGGCGCGCTGTGTGCGAGCGCCGCCGCTTTCGCTCAAGATGCGGGCGTGCGCATCGGCTTTGTCAACACCGACCGCCTGCTGCGCGAGGCCGCGCCAGCGCAAGCCGCCCAGGCCAAGCTGGAGCAGGAGTTTTCGCGCCGCGACAAGGAAATCGACGATGCCGCCCAGGCGCTGAAAACCGCGTCCGAGCGTTTTGAGCGCGAAGCGCCCACCATGAGCGACAGCCAGCGCCAGACGCGCCAGCGCCAGCTGATGGACCAGGACCGCGACATCCAGCGGCGGCGGCGCGAGTTTCAGGAAGACCTGAACGCCCGCAAGCAGGAAGAGCTGCAACGCATCATCGACCGCGCCAACCATGTGGTCAAGCAGGTTGCCGAGGCCGAGAAGTACGACGTGATCCTGCAAGAGGCCGTCTATATCAACGCGCGGCTGGACATCACCGACAAGGTGATCAAGGCGCTGAACGCGGGCAAGTGAGCATCGCCGCGCGCGCCCAACTGCCATGACGCTGAGTACCGGCGCCATCGTTCACAGTCTGGGCGGCCAGTTGTTTGGCGACCCCGGGCGCGTCATCGTCCGCCTGGCGCCGCTGGAGAGCGCGCAGGCCGGCGAGCTGAGTTACCTGTCCAACCCCAAACTGACGCGCCTGCTGGCCAGCACGCAGGCTGGCTGCGTGATCGTCGGGCCAAAACTGGCCGCCGCCGCGCAAGCGCGCGGCGACTGCATCGTGGCCGATGACCCGCACCTGTACTTTGCCCGCCTGACGCAACTGTGGAAGCGCCAGCACGGCGGCGCGCCGCGCGCGGGCGTGCACCCCAGCGCGGTGGTGGAAGAGGGCGCTGTCATCGACCCCACGGCCAGCGTCGGCGCGCTGTGCTTTGTCGGGCGCGGCGCGCGCATCGGCGCGGACACGGTGCTAAAGCCCCGCGTCACCGTGGGGCACGGCTGCGTCATCGGCGCGCGCTGCGTGCTTGAAAGCGGCGCGGTGATCGGCGGCGACGGCTTTGGCTTTGCCCAGCAGGACGGCGCGTGGATCAGGATCGAACAACTGGGCGCGGTGCGCATCGGCGACGACGTGGAAATTGGCGCCGGCACCTGCGTTGACCGCGGCGCACTGGGCGATACCGTGATCGAGGACGGCGTCAAGCTCGACAACCTGATCCAGATCGGCCACAACACCCGCATCGGCAAACACACGGCCATGGCTGGCTGCGTGGGCGTGGCCGGCAGCGCGCACATCGGCGCGTACTGCACGGTGGGCGGCGCGGGCATGATCTCCGGCCACCTGAGCATCGCCGACCATGTGCACGTGGGGCCCGCCTCGCTGGTCTCGCGCTCGATTCACAAAAGCGGGCACTACACCGGCTTTTATCCCATCGACGATCATGCCGCGTGGGAGAAAAACGCCTCCGTGCTGCGCCGCCTGCACACGCTGCGCGAGCGCGTCAAACGGCTCGAACAACGCCTTGGTCAAGCGGGCCAGGAATAAAATACCCGCGCCCAATACATGCCAACCAAGCGCCATACGCTATTGAAATAGAAGCACAACGCCATCATGGATATTTACCGGATTCTCGCCAGGCTGCCGCACCGCTACCCCTTTTTGCTGATTGACCGGGTGCTGGACATTGACCGGCAAGCCAAAACCGTGCGCGCGGTCAAGAACATCACCGTCAACGAGCCGTGCTTTACCGGGCACTTTCCGGAGCGCCCGATTTTTCCGGGCGTGCTGATCCTGGAAGCGCTGGCGCAAAGCTGCGCGCTGCTGACGTTCGAGCTTGAAGGCATCGAAAAGCTCGACGACGACTCGGTGTTCTATCTGGTCGGCATCGACGGCGCGCGCTTCAAGCGTCCGGTGGCGCCGGGCGACCAGCTCATTCTGCACGGCTGCATGGACCGCGTGCGCGGCGGCATCGGGCGCTTTAACTGCCGCGCCGAAGTCGATGGCGAAGTCGCCGCCGAGGCACAAATCATGTGCGCCATGCGCCGCGTCGATTGACCGGTTTACTCCAGGTACAAGAGCAAGGCAACGCATGGCGCGCGACATTCATCCGTCAGCTATGGTCGATCCGCGGGCCGAACTGGCCGACGGCGTAAGCGTCGGCCCGCACTCGGTCATCGGCCCTCATGTGCAAATCGGCGCCGGCACCAGCATCGGCGCGCACGTGGTGATCGAAGGGCGCACCAGCATCGGCGCGCACAACCGCATCTACCACTTCGTCGGCCTGGGTGCGGCCCCGCAAGACAAAAAATACGCAGGCGAGGACACCCGGCTGGTAATCGGCGACGGCAACACCATCCGCGAATTCACCACCATCAACACCGGCACCGTGCAAGACGCGGGCATCACGCGCGTGGGCGACGACAACTGGTTGATGGCCTACGTGCACATCGCGCACGACTGCCAGTTGGGCAGCCACATCATCATGGCCAATCTGGCGCAACTGGCCGGGCACGTGCATCTGGGCGACTGGGTGTTTCTGGGCGGCATGACCGGCGTGCACCAATTTGTGCGCGTGGGCGCGCACGCCATGACGGCGGGGCACACCTACCTGTCGCAAGACGCGCCGCCCTTCATTACCGCCGGCGGCAACCCGGCGCAGGCGCAGGGGCTGAACGCCGAGGGCTTGCGCCGGCGCGGCTACAGCCCAGAGCGCATCGCCATCATCAAGCATATGTACCGGCTGATCTACCGCCAGGGTTTGACGCTGGAAGCGGCGCGCGCGCAAATCGGCGCGCTGGCCGGTCAAACGCCGGATGCCGATGCCGACATCGCGCTGATGCAAGACTTTCTGGCCTCGTCCGCGCGCGGCATCGTGCGTTAGCGCGGCGCGCCATGTTCGAGCCGCCCACGCAGCAGGAAATCCGCCGTTTTTTTTGCGGCGCATGGGCCAAACTGCGCGCTGGCCAGCCAATGCCAGCCATTGAAGCACTGGCCGCCGGCTGGATTGCCGAGCACCCCGAATGGCACGCCGACTTTGCCGACGCCGCCGCCGCCGCCACGCGCGTGTACAGCGACGACGCAGGCCGCAACCCGTTTTTGCACATGTCGATGCACCTGTCGATCAGCGAGCAGTGCAGCATCGACCAGCCGCGCGGCATCCGGCAGGCGGTGCAATTGCTGACGCACCGCCGCGCCAGCCTGCACCGCGCGCACCACGAAGTCATGGAATGCCTGGGCCAGATGCTGGCCGATTCACAACGCACCGGCCTGCCGCCCGACGGCAACGCCTACCTGGCCTGGGTGCAGCGGCGCGCCACCAGCGACGGACTATCAAACTTATAGCTATCAGCGCTTGCCAGGTAAGCGCTGGCGGCCTTTTTGATCACAATCCCAGCTGCGCCGCCAGTTCATCGGCCGTCCATATCCGCCCCGCGAATTCATCCCGCATGGCCAGAACGTCGGCATCCCCGCTCACCAGCGCATCGGCCCTGGACACATGAGCGAGAACCAGAAAGACCCGATCCTTGCTGTCGCGGCAGGCAGGCAGATTGGGCCAGCGCGTTGGCAGGGTGACGGTTTCGGCATAGGGCAGAAAGTCGCCCAGCAAATCCTGCTGTTCATGCGCCGTGAGTTTGAACTTGGGGTAGGCCAGCACGCGCAGCAGTTCGCCCACGGTGTCGCGGCACACCAGTGGCCTGATCTGCTGGCGCTGCCACGCCTGCCGCACCCATGCCAAGCGGCCCGCGCCAAACACCAGCGCCGACAGCACGATGTTGGTGTCCAGAACAAAGCGCGGCGGCATCAGCGCCGCGTCCAGGCAATGGCGCTTGCCACATCCTGCTCGGTGATGCCAAGCTGCGCCAGCTTGTCGCGCACCGCCTGCGCCTGCTGCACTCTGACGGGGGTCAGGACGATGCGGCCACTGTCAACGGTGACGTCGAAATAGTCAGCGGCATCGACGCGCTCTACAGCCGCCTTGGGCAGCGTGATCTGGTTTTTGGAGGTGAGCTTGGCAAGCATGGCTGATTCCTGAAAGCAATCCAATCTTACTTCCTTGTTTCCTTGCCTTCAAGCAGCCAGTATGCGCGTGAGGGGCTTGACGGTTTGCGTTTATGCTTACCCGTCCGGCAAATGCGAGACACGGACGATCCCATTTACTTTTTTGCCCATTCATATGAAATTCCAAGGCTCCCAAACTTACGTCGCCACGCAAGACCTGAAGCTTGCCGTGAATGCATCCATCACGCTCAAGCGCCCGCTGCTGGTAAAGGGCGAGCCGGGCACCGGCAAGACCATGTTGGCCGAAGAGGTCGCGCAGGCGCTGGGTATGCCGCTGCTGCAGTGGCACATCAAGTCCACCACCAAGGCGCAGCAAGGCTTGTACGAATACGACGCGGTAAGCCGTCTGCGCGATTCGCAACTGGGCGACGACCGGGTCAAGGACATCCACAACTACATCGTGCGCGGCGTGCTGTGGCAGGCGTTTGCGTCCGATCAGCCGCTGGCGCTGCTGATCGACGAGATCGACAAGGCCGACATCGAGTTCCCCAACGACTTGCTGCGCGAACTCGACCGCATGGAATTTCACTGCTACGAAACGCGCGAAACCATCCGCGCCAAGCATCGCCCGCTGGTGTTCATCACCTCCAACAACGAAAAGGAATTGCCGGATGCCTTTTTGCGCCGCTGCTTTTTCCACTACATCAAGTTCCCTGATCAGGAGACGATGAAGCAGATCATCGACGTGCACTTTCCCAACCTGAAAAAGGACTTGCTGGGCGCGGCGATGAAGGTGTTCTACGACGTGCGCGGCCTGCCCGGGCTGAAGAAAAAACCCTCCACCAGCGAGCTGCTCGATTGGCTGAAGCTGCTGGTGGCCGAAGACATCCCCCTCACCGCCCTGCAAAGCACCGACGACAAAATCGCCGTGCCGCCGCTGGTGGGCGCGCTGCTGAAAAACGAGCAGGACGTGAGCCTGTTTGAAAAACTGGTGTTCATGAATCAGCGCAATCGGTGAGATGAAGCTGCCCTCTCCCTCGTCCCGCTTGCGGGAAGATGGTCAGGGTGAGGGGGCGGCGTTTCAAACCGGCGTTGCGCTTTGACCAGCGCCCGGCCCCTCACCCCAGCCCTCTCCCCACTGCGTGGGGCGAGGGAGAAAAAGCACGGACAACCGGCATGGCTTTCATCGAACCCATCACCCTGACCGCCCGCGGCGTGCGCCTTGAGCCGCTGGCGCTGGCGCATGAAAGCGGCCTGCGCGAGGCCGCCGCCGATGGCCAGTTGTGGACTATTCGCGTCACCGGCGTGCCCGCGCTCGATGACACCAGCTCCTACATCGAAACCGCCCTGCAAATGCGCGCGGCCGAAAGCCGCTTTGCCTTTGCCGTGATTGAAGAAAGCTCCGGCACGGTGCTGGGCAGCACCAGCTATCACGACATCATCGCGGCGGTCAGGCGCGTGGAAATCGGCTACACGTGGTACGCCCGGCGCGCGCAGCGCACGCACGTCAATACCACAGCCAAGCTGCTGCTGATGCAGCACGCCTTTGACACGCTGGGCTGCCACGTGGTGGGCTGGCGCACCGACAACTTCAACTTTGCCAGCCAGCGTGCCATCGAGCGGCTGGGGGCCAAAAAAGACGGCGTGATTCGCGGCCACATGCTGCGCCGCGACGGCACCATCCGCGACACCGTGATGTACAGCCTGCGCTCAGGCGAATGGCCCGAAGTGCGGGCGCACCTGCTGTATTTGCTGGGGCGGCATGAGGCAGGGCAGGGCGGCGCTGAATAAACAACAGAGACTACTTATTTGATAGCTGTATGCCGGCGTGTTATATAGTTTTGCGATACAAAAGTATCTGAAAACTATATAATACGCCGGGAGTCAGCTATGTTTTTCATATTTCCCTCTCCCGTGAGCCAATACAGTTCAGTCAAGGCATTTCAAGTCGTCATTCCCGCGAAGGCGGGAATCCAGGCAGCGTTGTTGCAAGAGGAGGCGCCCGTGGATTCCCGCCTTCGCGGGAATGACGAAATCATGGGTCTGTGTGCTGAACTGAACTGTATGGTCCCGCGAGCAGGTGAACGCACATCCGTATGACCGAACCACAACCCACCGGCCCCGCCTTCCGCGTGCTGGGCGCCATCAGCGTGAGCCATATGCTTAACGACATGATGCAGTCCATCCTGTTGGCGATCTATCCGATGTTGCAGGGGCGCTTCTCGCTCACCTTCGCGCAGATCGGGCTGCTCACCCTCACCTACCAGGTTTCCGCCTCGCTGTTGCAACCGGCGGTGGGCTTCATCACCGACCGGCGGCCCATGCCGTATTCGCTGCCGGTGGGCATGGGCTTCACGCTGGCGGGGCTGCTGCTGCTTTCGGTGGCGCCCAGCTACGGCTTTTTGCTGGTGGCCGCGGCGCTGGTGGGCGCGGGTTCGTCGGTGTTTCACCCGGAATCCTCGCGCGTGGCGCGCATGGCCTCGGGCGGGCGCTATGGGCTGGCGCAGTCGGTGTTTCAGGTGGGCGGCAACGCGGGCACGGCGCTGGGGCCGCTGCTGGCGGCAGCCATCATCATCCCGCACGGGCAAGGCAGCGTGGCGTGGTTCTCGCTGGCCGCGCTCACCGGCATGGTGGTGCTCACGGGCGTGGGGCGCTGGTACGCGGCCAACCGCTGGCGGCTCAAACCCAGGGCGCGCACGCCGCGCGAGGGCGAACCCGCCACGCTCTCGCGCCGCCGCATCGCGATGACGATGGGCGTGCTGCTGCTGCTGATCTTCTCCAAGTTTTTTTATATGGCCAGCCTCAATAGCTACCTGACCTTTTACCTGATGGGCAAATTCGGCCTGACGGTGCGCGCGGCGCAGATGTTCTTGTTTCTGTTTCTGGCGTCGGTGGCCGTCGGCGTGCTGGCCGGCGGCCCGGTGGGCGACCGCATCGGGCGCAAGGCGGTGATCTGGGGATCCATTCTGGGTGTGGCCCCATTCACGCTGCTGCTGCCGCATGCCAACCTGCTGTGGACGGGCGTGCTGGTGGTCATCATCGGGCTGGTGCTGGCCTCGGCCATGCCGGCCATCCTGGTCTATGCGCAAGAGCTGCTGCCGGGCAAGGTCGGCCTGGTCGCGGGCCTGTTCTTCGGTTTTTCCTTCGGCATGGGCGGCATCGGCGCAGCCGTGCTGGGGCACCTGGCCGATCACACCAGCATCAACACCGTCTACCAAATCTGCGCCTGGCTGCCCCTGCTGGGCGTGTGCGCGGCGCTGCTGCCGGATATACGGTCGTGAGGAAATCGAGTATGGAAGATCTGCCGCTTGGCAAAGCTTTCACGCCGCCAGCGCCTCGCGCACCGTCCGCGCCAGCGCGGCGATGGCGTGGTTGATTTGATCGACGCTGGCGGTGACGAACGAAAGCCGCATGGTGCGCGCATCGCCCGCTCCGCTGTAAAACGGCGCGCCCGGCACAAAGGCCACGCCGCGCTCCACGGCTTGCGGCAGCAGGCGCGCGGTGTCGATGCCTTCGGGCATGCGCAGCCACAGGAACATGCCGCCGGCGGGCGCGTTCCAGCGCACG
>Ga0209628_10001043_pt1 | contig 17510 bp, 22 predicted proteins | sample TergutCu122P4_FD_187285 | JGI IMG/M metagenome (GOLD analysis project Ga0209628, IMG submission 187285) | Cubitermes ugandensis P4 segment gut microbial communities from Kakamega Forest, Kenya - Cu122 P4 (SPAdes) (version 2) | ecosystem: Host-associated > Arthropoda: Insects > Digestive system...
GCGGTGCCCGCGGCGGCGCAGAACGCCATCGCCGACTGCCGCGCGCGCGGCGGCCGCGTGGTGGCGGTGGGCACCACCACCGTGCGCACCCTGGAAAGCTGGGCCAGCAGCGGCCAAGCGGCCGGCGATACCGGCATTTTCATCACGCCGGGCTTTGACTTCCGGGTGGTGGATGCGCTCATCACCAATTTCCACCTGCCGCGCAGCACGCTGATGATGCTGGTCAGCGCCTTTGCCGGGTATGAGCGCATCATGGCACTGTACCGCCACGCCGTGGAACAACGCTACCGCTTTTTCAGCTACGGCGACGCGATGCTGCTGGCGCGTGCCGGGCAAAGGGCAGATGGATACAATGTAGGAAATTCCATATAATTTCCAACCTTCCGACTTCGGGTAAATTCATGCTTCAAGTACGCGTTCGAGACAAACACCAGATCACCCTGCCGGCGTCGCTCGCCCGCGCCGCCAGCATCGGGGTCAATGACGTGCTGGATGTCCAGTACAAAGAAGGCATCATCACCTTGCTGACGCAGCGTGCGACAGTCAAAAAGCGCCCCTCGCTGATGGATTTGGCGGGCAGCCTCAAGGGGGTGTATGGGCGCGATGCCAAGGAGATACAAGCCTACATTGCCAACGAGCGCAAGTCATGGGAGCGTTAACGCTGGCCGCCATGCATGGCCGCCGTGTCTATTTCGACACCAACGTGTTCATTTATTTCCTGGATCGTAACGAAGATTACTTTGACAAATGTTTGCCGCTTTTCCAGGCCGTGGAAGAAGGTTTGATGACAGGCGTTACCGGCGAGTTGACGATCGCCGAATTGCTGGTCAAGCCGATGAGCAACAACAACATCGTGGGCGCGGAAAAAGTCCGGGCCTTGTTTGACGATCCAGGATATTTTCAAGCGCTGCCGCATGACCGCGGCACGCTGGAGTTGGCGGCGCAGATCCGCGCCACGCAAAAGCTCTCGATGATCGACGCCATCCACCTAAGTACCGCCATCAAAGCGCAATGCAGCCACATCATCACCAACGATGAGCAGCTTGCCCTGCGCGCCCAGGGGATCGAGGTCGTCCGGCTGGAGTCGGATTAGCCGGCGCTGCAAATTAGGCAATGTGCCGTGATCTTCCTGCATGAGGCGGGAGAAAGTGTTGCAGCAACTATTCAGAACCGGCCTTCAGGCAGGTTCTGAACAAATTCTTTTGGCAGGGGTTTGCACCCCTGCCAAAGAATCGTCGAAACCCCGGCCTTCAGGCCGGGGTTTGCAGCTTACCGCCCTGAAGGGCGGGGTTTCAAACCGGAATCAGTTTACGATGAACTGGCTTGATGAAGTGAAATGGGACGCGCAGGGCTTGGCGCCTGCCATCGCGCAGGAGCGCGGCAGCGGGGACGTGCTGATGCTGGCCTGGATGAACCGCGCGGCGCTGGAGCAGACCGCGGCCACGGGCCGGGCGGTGTACTGGTCGCGTTCGCGCGGCAAGCTGTGGGCCAAGGGCGAGGAGTCGGGTCACGTGCAGCAGGTGCACGAGATCCGGCTCGACTGCGATGGCGACGTGATTTTGCTGACGGTCACGCAATTGGGGCACGACCCGGGTATAGCCTGCCATACCGGGCGGCACAGTTGCTTTTACCGTACGCTGCAAGATGGCGCGTGGGTGACCACCGTGCCGGTGCTCAAGGATCCGGCGGCGATTTATTCGCCCACCCTTGAAAAACCAGACCGTTCCCTGAAATAACTTCCTTATGACTACCGCAACGCCGACCGATCCCGATGCCGTGCTGGCGCGGCTGACGCAGGTGATCGAAAGCCGCATGCCCATGCGCGGCGGCGATCCGGAAAAAAGCTACGTGGCGCGTCTGCTGGCCAAGGGGCCGGATGCGTTCCTGAAGAAAATCGGCGAGGAGGCCGCCGAGGTGGTGATGGCGGCCAAGGACGCCCAATACGGCGGCGCGCGCGAAAAACTGGTTGCCGAGATGGCCGATTTGTGGTTTCACGGCATGGTGGCGCTGGCGTATTACGGTTGCCGCGCCGCCGATGTGACGGCGGAGCTGGCGCGCCGGGAAGGCTTGTCGGGCCTGGAAGAAAAAGCGCTGCGCCCAACCCAAGGAGTTCCATCATGAGCCGCGACGACGTTATCGACGTGCAACCCGTGGTCAAGCCGCCGCCCGCACCGGAGGCGCCCGGCGCGGCGGGTGACGGCCCTGGCGAATCGCTCAAGACCTGGGGTTGGATCAGCTACATCCTGCACCTGATCGTGGCCGTGGCCGCGGTGGTGCCGGGCGCGCAACCCAGTATCGCGCTGCTGCTGATCGCGCAAATCGGCGACTGGATCAAAAAAGACGATGCCGCCGGCACCTGGCAGGCCAGCCATTTCAGCTGGCGCATGAGCACGGTGCTGTGGGCGCTCCTGTCGTACGTCGTGACGCTGCCGCTGTGGTTGACCGTGGTGCTGGGCTGGATCGCCTGGACGATCATTTCGGTCTGGTTTCTCTACCGCATCGTCAAGGGCATGAAGCACATGAACGCCGGCCAGCCGGTCGGCCCGCGCCAAGCGTGATGGGCCAGCCCGAACACCCGCCGGCGGGCGGCGGCGCGACGCGCACGGTCAACCTGGCTTTGCAGGGCGGCGGTTCGCACGGTGCGTTCACCTGGGGCGTGCTGGACGCGCTGCTGGAAGACGGCCGTCTGCGCTTTGAAGGCGTGAGCGGTACCAGCGCCGGCGCCATGAACGCCGTGGTGCTGGCGCACGGGTTGGCGCGGGCGCACGCCGACGGTTTGCGCGGACAGGCGCGCAACGAGGCGGCGCGCGCCGCGCTGGGGCGTTTTTGGGACGGGGTGGGCGTGATCGGCACCTTCATGAGCGGCCTGCCGGTGCCCGGCGGCGTACAGACGCTGATGAGCAACTGGTGGACGCAGTGGCTCTCGCCCGCGCAGACCAATCCGCTGGATATCAATCCGCTGCGCGGCTTGCTCAAGCGCCAGGTCGATTTTGATCTGTTGGCGCACGCCAGCACGCTGGCATCGGGCGTTAAGGTGTTCGTGGCGGCCACCAATATTCGCACCGGGCGCGGCGAGGTGTTCAGCGGCGCCAAACTGACCGCCGACGCGGTGATGGCCTCGGCCTGCCTGCCCATGCTGTCGCAGCCGGTGCAAATCGGCGGCGAGTATTACTGGGACGGCGGCTATTCCGGCAACCCGGCGCTGTACCCGTTGATTTACGGAACCGCCAGCCGCGACGTGGTGCTGGTGCAGATCAACCCGATTGAATCGCCCTACCAGCCCGGCGCCAGCGCGCAGGACATCATGGAGCGGATCAATGAGATTACCTTCAACGCCCCGCTGCTGGCCGAGATGCGCGCGATCGACTTTGTGCGCCGTCTGCTGGACGAAGGGCGGCTGGACCCCGCGCGCTACAAATCCATTTTGCTGCACCGCGTGGATGGCGGCGCGGCGCTGGCGCCGTTCGGCGCGGCCAGCCGGGTGCGCGCCGACATGGCCTTTTTGCAGCGGCTGTTCGCACTGGGCCGTCACGCCGGCAAGGCCTGGCTGAGCCACCACTGGCATCATCTGGGGCAGCAGGCCGGCGTCGAAAACGTTGCCGGCGACAGCGCTTTTTCCTAAAACCCGCCAAGGAGCTCTCATGTCTGTTTCATCCGTCTTGCCGCGCGATCCCGGCTGCATCTTCTGCAAGATCGCGGCCGGCGAAATTCCCGCCAAGAAAATCCATGAAGACGACGAATTGATCGCCTTTCACGACATCGCGCCCAAAGCGCCGATCCATTTCATGATCGTGCCCAAGGCGCACATCCCCTCGACCGCCCAACTCGGCCCCGAGCACGCGGCGCTGATGGGCCGCATCATGCTGCTGGCGCCCAAATTGGCGCAAGAGCAAGGCTGCACGCCGTACCCGGACGGCGGCTGGCGCATCGTCATCAACACCGGCCGGCACGGCGGGCAGGAGGTGCCGCATCTGCACGTGCACGTTCTGGGCGGGCCGCGGCCTTGGCAGTGGGGTTAACGGGGATTGTGTCCGCGCGGATGCGGCGCGGCGTCTAAAATGCTTGTTATGGTTGCGCCCATTTTCCACGGGCGCGGGGAGTATGACATGGGTTCGGTTTCCATTTGGCATTGGCTGATCGTTTTATTGGTCGTGGTCGTGATTTTCGGTACCAAGAAGTTGAGGAACATCGGTTCCGACTTGGGCAGCGCCGTCAAAGGGTTCAAGGACGGCATGCGCGACGGTTCGGCCGAAGACCCGGCCAGTCCCGCCCAGCCGCCCGCGCAAGTTGCCAATAGCGCCAATAACGCGGCGCTCCAAGACACCATCGACGTGCAGGCCACCGAAAAACGCTGACCGGCGGCAGGCAACACCGGTAATCAGACACCCCGTCCATGCTCGACCTGGGGCTTTCCAAGATGGCGCTGATCGGCGTCGTCGCACTCATCGTGATCGGCCCGGAAAAGCTGCCGCGCGTGGCGCGCACCGTCGGCACCCTGCTTGGGCGCGCGCAGCGCTACGTCAACGACGTCAAGAGCGAAGTCAGCCGCGCCATGGATATCGACGAGCTCAAGCGCATGAAGGACACGGTCGAGCAGGCTGGCAGCGAAGTCGAGCACAGCATCCGCCAGGCCGGGGCCAGCTTTGAGCAGCAGGTCAGCGCGGTTAAATCCGCCTTGTCGGATGCGGGCAACGGCGCAACCGCCCTGGACGCCCCCGGCACGAGCGCCGCGCCGCCGCCGCAATACCGCCATCCGCGCAAAAAATGGCGCATCAAGCGCGGCGCCACGCCCCAGTGGTACAAAACCCGCACGGGGGTGCGCCAGCATATCCTTTCGGCTTCGGCGCGCGTGGCGCGCTATCGTCCCAAGCGGATGCCGATAGACTGAGCCAATCGCCGAGCATAGCCCGGCGGTTTTTTATTCCATGACCACGCCTACACCCAAACCCGGCGAGCACGCCCCAGCCGCCTCCGGCGAACCGTCCGGCGGCGAGCAGCCGTTTGTCGAGCACCTGATGGAACTGCGCGACCGGCTGATCAAATCCATCGTCGCGGTGGCCGTGGTGGCCGGCGTGCTGGCGTTTTATCCCGGCCCGGGGCGGTTGTATGACCTGCTGGCCGAGCCGCTGGTGGCGCACCTGCCGCATGGCGCGACGATGATCGCCACCTCGGTTATTTCGCCGTTCATGGTGCCGCTGAAGATTTTGCTGATGACGGCGTTTCTGATCGCGCTGCCGCTGGTGCTCTACCAGCTGTGGGCCTTTGTCGCGCCGGGGCTGTACCGGCATGAAAAGCGGCTGGTGTTGCCGCTGGTTGTCTCCAGCACCGTCCTGTTTTTCATGGGCGTGGCGTTTTGCTACTTTCTGGTGTTTGGCCGGGTGTTTGCCTTTATCCAGCAATTCGCGCCCAAAAGCATCACCGCCGCGCCGGATATCGAGGCGTATCTGGGCTTCGTGCTGTCCATGTTCCTGGCCTTCGGTCTGGCTTTTGAAGTGCCCGTGGCCGTGGTCGTGCTGGCGCGCCTGGGCGTGGTGCCGATCGACACGCTGGCCAAATGGCGCGGCTACTTTATCGTGCTGGCCTTCATCATCGCGGCCATCGTAACCCCGCCGGACGTGGTGTCACAACTATCACTGGCCGTCCCAATGTGCCTGCTCTACGAAGTGGGTATTTGGGCCGCGCGCATCTTCATCCACGACACGCAAGCGCCGCAACCCACGACAGAAAATCGCTAACAGCCTAGCTTGGCCTTTTCGATAGGCCGGATTACAGGCTCTTCGCAGCCGCGCCGTGTATTCGAGCGGCGAATGCCTGGTCAGGGCCGGTAATGCCGCAGACGGCCCGTAAAAGTAGCGTGAACCAGCTCTAGGGCCTGTTCACACTATTTTCGCGACTGTGAAAATAGTGTGAACAGGCCCTAATGGCAAGCCACGTCCTGCTTGGACCAGTCAGGAGGCTCGGTGCCCCAGCCTTTCCTGCTGTTCTTCATCGCGCGTACGCTTGCGCACGAAGTAATAAATGTAGACGCCCATGCAGATTATGAACAGGATGACGAACAAGCTCAGTTGCCCGATCCATTCCCCGAACAGAATTTTCCATGCCATGCGATTCTCCTTTCTGTCTTACCACGAAGGCAGTAAGGTTATTCTATGCCGCGCGGCCAGGCATGGCAACAGGTATGCACCGACTGCCTAAAAATTTCGCGCCTGGTGTTGATTTAAAACAAGTGACGTTGCACTCAGCCGGGGCGAACCGGTACGTCAAGCGCCGCGCGGTCAATTCCAATATAATTACAAATGAAATAATTTCATACGCAAGCATGTGATCCTAGGATGATCCTGCCGCGCCGTCTTGCGCCTCTTCCCGTTCTCCCATTGTTCCCGTATGTTTTCTGAAGATGATCTGCGGCGCGCGCTGACGCGCCATGCCGGTGCGCCGGTGCCGGAAATTCTGGCGACCCGGTTGTTGATGCGCGCGGCGGGACTGGTGCGCGTGCGCATGGACGCGGCGCTGGCGGACGAGGGCATCGACATGCGCGGTTATTTGGCGCTGGTCAGTATCGCGCTGCACAAGGAGCAGGCGCTGCGGCCTTCCGATTTGAGTGTGTCGCTGGACGCCACGCGCACCCAGGTCACGCGGCTGCTGGATGCGCTGGCGCGGCAGAAACTGGTGACCCGTGCGCCCGCGCGCGAAGACCGGCGCGCGCTCAACCTGGTGTTGACCGCCGCCGGCACGCGCAAGCTGGAGCGCTGTATGCCCAAGGCACACGCGGTGTATCGCCAGGTGTGGTCGGGCGTGGCCGATTGCGCGTCGGTGGCGCGTGATCTGAATGCCCTTAACGCGGCCATGCTCACGTCCGCGCCAGAAGCCGTATGAACCGCGCCGTTACCGAGCCGCTGGCTCAATTGCGCATGCGCGCGCGCCAGCACGGCGTGATGCGCGCGCAGCACAAGAATATTCTGATCTTTCTGCTGGGGTTGATCGTGGCGCTGGAGTTTTCCGAAAACGCCATGTTTGTTTTCGGCGCCAGCTACATCATGGGCGGCGTGGATGCCGCGCCAGAGGAGTTCGTGCGCGCGCAGGCCGCTTACGCGGTGGGCAGCATGATTTCGATCGTGCTGCAACAGCGCCTGTCGCAACGCTTTGGCTACCGGCGCTATTTGCTGGGCGCGATCGCGCTGTTCATGACGGGGCTGTGGATTTGCGCGCGCAGTCACGGCATCGACCAAATGATCGTGGCGCGCTTGATTCAGGGCGCGGGCGGCGGCGTGTTTTTTACCAGTTGCCGGGTACTGATCCTCCAGATGTTCGCGCTGCCCGAGCGCCCCAAGGCCAGCCGCGGCTTCATGCTGTGCATGTTCAGCGCCTCGGCGATGGGGCCGGCGTTTGCCGCCTGGGTGATCGACACCTGGGGCTGGACGATGGTGTTCTATTCGGTAATGCCGGCCACGGCCCTGGCCTGGATCGGCGTGTGGCTGCTCATTCCCAGCGGCGTGGGCCGGGTGGCGGGCCGCAAATTGACCGGCTCGCTGCCCGCGCGCATGACGGTGGTGCCGCTGGTCTGGTTCATCTTGGCGGTCGGGTGCCTGCAATTGGCGGTGTCCGAAGCGCGGCTGGACGTACTGGCGCACCCGCTGCGGCTGAGCCTGCTGATCGCCGCCGGCGGGCTGCTGCTGGCGGGCTTTTTGTGGCAGCAATGGCGGCACCCGGAGCCGCTGCTGTCGCTGCGCATGTTCAACAATCCGACGTACTGGGTCGGACTGCTGCTATATGCCGTGCATTACGGTTTTGCCAATTTCAACGCCTACTTGTTTCCGATGTTTGCCCAACAAGGCTTGGGCGTGCCGCTGCGCACCACCGGCTGGCTCAATTCTTTTTCGGCGCTGGTCACGCTGGCGGCGGCTTTCGCGTACAGCGGGTTTTTGTCGCAACGGCTCAAGCACAAACGCCCGGTGATGCTGCTGGGCATGGCCTGCCTGGTGGCGGGGGCGTTGTGGTTTGCCGGGATGCCGGCCGGCGCGGCGCTGGGCGACTTGATGCCCGGCCTGATTGCCAAGGGGATATTCGGGGCGCTGCTGGTGCTGCCGGCGGCCGGCTTGACTTTTCGCGACCTGGGCGACCGGCGCTTTTCCCACGGCTATCAGGGCAAGAACTTGATGCGGCAAATCATCGCCTCGGCGGCCAGCTCAACGGCGGCGGTGATGCTGCAAAACCGCTCTTACGCACTACAGGAAAAAATCACCGGCCAGCTCGACCCGGCCCGCGCCGATGTGGCGCAGTGGGGCGAGCACATCGGCGGCTGGTTTGCCGCGCAAGGGCTGGCGCCCGGCCAGGCGCATACGGCTGCGCTGGCCACCTTGCAGCAACTGGTCAACACCCAAGCCATGCTGCTGGCCTGCCAAGATTTGTACCGCTGGATGGCGGCCGCCGCCTTGGGCGCGGCGGTCATCATCATCGTGCAGAAGAAGTTGCCGTAGGTTGGCGGTGAGCCGCAGGCGAACCCCAACTGTGTTCAATACCCGTCCCGCCGCGGCTTGGGCCGTTGGGCGGGCGTGACGTCCAGTTGCAGCGTTTGCTGTTGCCGCTGCACCTGAAAACGCACGCTTTGGCCGGGCGGGAGCGCGGCGATGCGTGCCAGCAGTTCGGGCACGCCGCGCACCGGCTGGCCGGCGACCTGGGCGATGACGTCGCCGGGCCGGATGCCCGCTTGCGCCGCCGGCGCGCGCGCCAGCACGCCGGTGACGATGACGCCCTGCCTGGCGTCCTTGGGCAGGCCAAAGGTTTGCGCCAATTCGGGCGTCAATTCGGCCGACTCAACCCCGATCCAGCCGCGCACTACCCGGCCTTGGGCGATGATGCTGTCCATGACCTGCCGCGCGGCCGCCACGGGAATGGCAAAGCCTATGCCCATGCTGCCGCCCGAGCGTGAGTAGATCGCACTGTTGATGCCGATCAGGTTGCCGCCGGCGTCGATCAGCGCGCCGCCGGAGTTGCCCGGATTGATGGCCGCGTCGGTTTGGATAAAGTTCTCGAAGGTGTTGATGCCCAACTGATTGCGCCCCAGCGCGCTGACGATGCCGCTGGTCACGGTCTGCCCCACGCCGAACGGGTTGCCGATCGCCAGCACCCGGTCGCCCACCTGCAATTGGCTGGAGTCGCCCAGCGTCATTACCGGCAGATTGGGCAGGGCGATTTTGAGTACCGCCAGATCGGAATCGGGATCGGTTCCGATGACCTGGGCTTGGGCGCGCCGGCCATCGGTGAGCACCACCTCGATCTGGTCGGCTTTTTCGACCACATGGTTGTTGGTCAGCACATAGCCGTCGGCGCGCACGATCACGCCCGAGCCCAGCCCTGATTGCACCGAGCCGCCACCGCCGCCGCCATCGCCGCCGAAAAAGAACTGAAACCACGGATCGCCCTGCGCCGGGTGGCGCGGCGCCGCGCTGGTGTCGATGCTGACCACCGCCGGCGCGGCCTTGCGCACCGCCGCGCTGAAACTGTCCGGTTGCGCCACGGCAGGCGCGCCGGCGCTGTCCGCGCGCGCCGGTGGTGCAAGCGGCGCCGGCGCGGTAGGCGGCGCCGCCACCACCGTGCCGCGTTGCAGCCAGTCAGGCCGCAGCGTTAGGACCACAAAATATATTGCCAACAGTACCGTGACGGTCTGGGCAAACACAAGCCAAAGGCGTTTCATGAAAAGAGTCAATAGACGGGAGCCGAAATGAAAATTTTAAGAGCCGGCGCCCGAACCGGCGCGCCCGTCAAGCCATGTCCGCGCCGCCATAGGCCGCCACGCGCATCAGCGCTACCGTCACATTGTCGCGCCCGCCGCTCATATTGGCCTGGGCCACGAGCACATGGGCCATGTTGTGCAGGGGCAGGCCGCTGTCGAGGACGGCGGCGATTTCGGCCTCGCTGACCATATCGGTCAAACCGTCCGAGCACAGCAGATAGACATCGCCGGCTTGCAAGGGGATGGTTTGGGTATCGAGCAGCACCGTGGTCTCGACGCCCAGCCCGCGCGTGAGCAGGTTGCGGTAGTGCCCGGCGGCGGCTTGTGCGGGGAGTATCAGGCCCGCGTCGATTTGCTCTTGCAGCACCGAGTGGTCGCGCGTCAACTGCGCCAGCGAGCCGCCGCGCCAGCGATAGGCGCGCGAGTCACCGACGTGGCCGATGAGTATGCGTTCTTGATAGACCAGCGCCGCGACCAGCGTGGTGGCCATGCCCGCGTGGTCAGGCTCGGCGCGGGCGTTGTCCAAAATCGCGCGGTTGGCCTCGGTGACGCACGCTTGCAGCGCTTGCAGTCCGGCGGCCGCGGTGAAGGGCGCGCCGCGCGGGTCGGCCAGCCGGCCCGCCGCGTCTTGCAGCCAGCAGCTCAGCCCGGCGCTGATGTTGTCCACCGCGATGCGGCTGGCGACCTCGCCCGCGTTGTAGCCGCCCATGCCGTCGGCCAGCACCACAAAGCCATGCTCGGGCGCGATGTGCACCGCGTCCTCGTTGTTGGCGCGCATAAGCCCCACGTCGCTCAGCGTTGCCCATTCGAGCGAAAAGTTGGCGGCCATCGGGGCGATCAGCTCTGCCAGCAGCCTGGTTTTGTTTACTGCTTGCGTCACGGCGGCATTTTAGTTAATAACCGCCTTTACGGGATCGGCAACTTGCACAGATCGGGTGGCGGCGGCGGGGACGTTTGGACGATATAGATTGCGGAACGAGTAGGCACCACCAACGGAAAATTAAACCATGGCTGCGCCCAAGCATCGGGATCCAACGGGGTGAACGGCTTGCGCCGCCCGACGCCTCGGCTGTCCGTGGTCAGCGTGTACATATCGACGAAGCATTTTTCCTCGCGGCTGCTCCAGCGCGACTGGGCCTCATAGTCCATGCCCGCCGATGGTTTAAACCTGAGCCTGACCTCGCAGCTCCAGTGCCCCGGCGGATCGGACGCATACATCGCCAGGCCGAGCAATTTGTTGGCCGGTATCAGCAGTTCGGTGTAGAACTGGTCCGGATCATCCGGCGGCGCCGGCATGTGCAGATTGACCGGACTGGCAAAGGTGTTGTTTGTGGAAGCCACCACCGGCTGGGCCGGGCAGGCGCTCAGGTCGCGCAGCCGGAGGTGGGTGACGTGCTTGTTGTCGGTGCCGTACTTTGGGGCGTACGACGTAACCAGCCGCAGCCGCGCCACCGGCTCTCCGGGCGCTGGGCTGTAAACGGTGATGCAGCCGGCGCTGATCGCCGCTATGACGCTCGCCATGGCCGTTTGTAGCGTTCGTTTCATGGGGGCACTCTTTTCGACTCAGTTGTACCACGCCGCTATCGGGCTGACGCTCAACGCTAAACGCACAACGCACAACGCTGGTTTCATCCCAGGCTCACCCTTCGAACAATGGCCCGGCCGCGCCGCTCATTGGCGTTGGCGCGGGCGGCTTCAGGCCCAAGTGCCGCCAGGCAGCCAAAGTCGCCACACGTCCGCGCGGGGTGCGTTGCAGGTAGCCTTGCTGAATCAGGTAGGGCTCGATCACGTCTTCGATGGTACCCGGCTCTTCGCCGATGCTGGCGGCGATGTTGTCCAGCCCGACCGGGCCGCCGTCAAAGCGGTGAATCACGGCTTCGAGCAGCTTGCGATCCATCACGTCAAAGCCTTGCGGGTCCACGTCCAGCATGGCCAGCGCGGCGTGCGCTATCGACTGGGTGATGCGGCCTTGGCCTTTCACGTCGGCATAGTCGCGCACCCGGCGCAGCAGCCGGTTGGCGATGCGCGGGGTGCCGCGCGAGCGGCGCGCGATCTCGAACGCGCCTTCCGGTTCGGTAGACACATTGAGCAAGCCGGCGCTGCGGGTGACGATGCGCATCAACTCCTCGGGCGTGTAAAACTCCAGCCGCGAAACGATGCCGAAGCGGTCGCGCAGCGGGTTGGTCAGCATGCCCGCGCGGGTGGTGGCGCCGACCAGGGTGAAGGGCTGCACGTCCAGCTTGATCGAGCGCGCCGCCGGCCCCTCGCCGATCAGGATGTCGATCTGATAGTCCTCCAGCGCGGGGTAGAGGATTTCTTCCACCACCGGCGAGAGGCGGTGGATTTCGTCGATGAACAGCACATCGTTTTTTTCCAGGCTGGTCAGGATCGCCGCCAGGTCCTTGGGTTTTTCCAGCACCGGCCCGCTGGTCTGGCGCATCTGCACGCCCAGTTCGTGCGCGACGATGTGCGCCAGCGTGGTCTTGCCCAGCCCCGGCGGGCCGAACAGCAGCACGTGGTCCAGCGCCTCGCCGCGTTTTTTGGCCGCGCCGATAAAAATTTCCAGCTGCTCGCGCGCCTTGGCTTGGCCGACGTATTCATCGAGCAGCCGGGGCCGCAGCGCCCGCTCAATGGCCTGCTCGCGCGGCGAAGCGGGCGTGCCCGCAACCAGGCGCGGCGCGGCTTGCGGGGCGGGGGCCAAATCGTCGGTGTGGATGGTCATGTGCGGTTTTATGAAAAGTTGTGCGTTGTGCGTTTAGCGTTGAGCGTCAGCCCGATAGCGGCGTTGCGCCTCGCGCCAAAAGAGGTCCGCACGCCAAACGCGGGGCGCTTAACGCAAAACTGTTTCATACGTCGCGGGTGGCGTGCCAGCGTCATGGTCAATCCGTTCACCGCGCCAGCGCCTTAAGCGCCAGCCGGATGCCCTCGTTGACGGCCACTTGCGGCGGCAGCGCCTTGAGCGCGGCGGCGGCTTCCTTGTCGCTGTAGCCCAGCGCCAGCAGCGCTTGCAAGATGTCGCCTTGCGCGCCGTCGGCGGGCGTGGCGGCGGCCGCGCCCAAATCGGCGCCGAATTTGCCCTTGAGTTCCAGCAGCAGGCGCTCGGCGGTTTTCTTGCCGATACCGGGCACCTTGGTCAAGCGCAGCGGTTGCTGCGTGGCGACCGCCTGCGCCAATTCCGCCACGCTCATGCCCGAAAGCACCGCCAGCGCGGTGCGCGGCCCGACACCGCTGACGCGCAGCAATTCGCGGAACGCCGCGCGCTCCGGCGGCGTGGCAAAGCCGTAGAGCGTTTGCGCATCTTCGCGCACCACGAAGTGCGTCAGCAGCGTCACGCGCTCGCCCGGCGCGGGCAGCGAATAAAAAGTGCTCATCGGCACCAGCACCTCGTAACCCACGCCTTGGCAATCGACCAGAATAAGCGGCGGGTTTTTTTCGGCCAGCAGGCCGCTTAATCGTCCTATCATGTTTGTTTGCTGCGCGGGGATGGGGATGGGCGCGATCTTATTCCTCGGTCTCCACCAGCCAGCCCTGTCCCGGCCCTTGCCCCAAAGCGGCCAGCACCGTGGGTAAAGCCGCGCGCAGCGCATCGGCCAGCGAATGCGGCGGGTTGACCACCCACATGCCGCTGGCGCTCAAGCCGCGCACGGCCTGGCCTGGGCCGAGATCGGCATGGCCGACGCTCAGCGTGGCGTGCAGCCAGCCGCGCCCGGCCTGGCGGGTCAGTGTCTTCAGGCGGCGCGGCAGCTGGTGCGCCTGCATCCGTCCGATGATGGGGTACCAGAGCAGATAAACGCCGGTCGCAAAACGCTTTAATGCGTCCTGCAAAGCTTCTTCCACCTTGGTATAGTCGCTCTTGATTTCATAGCTGGGGTCGATCAGCGCGAGCGCCCGGCGCGAACCGTCGCCGCCCGCCGGCGGCGGCAGCAGGGCGCGCAGGGCGGCAAAACCATCGGCACGCTCGGCATGCACGCGGCGGCGGCTGGGCAGCTTGGCGGCCAGCGCCAGCAGCGCGCGGCTGTCGGACGGGTGCAGTTCATACAGGTGCAGCCGGTCGCGGCTGACCAAGCCGTCCAGACGCTCCGGGCGCGTCATGTAATGGTGCATCACCAGCGGCGAACCGGGATAAATCGTCAACCGGCTTGCGGCGGGCCATTGCGGGTTGAACGCCGCCAGCAGCGCCCGGTAATCGGCCAGCAGCTCATCGGCGGCTGGCGCGGCCTGCGCCGGCGCCGCCAACAGCCGCAGCACGCCGGCCTCCGCCTCGCCGGAAGTGGCGGCCATATTGCTATTAAATTTATAGCGACCGGCGCCCGCGTGGGTGTCGATCAGCGTCAACGGTCCCGGTTTGCGCAACAAGTGCCGCAGGACGCCGATGAGCGTCAGGTGTTTGAGCACGTCGGCGTGATTGCCGGCGTGAAAGGCGTGCCGATAACTGAACATGGGGCGATGTTATGCGGTTTAACTGCAATGCTGTTCAGTTAAGCGCGCAGAACCATGATTTTGTCATTCCCGCGAAAGCGGGAATCCAGGCGGCGCATCCATCTTCCGGCGATAACCAAGGCCCACTGGATTCCCTGTCATTCCCGCGAAAGCGGGAATTTCGCGGGAATGACGATTTGAAATGCGTTAAGTGACGAGTATTGGGTTTAACTGGAGTTAGATTGTTTGGCGGTAACATACATCATGGACAGGAGACGCTTTTTACGCGGCGCGGGCGCCGGCTTGCTGGGCGGCGCCTTGCTCGGCGGCTGTGCCGCACCCGGAGCGGCGCCCGTGGCATTGGCATCCTGGCCGCCCCCGCCGCGGCGGGCCAGTTGGCAAAGCCGGTTACTTTGCGCGGGGCTGCGCTGGCAGTTTCGCCCGGAAACCCTGCGCCCGGAAATTGACGTTACCCGCATCCGGCGCCTGACCGACACCTGGATGCCGCCGCCGCGCACCACGCCGTGGGGCTACCAGTTGCGCCCACGCTACGGCGCCGGCGATGCACCGCTGCGCGGCGAGTGGCTTGAGCGCACCGATGCGGGCGCCGCGCGCACGCTGCTGTATTTCCACGGCGGCGGCTACTTTTTCTGTTCTACCCAAACCCATCGGGCGCTGGTGTTCAGCCTCACGGCGCGGGCGGGCGCGCGCTCGTTTTCGCTGGACTACCGGCTGGCGCCCGAAAACCGCTTCCCGGCTGCCTTCAACGACGCGCTGGCGGCGTACCGGCAACTGCTGGCGCTGGGCATACCGCCCGAGTCGGTGGTGCTCGGCGGCGACTCCGCCGGCGGCGGCCTTGCGCTGGCCACCCTGGTTGCGCTGCGCGACCAGGGCCAGCCGCTACCGGCCGGCGCGGTTTTGTTCTCGCCGTGGACCGATCTGGCTTGTACCGGCCAAACGCTGCGCACCCACGACGGCTTGGACCCGATGTTCGCCAGCCAGGTGATACCCAAGAGCGCCCAGCTGTATCTTGGCGAGCAGCCGGCGGCCAACCCGTATGCCTCGCCGCTCTATGCCGATTTCACCGGCCTGCCGCCGCTGTACATTTTTGCCGGCAGCACCGAAGTGCTGCTCGACGACGCGCGCCGCGTCGCCGCCAAGGCCGAGGCAGCCGGCGTGCGGGTGAGCCTCGAAATCTGGCCCGGCATGCCGCACGCCTGGCCGCTGTTCGAGCAGATACTGCCGGAAGCCGGCCAGGCGCTCGGCCGCGCGGCGGCGTTCCTGCGCGGCGTCACGGCCGCTATCGGCTAATCCAGCGCCCCCCGCGTCCCGCATAAACATTATCATGAATAACTTGTCACGCGCCATAAATAGGCGCTGGGAATTGCCTTGGTTCTGAATTACGTCTGGCTGGCTTTTTTTCTCAGCGCCTTTGCCGCCGCGCTGGTACAGACATTTTTGGGCGACGCGGGCGCTTTTGCGCGCCTGGTCGCGGCGCTGTTCGACGCCGCCAAAACCGGCTTTGACGTAGCGCTGGGCCTGACGGGCATGATGGCGCTGTGGCTGGGCTTCATGAAGGTGGGCGAGCAGGCCGGCATGCTCGGCGCGCTGGGGCGCACGGTCAGCCCGGCGCTGCGCCGGCTGTTTCCGGGCGTGCCGGCCGGCCACCCGGCGCAGGGCGCGATGACGATGAACATCAGCGCCAATCTGCTCGGGCTGGACAACGCCGCCACCCCGCTGGGCCTGAAGGCCATGCAGGAGCTGCAAACGCTCAACCCCAAGCCGGATACGGCGACCAACGCGCAGATCATGTTTTTGGCGCTCAACACCGCCGGGCTGACGCTGATACCCACCTCGGTCATCGCCATCCGGCAAACGCTGGCCATCCGGCAGGGGTTGACCGGCTTTAACGCCGCCGACATTTTTTTGCCCACGCTGCTGGTTACCGCCATCACGCTGGTGTGCGCGCTGCTCACCGTCGCGCTGGTGCAGCGCATCAACCTGCTGCGCGCTGCCTTGCTGGCGCCGCTGGGGCTGCTGGCGGCCGTGGCCGGGGCGCTGGCGTGGTGGCTGGGCGCCATGCCGGCCGAGCAGGCGGCGCGCTGGATGGGCCTGATCGGCAGCGGCGCCATCTTGTCGGTGGTGGTGCTGTTTTTAGTGGCCGGCGCGCTGCGCCGTGTCAACGTATACGCGGCCTTTGTCGATGGCGCCAAAGAAGGCTTTGGCGTGGCCGTGGGCATCATCCCGTATCTGGTGGCCATGCTGGCGGCCATCGCGGTATTCCGCGCCGCCGGGCTGCTGGACGCGCTGCTGCACGCCATCGCCTGGGCCGTGGCCGCGCTGGGCCTGCCGACCGACTTTCTGCCCGCGCTGCCGGTCGGCTTGATGAAAGTGCTCTCAGGCTCCGGCGCGCGCGGGCTGATGGTCGACGTGATGCAAACCCACGGCGTCGATTCGTTCGCCGGCAAGCTGGCCGCCATCATCCAAGGCTCCACCGAAACCACCTTTTACGTGCTGGCGGTGTACTTCGGCAGCGTGGGCATCCAACACACCCGCCACGCCCTGCCTTGCGCACTGCTGGCCGATGCGGTAGGGCTGACGGCAGCCGTCGTGGTGGCTTATCTGTTTTTTCATTGAGTGCAATCGTGGGCTCCGATGTGCAGTGCCGCAATAAAATTGGTGACACTGTGCGTCAAGGAAAACCTATGTCGGATTGCGGCCTGCGGCCTTATCCAACCTACGCGGGCTGAAAGTGGCCGCCCCACTGGCAAAGGAGTTGAACGATGAAAACGCGCGTGATTGACGGCATCGAAATTGAAGCAAGTTCAGGCAATGTGTTCGCCGATCTGGGGCTGCCCGATGCGGATGAACTGTTGGTCAAGGGCCAGCTGGCCATGAAGATTGAGGAAATCATCCAGTCGCGCCGCTGGACGCAGGTGCGGGCCGCCGAGGTGCTCGGGGTGCCGCAACCCAAGTTGTCCAAGATGCTGCGCGGCCAGTTTCAGGGTATCAGCCAAGCCAAGATGATTGAATGCCTAAACCTGCTGGGACGTGACGTGCAAATCGTGGTTAGCCCGAAGTTCCAGCGTATCCAGTCCTCTTTTGAGAGCATAACCCAGTGTCCTGATTGAATTTTTTGACCTTTTCAGAGGCTTTTTGAGCTTCTATTTGTAGTCACTAAATTAGCTTGCGCATAGCCGATTTATCTGCTATCATTCGGACATGCCAGCAAGAACCGGAATCGCCCACGTCGTCACCACTACGCGCCAGTACAAGGACAAGGTCTATCGCACCCACCTGCTGCGCCGCAGCTACCGCGAGGACGGCAAGGTCAAAAACGAAACCCTGGGCAATCTCT
>Ga0209628_10001044_pt1 | contig 17507 bp, 8 predicted proteins | sample TergutCu122P4_FD_187285 | JGI IMG/M metagenome (GOLD analysis project Ga0209628, IMG submission 187285) | Cubitermes ugandensis P4 segment gut microbial communities from Kakamega Forest, Kenya - Cu122 P4 (SPAdes) (version 2) | ecosystem: Host-associated > Arthropoda: Insects > Digestive system >...
GTCTTCCCCTTTCAAGGAAAAACGCACATGGTAGAGCCGGGAATCGAACCCGGGACCTCATGGTTAGTAGTCAGGAGCTCTGACCACCAAGCCACGAGGCTGGTCATATGAATGATGTTGGCCCTACATATTAACTGACACAATGTGAGTTTCCTGATCACTGTTAAATGTGTAAGAGGTGTTGTAAATATGAAGTAACCTATACACATTTCTGACCCCAAAGAACAAAAGTTCTCTTTACATTCATCATTGGTACCATCCAAGATATTGTTACAGCTAGCATAAGTCATTCAAAACAACTTGCCACAATGCTTATGAATGTATTGAGGGCCAAGGTATGAAACTGTAGAGATTTCCATGTAAAGTGTCAAAACAGTATCATGCAGTTCTAATTTATATTAGCCAAACATGCAGGTACAATGCTAAACAACACATGAAATTAACCATTAAGTAGATGCATGTCGGAGCAAAATATATCCATGGTACAATGTCATGGATACATTTTGCTCTAGAACACACCTTTTTCATAGTTAATTTCCTGAATAATCTAACTTAAAAGTAGTTTACAACTTTAAGTGCATAAAAGATCTGAGCGTCCACTATTTCATCATATTAAGAACAGAAAATTTGCTTCTGCAAAAAGGTACACTCAAAGACTCCATCCTGTTCCATACAATGTGCAACAATTTTTTGAAGGCATTTCCCGGACACTAACAAATGAAACAAGGCCAGCATGTCATATCTTCATATTCTTTGGGACACGTAACGGTAATTTAATCAGTGAATGCAATCATTTTGGAAATCAGAACTACCAAAATCCTTTAAAAATCAACATGTCATTTCCAAATGCCATATCAGTGAAATCAACTAATGGCCTAGCGACTAACATTGCCATGACTCACAAGTCACATAGTGACTCAGAACCTTGAAAACACTCATACAGAAACATAAAACATAAACTTCTCTACGAATCTGATCGTGACTCAAGCATTTCTGTGAGAAATTCGTCGATAGGTACGTCACCAATCAGCCGGAAGAAGAAGAGGTGCTCAAGGCACTTGAGCCCAATGGAACGGAGTGCTGGCAGACGTAGAAGCAACTTGGCAAATCGGCCAGGTTCATCAGGATGTGTGGTGCGAGTATATTCTTCTAATGCAGCATACACTTTCTCTCGAAGAAGTTCTACTTCCTGCCCAGACTTCAGGCCACGGACTTCTGTAATGCCCCATAAAAAACATCATCACAAATGTACTAATTCAGAAGAATCCCAGTTTCTAGTCTCAGACCAGACAACTTGACTGTGGTTTCCATTTTTCACAACTTCTTGACACTTGACATCATGTATAATTTATGCAAATGAAGAAAACAAACACTGTGAAACTTTAACATAACATTTATTTCCAAGATTATTTAGCAATACATTCCCAACATTGTACGTTACACAGTGCTGTGTGGGACAGTGACTGCAAGTAATGAGGGCAGTGTCCATAAAACATGCACTTAGGCAAATAACTATTTTATAGTGACCACAAACTGAAACAACCAAATGAGGAGGAAGTGAGACAGAGTAGGAGAACATAATTACCCTACACGAAAGGCAACTCATGTGGAGCAGGTGAGGTAGAGGAGAGGGTTAATCCTGAAATGATTAAATAATCAGTCAAATTCTGCACAAAACCATTTTTCACTAGCATATTACTGAGAATGTTTTAATGCATAACTTAATTTTTCGTAGTGTAGTTATATCATGTGCTGAAGATGGACACTGTAGTCACCATAGTCTGTGTAAGTGTGAGGAAGAAGGGAAAAGTGAAAAGGCACACAAGTCTCAAGGTTGAAGTAAGGGTGTGGGGAGGAGTATGGTAGAATTGACATTGTTAAGCAATAGGGTTGGAGGAAACAATATAAACACTAGCTCTTTTAAGTTTGCATTGTCTTATTTTGATCATGTCCCTTATAATGTAGAGATGTTAACTGCTGATGTCAGCTATGACTTCAGTTTTATCACAGGTGATGCAGTCCTTTGCTTTAGTGGGGTGTTTAACTATTGCTGATTATCAGTTCTCTAGTCTCTGATCCCTTCCAAGATCCTACTGGAGATCTAATGGCCAGTTGTGCCATTATACACTTTACCAGAATAGTATCAGATGTTGTAAATGCCAGACATTGAGAGCTGTAAATGACTGACATTGAAAGCAGCTTTGCCTATAAGACACAGCTACGTAGGTTCTGACCATATTTTTTGCCTGGGGATGGGACTAATTCCAATTATTATGTAATAACAGTTGACACAACTAAGTGTATAAGTATTTAATGGTACAACATGTTTTGACCTATTTAGTTGGTCATCATCAGGCTGAATACCTATATTTATAAGACACAAAAAGGAATACACAAAAATGTCTTTCTATCTAGAATTAAAATCTCAATTTTACAGAACTGTCCTTCCCATGTTTCGTTACAAGTATGGGTTAAAAATAATACATATAGTAACAGTATTACTATTAGTAATGGCACCAGCCACATCATGATGGATCAGCCCAGTCGAAGTATAGAAAAAATGACAAAGTCTATGAAGTAAATGACTTCAAAAGCCAGAAGTTTGTAATCGGAGTTACCTGTCCTTCATTAATCTGAGACCAGTCACCATTTTGTAGAAAGGTTTAAAAACTGTATGGATACATTTTTCCTGAGTAGCCTAGCAATGCAGTCTGCTGTTCCATAAACATAAAGGATATGACTTAGAGCCTTGCTCATACACTTTCTCCTAACTCCTGCTATTTGTGCCAGTAGTCCTGAATGTTCAGGTATGGTCTATGTGGGGATAACCACTGCCTTGGAGAATAAAGTAGACATGCTGCACCCAGGAAAGCCTGACTGGACTTCAGACAGACTGCTCCTGTACTGAAGTTTCAAGTATTTAGATACATAATGTCATGCCACCTGGCAAATAGTTACTAGTCAGTATGATGTAATATCCAAGATGACCTGAAACTTCATAAACAGAGCTGTGGCAATGTCAAATCTCATATTACTTATGCCTGTCTACTAATGTAATTACATGCCAGTAGACAGCACAAGGCTGCTTGAGTCTGTGTGGGTGGGTTTCCTGTAGCTGGCATGTCCAAAACAGTTGCCCATGTGATGCCTGACCTAGATGTCAGGAAAGAGTAACCGGTGGTCCAGTTCAAGTTCCACAGAGAGCTTGAACACAGTTCAGGCATTTTAGGAAGTCTTAGGACAAAATATGCAAGTGTTGCCAAACTGTAAATGTGAGGTATGTCTGCATTTTGGTTTCACAGGTTTCTTCTAATGGCTTCGTCCTTGAAATCTGTCATAAATATGTTTGCTAGGAAACAAGAACTCAAAGTACTACATTTTGACCTGTTGGCTACACGTTTCCCTGATGTATCAAGAATGTTATTTTGGCAGACCATTACAAGACCTCCACATCAGTCCAAGAAATAGTTCCACCTCACACTCATACTGAAGGTTACTGATTGATTGATTAGCATTTGGGTTCAAGCCCTTACGGTCCTGATGCAGCTAGGCCTTAAAAATGGGCCCTTTGTGTCCCATAATCTGATACCAGTTCAAGGGAGCCCTGTTCCTTTGCTAAAGTACCAGATGGTCCCTAGGCTTAAACTCTTAATGTCCTCTGGATCCAAAAAAGGAGCCCAGATATACATGTCCGAGTGAAGCCAAAGCTTCACATTCACAGAGAATGTGGACCAAGGTTTCATCCTCTGCTCCACACCTCCTATGTCAGGGACTACTGATTAGCCCCACTAAATGAAGACGTCTTCTTGGGGTATTATGTCCAGTAAGTAGGCTAATAACAACCCTGGATTGTGTCTTATTAAAGGACAAAAGTCTGGTCTTTGCAGCCAGACTAGGGCCCGATATTAATTCTCGAGCCTGTCTCTGGGAACTACTAAGACCTCGCCACCTTGCCAAATACTAGTTATCAATCCTGTGTTTATCTTTAGTCTTGTATTCTGCCTAGAGGCCCCCAAGGATGGCTCAGGTTCAACAAACTTTTGAACAGAACCATCTCTTGACAGCTTGTCAGCAATTTTGTTTCCTCATAACCCAGCATGTCTATGGACCCAATACAGCCCCACAGTATGCTTGGTAGAGATATAATTCAAAGCCTTTCGGCACTGTTGTACCAGTACTGAAGGTGATGACTACAATGGGTGACAAAATGTTGGAACAGGTTTAACAAAGCAAAACCAAAAGGTCAAAAATCAAGACTATATTTATAAGGGAAAGGCTGTGAAAACCTAAGGGCAAGAACTGTTTAATTTTATCACTTATATGTAAGAACTGGATCAATATGGTACCTGGATTAAACAATATGACAGAACGCAAGCACCCAAGTTCTGTCTTGTCCATTTTCATCTCTCGCATCTTGGCAACAAGTTCTGTAAGAACACGGTCAAAGATGGTGCCTACACCAGCCTGATGAGCTGAGTTGCGATGAACTGTCAGGCCTGTTGCCAAGACGATGCCATCCTTAACTTCAACAGAGCGATGAGAAAAAGCAGCTATGAGCAGCTCATTCCAACCTGCAAGTTATTGCAACAAGTTTAAATTAAATGGAACTCTAGAGGCAAAGATCTTTTCCAGTCATTCTTTTGAATGAAAGTTTCACCACAATAAAATTATTTAACTTTGCCCTATAATACAATGATTCAGGAAAGTGCACTGGAAATAATCTTTCTCATTACTTATTTATAATGCAAAGGACTCCTGATTAAAGACAAAGCATAGCAAACATGTGATAACAGCAATGCCAAAAGCATTAAAAGGAAAACTGAAACAACCAAAAATGTAGAACATCAGCCTGTAAGTTGGCTTCACAGTTTTAACCATGATTTCCAGTAAAATTCAAGAAGCCAGTAAGGTGCTAAAAGCTGAAGATACATTTGAATCAGGAATTAATTTTGTATGTAGTGAGAAGAGGTTTTTAAATCTCAGCCCAAAATGAAGGAAATTTCAGTGTAATATTCAGCTGAAATGCAGAAAATGGAAACTAAATAAAGGCATTTTTGACTTTGGCACTAAGGAAGGTAAGCGGCCAGCTTTATGCTCCAGCCACTGTAATTCATGAAAAACCGTCTCCCCACATCCACTGAACAGGAGGCAGAGGGGGTCCACAAATAAGAATGAAAATGGTAAAGGAGAAAATCTCTGCCGCTGGCAGGAATTAGTCCTCAGCCATCAAGCCCTGAACCCAGTCACTTAAATGGCTGAAGCACCTCAGCTCACATTTAGAACCATGCCATGAAAATGAATGGAGGTGTAAATGTATTGCTCTATGCAACCAATGGATTACAGCCAGGGAGAGATGTGCTACCAACTGGACAGGAGTCTGAGTAAGATCCAGAACTGGTCTGGACACCAGAAGCAAACAGCAAAATCCCTGTACCTGCCAGGAAACAAGACTCGAGTTCAGTCTGTAACTTGGTCACAACCCGTTTGGTATAGAATAAGATTATGTCAACAATGACAGAATATGCATAACACTAAAACGGGAAAATACATCTGCATTATAAGAATTTAAATAACAGTAAAAAACAAATTGTAAATATCTCTGTAAGGGTTTTGTCATTCATCTAAATGGCTGGTGAGTCCCATGTATATGCATAGTAACCACCATCAAATTTGGTTTTGGGCTAGCAAAGAATGAACATGAGAACAAAAGTCAGTAAGCAAAAAACACATCATGTATCCTTCATAAATATAAGGATTAGTTGCCAATTATTAACATGCAAGATAATGGGCAGACACTTTTGGGCAATATCCAACAATGTTATTGATATGAAGGTGAGTCAAATGAAAACCTTAAAAGTGTGATAAAAATTCGAAACGCCGCTCGATTGTCCTGTAAGTTGGCAACAGTGATACTCATGGTTTGAAGAGTGGCAAGCAGGTGGCAGTATGATGGAGGAATGCAACACAACAGCACAGCAATAGTGTAAAGATGGTGGCCCCACTTCCAACATGCACCAAAGAGCAACAGCATTATGTCATTTGTTTTTTATGGAGTGAAGGGGTGAAACCCATTGAAATTCATCGACGAATGGAAGTTCAGTATGGTGATGCATGTCTGTCACTACAGCAAGTGTATGAATGGAGCAGGAAGTTCCTAAACAGCATTAGTTCTGTAACAGACTCTCCTCGACCAGGTCAGGCACACCGAGTAGTGACACCAGAGGCCATTTCAGCAGATGAAGCCATTGTGAAGGAAAATTGCTGCATAACAGCGCATGAAATAGCCGCACATCTGGATATGAGTCATGGATCAGCACACCACAATGTCCATGATGTTCTGCAGTACCACAAAGTGTCTGCAAGGTGGGTGCCATGCCAGCTGACTGCAGAATTGAAAGGATGACGTGTTGACGCCTGCCAGGAACTTTTGAAACACTTTGAAGCAGAAGGTGATGGCTTTCTAGGAAGAATTGTTACTGGAGATGAAACCTGGGCCCACTACCACCAGCCGGAATCCAAGAAGGTGAGCAAGAAATGGTGCCATACCTCCTCACCAAAACCGAAAAAATTCCGCACACAACCATCTGCGGGAAAGGTTATTCTGACTCTCTTTTGGGATGAACGAGGGGTAATTTTGGAGCACTACATCCCCAGGAGGAACACTGTGACCAGTGCAACGTACGCAGATCTCCTCAAGAATCACCTGCATCCTGCAATCAAGTCCAAATGACGTGGACTTCTGAGTACAGGTGTTTTGTTGCAACATGACAATGCTCGGCCCCATACTGCCCGTTCAACTGTTTCAACAATCCAAGATCTGTCCTGCGAGTGTCTTTCACATCCGCCGTACTCGCCAGACCTCGCCTCAAGTGATTTTCACATCTTTGGACCACTCAAAGAGGTGATGGGAGGCAAGTCTTGCAGGTCCGACGAAGAGGTGCAGCAGGCAGTGCACGAGTGGCTGCACTCTCAGCCAAAAGACTTTCTTTTTTCTAGAGGTATCCATGCACTTCCAAAGCGCTGGAACACTTGTATGGAACGCAATGGAGACTACGTAGAAAAATGATGTCATTATGTACCTTATGTGTTCAATAAATTACGAGATAAAAAATGTTTAAGGTTTTCATTTGACTCACCCTCATACTTTAGAAACATAAAAAAAAACTTATTTCAAAACAATACATGGTGATTATACTGCATCATATACAACTTACTAGAATTTATTACCACAGGACACCTTGTTGGTCTTTCTGTATCTAAAATATTATCACAGTTGAACTTCACAAGTCTTAGGACATTTTTTATGATGGATATTATGGCTTGATGTCCAAATATAAACATGACGTGAGCTTCAACTCCTGACCATTAACACGTACCAGATTTATTACATTACCTGCTCGTAGAAGGAGCACCTGGTCAGTCAGGGGAAGGGACGTGAAATGTGGGATGTGCTTGGCCCACTCAACAAGTTGGAACAGTTGTTTGTTGGTTGCCTGGCAAATGTTGGTCACTGCTGACTGCACACACACATGGCAAAAATAAGAATCCCTTAAAGTCATGTTTCTAAAGCAGCACATCATAATTTGTTTCTGTTAAGGCCACACAAACAATTTTTTAAACCCACATTCAGTCTCCTACAAGCACGCTTCCAAATTATAAATTTGAAATTGAATCTCCTCCTTTTGTATTTCCAAATGTTAAACTCAAAATCAAATTTTTCCCAGACACATGTCCAAATTAAAAATCAATATAATCTTTTTCTACCACACTTTCAATTAAAAAATCACAATTAACCTCTCTAACCACACGTTCAAATTATAACAGTAACATTCATCTCCAACAATCAAACATCCAAAACTGAACCATTTTGTGGAACACTTATATGTGACTATAAACATTAAAATTGGCTTTATGCATCAGTAAATTTCTATATGAACAAACAACAGCTATAAAATTCACCAGAATGAATTCTAAACATTTCAAATGGTGCTGTTACCAACTTGATGTTCCAATAAATATCTACTGCACTGCACTATTCTGTTCTAATATTACATGTCAAGTTATTTCACCTCAAATTCAACCTGATGTTCGGTCTTGCATTCAACCCTTTTCTCTGCCTCCAATATGCGCTCAACAGGCATGTCTGTGTGTAGACTGCTAGTGGATTCCACCTCGTTCTGATCTCGCTCCTTGGTACGTTGACGCTCCTCCTGTAACCACCACACAAATTATGCTTATAAACAACAGCTTCCTCAACTGTACATAATACACTCTGGAGTTTCCATATAAGACTGAGTAAAGATAAAGGTAAAGTTCACCCTGTAACAGGCCATGAAGGCCCAGAGGGGGAGCAGAGGTATAGCTCTACTTTTTCTTTAAACTCAGCACTAGAAGGGGTGGGTGGTCAATACCACGCCCTGGCCGCTTTACCCCCGGCAAAGACCCGGTACCAAAATCTGGCCCCACTGGGATTTGATCCCCAGACCGTCCAGCCTGTAGCGAGTTTCTATACCAACTATGCTATCCCGGCCCACAGATAAGATTGTGTACCTTCTCTAAAAGACAAAGTCTTATCAGAAAGTAAGAAGTAACTCCACATTATGAAGTCATCTCTGAGCACTCAATAATTAATTAATCATCAGGTTTCAGACATTCCTGTTATGGAATCTCACAGTTTCATCAGTGTTCACAAAACTCTGCCAAATTTCTCTATCCTAGCCAATTTAATAAACATTTCACCAAAACTTAGTACTCTAAATCTATCTTAATCTTATTATTCCCCAATTTATTCCCCATATCACGAACAGGAATATACAGTATGTGTGATTTCAGGCTTCCACCATGAAGTAGATGAGAAATGTGGGTTTCTGGGTTATTACGCAGTGAGTAGTGTTAAGAAATTACCACTACACGCTACGTAATATCTTACCATTACTCACTGTATAATAAGCCAGAAGAGTGCAGTTCTCAGGAAGATATAGCAGTTAAAGTAAAATGTATAGGTCTCAGATAATTTATATTTCACAAGAATTCCCTTAAGAGTGCAACTTGTGGCTCATTTATTGTTCCATAAACACCCTTACAAATTTCAAAGAACATTTGTTTTACAATACTTCTGACACAATGATGAGATGCAATTCCAAACATGTGTCAATAAAATTATCTTGGGATGACAGCTGCATCAGGCAATTCCAGTAGACCAGTGCTGCAGATACTGACTTTGTCTCCATCCTCAGGGTATCCTCAGATATCTCAATATCCTGAGCATGGAGAAAAAGTCAGTCTCTAAAATGTTGGTGTATTTAAAGTGATCAAACCAAGCAGATTTTACTGAATTATTTCTCGGTTAAAATATATCCAAACAATGTGTATTTAATGAAACAACCTGCCAAGAAATTAGTTAATAACACGAAAAAACTAGAGAAACAAAGGCATAATAAGGCACTTTGAGCAGAATTTACAAAGCCCCCTTTGCTACTGCACATATTTCTAGTCCTAAAATTCTATTCTTCTTCTTATTATTATTATCATTACCACTACTCTTACTATCACACACACACACACACGCACACACACACACACACACACAAATTTTTGTGACGAACTTAATAGTGATACAAATTCTACATGCAATTTACCATACACTAGCACAATGCCCACTGAAATTTCGACAGCAAATTACTGAGGTTATAAAAATTAGTGCTGAAACTACAGAGCATAATCTATTTATAAAATAATTTCTGTACATGTGCAACATATTTTGCACACAAAAACAAAGTTTCTCAAACATACCCAACCTCAGTAACAATGTGGAAGCTGGACTAGAGTAGCCAGTACAGTGACTAGGCTACAAGCTGGATGGTTAAGGGTTCAAATCCCAGCAAGGGAAAGAGATTTATCTATTCTCCAAAACCACCAGACCAGCTCTGGGGTCTACCCAGCCTCCTATTCAGTGGGTACCAGAGGCTCATTCTCTAATGGTAAATTGGCCAGAGCATGATGCTGACAGGTCACCTCAATCTAGTGTCAAGATTAAGTATGAGTGCAGCTAAACCTCCACTCCCACAAATGCCTTCATGGCATGTGTACAGGGACTTTAACAATGAAATTAAACAGAATAAAGAGATATAGAACTCTGTTTATTCTCAGTATACAGCACCATATTTCAACCAAATCAAAACACTAAAACTCGTTACCATAATTATTTAATATTTCAATGAACCTGTCACTCAAATAACACTGCAAAAATAATGTGGAAACACTTGAATGACAAATTTTTTTCATTAGAGATGGGATCTACATATCAATGCCTTATATTGATGAAGATCTACTGTAACCAAATAAAATGGTGGCTGTGACACCACTGATGTGTCACTTTATAACAAACCAAGGGTACAAGGCAGACAATCCCAGAGTTTTTTCTCCACTGTAGCCATTTATAACTGCTGGCTTTAAACAAAATTTTGTATTTTTAATATGGTAGTACATTTACAATCTATCGCTGTACCAAATTTCGCATCCCTAACTCCAGTGGTTCATTATCACACCAAATACTGAAGAAAATTTTGCATTCTACAGAAAGTTACCTTCATAAAAGCTATGCATTTTTTGAAGGTCAGGTGCCACATACAATTTCAGGATTACAGATTAACTCTTCAGACTAAAATGAACCTGATATACACTTAAATTCTCAGTTTGTACCACATAGTGAACACACTAGTTCTTCCTTAAACTGACCAATTTGTTAATGAAGTATAGAGAAACAATTTCTGTTTGTTCTGAGAAGCATGCCAGACAAATAAATGCACAATGTCTGAATGCTGAACCTGTTGGTATACAAAAGTACCCATTCAACATTAATGAGTAAAATGTAGTGCTAGTGTTCCTTCCAACCAAGTCTGCACATCCAAATATTGTCACTACTGAGAGTAGGAAATTAAAAATACAGTACTGACAGTGGCTTCAAATAATATAATGTTCATTCAATATTTTGTGAACATCCATCAACTGCTTCAAAAGTTGACAGGAAAGCATGCACATGCATGTGCCTGCATAAAATTAATCTGACATTTACCTCTTTAAGAGCAACAACTTTTATAGTCTTGCCCTACCTGATCAGTAACACCCAGATTCATATGTTCACAAGTAAGGACCTGCCCATTCAAAACTTTACCAAAATACAAAAAAAGCTTCTGGGACTGAAACACATGACAGATGTAAATGATCCATAAGACATTCTTAACCTTTTCCTGAGTCTGAAGAAAGCATAAAACTGCAGTCAAGAATTAAATTGGAAGAGTCACAGCTACTGTCGCATAGTGATACAGGAAGTGCTGGTTTGTTTCATAAAAATTTAATAACTCCCAAGATGACAGATATCTAAGCCAAAGATACGAAGCGGAAAGAGTTTATTATCTGACACCATGCATGATTGTGCCACCTCTTATCAAACACCAGCCACTAAGCATCAGACAAACTAGACAGTGTCAGGCAGACTGGACCACGATGGGCCTAGCACAACCAGCACTACTGGCTCACTAAGAAACTGGCAGAGACGAAGTCCATGTCAGCCAGACTCATCAGTTGCAATTTCCTGAAGCCCTTGCCTTAGCTAGGTGAACTGTGAGTCCTGAAGCAAGTCTGGCGAGGTCCTCATCTTCGTGCAGTCTGCTTTCATGGTGTCTACTTAGGACTCCTGATCTAACATCTCCACAATGACTCTCATGGTGGCTCTTTAATAAGACAACACATATGTAATCCACAGAGTGTGCCAAACCCAGGAATTTTACTTGGAGAATTCACTAGTCAATAACAAAAACACGAAGCTGTCCACAAAACAAACTAAAAATAATACAACTAGGTTCATAATTCTGCTGTCATCTGTGGATGATGATGCCATGTTGATGTCAGCTAATTTGCCAACACTTCAAGGCAAATGTCGCAGTCTTACGGGCAAAGTGACTAAACAGAAACCTGATGCCAATGTCAGTAGCTACTGGCACAAGGAAGTGGGAATTCTGTGTTCTGATTGGAAAATGTGCAACACAGATATTCCCACTGCTCTGGAGCCTATAATTATAAACACTATTATTTTTATTAGTCATTTCAGCCTGAAGATGGCGACAGCCAGATTCTCTGGAACATTAGCAAATTAACCACTTGATCATGGCTGGATTACTCACAAACTGAAACAAGATTAGTTACAAACCACCACGAAGATGAATTAATCTCTGTATCCTTACACAGCTGCAGCAATTCAGTTTTTAACTCAGGCTCAGAAAGTACCTTCTTGGCATGCCACATACAGATATCAATATATATATACACACCTGACTGCATTACATGAAGTTAAATATTCAGAGATATCCAGATGCCCAAGTGATACAATATGAAGGAATCAATCTTTACAGAAACAGACTGCAATACTACAGGATCATTTGGCCAGCAAAAATATACGCAAAAAAACAAGAGAAAATATTCCAAGAGTACTAAAAGATTTGGAAACAAGTTCATAATCAGCACCAGGGGGAGAGAAGATGGAATATGAAAAGTCAAGATACAAGGCAACAACTTGGTATCCAACATACAAAGAATGTATCAAGAATGAAAAAGAATGAATTAATCACCACATAAAACAGCAGTGCAGGCTCTTAGGAAAGGAAGAGGTATCTCTTCTAAAGGACAAATAGACCCCATAGAATGCCTAATAAGAAGACTTAAACATGCCACTATCTTCTTCCAAGCATTACACAGATGTCAACTGTGCATGTGTGTAGTTGTGATATATGGAACAAGGAATTGCCAAAAGAGAATGGGAAAACCAGAGGAATTCAATCCACTTCTCAAAATGCAGAGACATCCTAAGTTACAAATACAACATGCTCCTGGAACATTCATAACTTAACATCCATATTTTCCCGTGCCCAATCCTGTAAGTGATTAATCTCTTCCTTTCACCACTCAAAAGTACTGTTCACTGACTTGTGACTTTCTGAATGTGCTCACAATACATACCAATAAACTGAAGTATTTTCACAGTGGTGTGGATGAGGTATCAGTTCTTCTGGGATGTAATGCAGTATCAAGTCCAAGAAGAACTAATACCTCATCCCCTCATCCATGAAATTTGGCAACTCTGAAGTTACTGCCAGTAAAGTGCAAACAAATATGAAAATCACACGCAGAGAGCTCTGATGAACATATACTCAAGACTGGTTGATATATATACATATATATATATGCATACATACCTGGACGGCTTCTCTCTTCATGCCCATGCCCAGACACTTCTGGTAGCGGCAGTACTGACATCTGTTGCGCTGGCGTTTATCGATTATACAGTTCTTGTCTTCTCGGCATGCATATGACAGATCCTTGCGTACAGTTCTCTTGAAAAAACCTTTGCATCCTTCACAGCTGGAAAAACAGTACAAAAATTAATGATACACAACTATTCAAGAAATTCTCTGCTTCTCATGAAGCCTGAAAATTATCCTATTCAAAACAGCCCACCAGTGAACCCAGATTTTAGCTCAGTGAATCCAGCTCACATCCCAACACCCTACTTAAGATCCATTTTAACATTTGAGTCTACCAGTACACCTTGGTCTCACAGATTCTGTCTTTTTGCATGGTTCTGCAACTGAAACTGTTTATTGGAAAGAGAAAGGATGGGATGAGAAGGGATAGCTACAGCTAAAAGCTAATTTTATTATCATCAAATGGTCAGCACTCTTACTTGATTCTTGGTTCAAGAGGTCAGTTACCCTTAGTGATGGTGATCCACGTTCTTCAGTAACTCACACAAATGCTCAGTCATTACTTTAAGAAAAAAGACAGGATCACTTCTTGCTACATCCTTCCAAATTCAACGTTTTATCCAACTGCACACATGCCAAGAACAACCTTTACTATCCCAAACAAACCGGAGGTACTGAGTGCAGCACACTTATATTACTTTCCCTTGTTTCACAGTTTAAGAGTGTAATATTCCCAGACATACCTCAGTTAGTTTGATTTACCATACATTATGTAAGACTGGAAACTATGACACTAGGAACCACCTCTCAGCAACATATTTGGCTTGGTGTAGCTGACACCAATAGACCTTATCCATTGCCTACCAAGAACCTCTTTCAGACTGTGCTTATGTTCCCAGAGCCATGTGGCTAATGGTCGTCATGTTGAACAAACACAGTTTCTATCACATTTGGAAGGAATGCAAAATGCACAATGTGAAATACACTGCAGACCCTTTTCCTGTCTGGTTATTGCGAATAACTGGTATGAATGGATTTTCTTTTGAAGACTATCCTCATGTTGTAATGGTTCCTGGCATGTTTGAACTTTTCAGATATTCCCATCACATATGGTATTAACACCAAACCCAAAGGCTTTACCTCATTTTTCAGAAGACTGCCTCCCATAGAATTATTAAGAAATGAACTGATGAACCACTAAGCTGAAAATCAAATCTAAGGTTATCACTTTCAGTGAATACATCACATCATTCTTGGTGTACCATAATAGCTCTATTATATAGCTTCTGAACAACTTTTATTTTAACATGGGATGGATGTCTGGACTCAAAATTAAGGTCACTATTGGTAGTACTTTTGTAAACCTGGGAAGTCAATGCAGGGCCCTTTCGGATAATAAGAACATCCAAAAAAGTGGCTTGGACTCTTGGTTCCACTCAATATAAGTTTCAATTTCTTTCCCATCTTTGTTTCAGGTGCATTTGTTTTAATGTTCACAGATGTGTGTGCGTGCACATACACAAGCACAAAGGTAGTTATATGATGTCATCCTTCCTTCTCAGTACACTATAATCATTTCACCAATATTATCCATATCCATATTTATCCATCAACCAGTAATGCTATATGGGCTAGATACTGAAAACATCACTAAATAAATCATAACAATGGAGGACATAGGTTATCCGGAGTCTGAGAACAGCTTTATCTATTGGTCCCAATGCAGCAAATGCCTCCTGAGCCTGTACCCTTAGGATGAAAACATCCACAACCCTAAACAACTGCTTTCTGCATGTTTTAGCATGTAATTTACAGCTACCATAACTGGCCCTCCCTCTGAAGGATGTGGGCACGGTCTGTGTGAATGTATGACCCCAGAATTTCTCTCTGAAAACTGTGAAAAACCACTAAATTTTCAGTCCAGATAGTCATCAATTCAGCTGAAATTTAAACCAGACACTTCCCAAACACCACTACACTAATATCCTTGGCAAAATCCAGTAAATGACAGATAACTTATGTGTTAGAGACACCTGAAGCTGGACACCCCTAGCTGTGAGAACAAGGATCACTGTCTGTGAAGGTGTCATTATGTAGGCAACATTTCCACAGCATGGGGCAGGAAAATGAGCTGTCACTAGCAGATACTGTAATTGTCAAAATACAAAGACACAAATTAAGGCTAACTTTCAGCTCATCATTGTGTCTTGATTACCTTTGCACAACAGACAAATGCCCTATGTTTATAAGATAATTAAGAATTCAGAGAAATCTCTCAAAAATCATGCACACTATAAATGAGAGAAACTGCACAATAATATTGCTCCCAAAAATGAGTTGTACAGAATCATGTTGTTACAAGCACAGGCCTCTTATTGTTCAACCAACTACAGTACATGTGGCAAACTTATAGAACAACATTCTTTGTAACCAAAGCTTTCCATAAATTACACATGTTCATCAGAACAAGTTACCAGCACACATTCTTTCTTTTATAAAGAAAACTAACAAAAAAATTAGTAAAGAACTGAATTAGTTTTATGTTTGATAATAACTAATGACCTTTTATAGTCAGGTACATAAAATTTTAAATGGATACAGACCACAACATTTTAACAAACTCAACACAAAAATTCCATCATATTAAGAAATAAGGTAATGGCATAAATCATTCAGGTTAATAACAGAAAATGTAAAGTGATCAGTACTACAAAAATGACATTACACGAAATTCACATTTCAGATGGCTAAAACCTCAAAATGCCAGGCTTATATTTTACTAAATGCATTTTCATGTTATGTCTTTGTATAACAATAATCATTAGTACTGGTACCATAAAAAACAGAGACTAATAAACACATCTCTTGCTCACATTATTCACTTTACAATTGCAGCTGAGATAACTGCTGTATTTTATGATGTGTCACCATATAGGTTTGTATGTATCACATTTCAAAAGAATATCCTGGCTCCATCTTCGGGACAGAAGTAAAAAAACAGTTCTGCTATATGGAAGGAAAACCATGAACAGCGGAACTAAGAAACGACAGTAATGTGGATGTAGAGAAAGAAAGGAGGAGTGAAACAGAACAAAGAAGAACCAAAAAAATCGATGATAATAATAATAATATAAAAATTTCAGAAAATAAAATAAATAAGTACAAAATAAAATTAATAAAGGGGCTGTAGAGAGGAGTAGCAAAAGAACAAGTAAGGAACTGGTGGACCTGAAGGGGTCCATCACAGACCATGCTTTAAAATAATGGGGAAGAAATCCACAACAAGGTAGGTTATGTGCAGAAGGCAGATGTCCAAGGAAAAGAACTGGGGAAGAATCGAGTAATGAAGGGATACGACCAAACAAAAATAAAATAAAAGTAGTCTAAGTTCACCCTATAATACGCCATGAAAGCACAGAGGGGGAGTAGAGGAATAGCTCTACCCATTAACCTTAGCACCAGAAAGGGTGGGTGGCCAGTGCCACACCCTGGTCACTTTATCCCCGTGAAAGAGCCCAGGCAGCCATTTTAAAGGAGGCTGGGTGACCCAAGGGCTGGGTATGGAGAAAAGGAAAAACTCTGTCCTTCCCTGAGATACAAACACCAGATCATCCAGCATTTAGCAAGTTGCTATACCAACTACATTACCCCAGTCCCTGAGAAAGGCAAAAATCAAAATAACAAAAACACAGGTCAAGGTGAAGAGTGAAATGTAGTAGGACATCTGCCCTCTGGACACAGCAATCCTTCCACAGGACAGGGTGCAGAGTGAAAGGGAATGTGGCAACTGCCCACTGCACACAGCAATCTTTACACATGACACTATGAAGAGTGAAACGGAATGGGACATCTGCCCCCTGCACACAGCAATCCTTACACAGGACAGGGTGGAGACAAACAGAATGGGACTTCTGCTCTATATGCATGGCAATGGTGAAAGAGAACACTGTAGTGGCTGAGATGGAATGGGGACATCTGCTCTCTACACTTCTTCTTAATAAGCGCTACAACTCATGTAGAGTCTTGGCTTTCTCTACAATTTTTTTCCATTCAAGGCGGTCTTGGGCTTGTTCCGACCACTTATGGAGTTTCATCCTTCTCAGGTCATTCCTAACATCGTCATCCCATCTATGTTTAGGTCTTCCTTTCTTAACCGTTTGGATCGCATGGGTCGTCTCCATTTTATCTGCCTTCTTTCCTTTTGTCGAGATTATTTAGCGAGTTTGTTTTGTGAGACGAGGTTGCTGG
>Ga0209628_10001045_pt1 | contig 17504 bp, 15 predicted proteins | sample TergutCu122P4_FD_187285 | JGI IMG/M metagenome (GOLD analysis project Ga0209628, IMG submission 187285) | Cubitermes ugandensis P4 segment gut microbial communities from Kakamega Forest, Kenya - Cu122 P4 (SPAdes) (version 2) | ecosystem: Host-associated > Arthropoda: Insects > Digestive system...
TGAAGGGTTTCTTTACCGATGAGGGGACCTTGGAGTTCCTCTTGATCATTATCTCGTTGACGTATCTGTCCCCTCCGGGGCTTTCCGCCAATGCGCCCAAACTGTGGGCCGTTACGTCCGAGATGCTCTTTGCCTCTCTGAGACCGGAACTGGTGCCGCAGTAGAGTTCAGCGGTGATCCCCGCGCCTTTTGCTACCGCAAGATCCGTATCCGCATGGTCGATGACCGGTCTTCCGGATATCATCTCCAGGAACTTGGGCACCTGGGGCATCCTTGTGGAGCCTCCGACCAGCAGGATCTCGTCCACATCCGACCATGATTTGCCGATGTCGCTGAAAAGTTTCGCGCAGACATCTTTCGTTGCATTGAGAAGGAACTGCGTCCTCATATCGAACTGCTCTCTCCTGAGAACATATTTTCCGTTGTATCCTTCATATTTGATCTGTATCGAAACAGAATCTGCTTTGGTCAGTACCTTTTTGTAATTCTCTGATGCAACGATCAATTCGTTCTTGGTGGCTTCGTCGTCCCTCGGGTCCACACCGAACTCTTCCACGAACTGTTCGCATGCGAATTTCACTATCGCCGCATCCCAATCCTTCCCTCCCAGGAGGTGGTTGCCGTCTGTTCCAAGCACTTGAATGTTGCCTTTGTTGATCTTCACGAGCGTAACATCGAATGTTCCGCCTCCGAGATCGTAAACGAGGACGGTCTTGTTCGTCTCACGATTGTATCCGTAAGAGATCGCCGCCGATGTCGGTTCGTTGATGATCTTCATGACCTTTACGCCGCAGGCTTCGCCGGCCCGTATGGTCGCCGTCCTTTGGAAGTCGTTGAAATACGCCGGAACGGTGATCACAACCGAATCTATCTTCTCGCCCGATTTCTTTTCCGCATCGGATATCAGTTTCTTCAAAAGCATTGCCGAAAGGTCCTCGGCGGTGTACACCTTGCCGTTGGCCTCCACTGTGAAACTGTTGTCTCCCATGCCCCTTTTGAAGGACGCGGCAATGACGCCCGCGCCTCCGGCCTGCATGTCCTTTGCGTCTTCTCCTATCAATATTTCGCCGTTCTCCAAGAAACAAATGACGGACGGAGTCAACTCCTTTTCGAATTGGTTGTTGATGATCTCCGGTCTCGATGTTTTTTTGTCATATCTTGCTACTGTAGAGTACGTTGTCCCGAGGTCTATACCTACCTTCATGTCCCATCACTTAAAGGTATCATTCATACGTATAAAATATATTGGACGGCTCTCTACGAAATTCGTAATCCGAATTGATGAAAATGAGGAAAAAAATTCAGCGAAGAGCCCGCTACGAATTTCGTAGCCGCTTTTTGCTGCGGGCGGAAAAACCACTATCTTCAATATGCCAGTGACGGGCTTACAGCTCATCCATGCTTGCGATGAGAGCGTCGCATTCGCTGTCGCCGGGACCTTCCCCGAGCCTGTCGATGAGTATCGAAAATATACCCGCACCCTTCCCTGCCCTGATGTCGTTAGCACTGTCCCCGATCATCACCGAGCCGTCACGGGAGGCGGACATTTCCTTCATGCACAGCAAGACAGGTTCCGGGTCCGGCTTTGCGATCGCGACCCTGTCCCTTCCGACAACGGATGTAAAGATCTTTTCTATCCTCAATCTTCTCAAAACGTCGTTGATCTGCGACATGTAAGCGTTGGAAACGATCCCCATTGTCCTTTCCTCTTTGATGAGACGTTCTATGCACCTTTCCGCATCCGGGAACAGCCCGACGCCGTTGATGCAGCTCTTGTCGTAAGCTTCCATCACCGTCGAAATGAACTCTTTACATTTTTTCGGCGAATTGGGATAGAACCTTTTGAAAGTGAGATCGAGAGGAGAACGAATGTACTCGTCATACAAAGCCGGATCGTAAAACATATCGAACTCCCTGAATCCGATGATGAATGCTTCCTCGTAACCTTTCCGGGAATCCACCAAGGTATTGTCCAAATCGAAGATGTAGTATCCGAACTTTCTCATTTTTTACTCAAATATGCAATAATCAGTGTCATATTTATTTATTAATTAAGACAATCACCGAGCAGTGAGTCAAATTGAAGGATGACATCCAGATAGCAGAAGAGGCCAAGATAAAGAACATAACGGAAATTGCCGGTTCGATTGGCCTTAAACCCGAAGACATTGAAATGCACGGGAAATACGTTGCGAAGATACCGCTTGACGTTCTTTCCAGGTTCGACAAGAACAAGAACGGAAAGCTCATCGTGGTCACGGCGGTGACCCCCACTCCTGCGGGAGAAGGAAAGACCGTGACATCCATAGGCCTTATCCAAGGCCTCAGCTACATCGGAAAGAAAGTGGTGGGAGCTCTCAGAGAGCCTTCCGTCGGTCCCACGTTCGGAGTTAAAGGAGGAGCGACCGGAGGAGGTTACTCTCAGGTATATCCCATGTGGGATATCGATCTTCATTTTACGGGAGATATCCACGCCGTTTCGTCGGCGCATAATCTGTTGTCAGCGATCTTGGAGAACAATCTGGTCAGGGACAACCCTCTGATGATAGATCCTTCCAGGATAGTCCTGAAGAAGACCATGGACATGAACTGCCGTGAGCTCAGGAAGATAATCGTCGGACTCGGAACAAGCAGATCCGACGGCGGCGTGATGCACGAAAGCGGATTCCTTATCACGTCGGCATCGGAGATATCGGCGATACTTGCTCTTGCCACGGATTACACCGATCTGCGCGACAGGATCGAAAGGATGGTCGTTGCTTACACTTACAAAGGGGACATGGTCACCGTAAAGGACCTCGGATGCGTGGGAGCGATGATGATCCTGCTGAAGGATGCATTGAAACCCAATCTTGTACAGACCCTCGAGGGTCAGCCCGTATTCGTTCACGGATTCCCCTTCGCCAACATAGCGCACGGGAACAACAGCGTGCTTGCAACGAAATACGCCATGAAACTGGGCGACTACGCCGTAACTGAAGCAGGATTCGCCGCCGATCTCGGCGGAGAGAAGTTCTTGGATATCGTCTGCAGGCAGGCGGGAATAGCACCGGACTGCGCTGTCATCGTGGCATCGATAAAAGCGCTGATGACCCACGGAGGCGGGAAGCTTGAAGAGCCTGAAACATTGACCAAGGAAGCATTGAAGAAGGGGCTGTCCAACCTTGACAAGCACATCGAGAACGTAAAGAGTTACGGAGTTCCCGTTATCGTATCGATCAACCACTTCGCGAACGATGATCCCGAGCAGATGAAGATGCTCCGCGACCACTGCAAGAAGCTGGGTGCCGAGTGTGTTCAATCGGATGCTTTCATGGAAGGAGGGAAGGGGGCCGAGGAACTTGCCAGGAAGGTAGTGGAAGTTCTGGAGAAGACCAAACCGAAATTCAAGATGCTTTATGAGGACGATCTCCCACTGAAACAAAAGATCGAAGCTATAGCAACTAAGATCTACGGCGCGGACGGAGTGGTATACTCAGCGGCGGCCGATAAGACGCTGAAGACCCTTGAAGAGAAAGGATACGGAAAACTTCCCATATGCGTTGCAAAGACGCAATATTCGCTTTCGGACGTCGCAGAACTGAAAGGCGCTCCGAAGGGATGGAAACTTAACGTCAGAGAGGTGGCTCTTTCCGCGGGAGCGGGGTTCGTTGTACCGATATGCGGAACGATGATGCTGATGCCCGGACTGTCAAAGGTGCCTGCGGCAATGAAGATGGACCTCACCCCGGACGGAAAGGTCAGAGGGCTGAAATAAACTCATCATCCTTCATGCTGTACCAGCGTTCGGCCTCTTCCTTATCCACGGGAACGCCGTCACCGGTGTCGTACATATTGCCGAGAAGGATCTGTGCACCTCTGTGCTTGTTCATTGCAGCTGAGGTCAGCCAATTGAGGGCCTTCTCGGTATCTTTTTCCACACCGTAGCCTGTTTTGTAAAGCTGCCCGAGCACGAACTGCGCCTCCGAGTGGCCGGACTCTGCGGCGGATGTGAACCATTTCACCGCTGAAGGGAGATCCTTCTCTTCGCTTTCGCCGTCGAAATTGATCAACCCCAATTCATATTGTGCTCGGGGATCCCCCATCTCTGCGGGTTTGATGAGAAGCGATACAGCTTTGTGATGGTCTTTCTCCGCTCCGTATCCTTTGCTGTGCATCTTCCCCAGGAAGTACATAGCGCTCAGGTTCCCGCCGGCGGAGGCCTTTTCGAACCAGTATTTCGCGGCAGCCAGATCCTTTTTGACCCCCTGCCCTCTTGAATATAGGAGCCCCAAATAATATTCGGCCTCGGTGGAACCTTTCTGCGCACGCGAGGATAGAATCGAGAATGCCTGAGAATAGTTCCTTTCGGACCTCGTCCGTACTATGAACTTCGCCCATTCCATCGGCTCCATCTCGCTTTCGAACGGAATGCCGGAGTCCTCGCGCATATAAGATTATCTTATAAGTTAATTATAATCCTTCTGTATTGGAATTGAACAAAAACCAATGTGCCATTACGCCATTTTCTTGTTGTAATAAACCTTGACCGCGGCCACCGCTAATATCACCAATGCGACAGACGCCACTACCGTCAGTATGATCGAATAGCTTTCCGTCGGATGGATCATCGTTATAACAAAAACCTGTTCGTACGACGTGCCCGGAGCAGTGCCGTTCGCAATTGTGGCCATTATTATCGCCGGCCCTTCCTCGGTTGCCGTGAGCAGCACTCTGCCGTCCTCTGCCGTGGTGATCGCCGCATGGGTCTCCCCTGCGTCTATCAGTGTCCAAGTGATCTTCCAGGCGGTCGCATACGTAGGAACGACTTGGCCGCCGAGGACGGTTTCCTTTCCGACGACCGCGGTGCTTGGCACATTGATTATCTCTTCGACGGCAACGAACCCGGTGATATCGTAGTTCACGTATATTGTGTCGTTATTCCCTCTTCCTTTGATCCCTTCCCAGTCTCCGTTATTGAAAGATGAGATCCCCGAGGTACCTGTCGCCACGATATGGTCGGATACTCTTGCCACGGAGAAATAGCAATCTTCCCCGGCCCCGCCGAATCTGTTCTTCCATTCAACGTCTCCGTTCATATCGTGCTTGACGGCGATCGCATCATCGTTCCCCCATCCCGTCTGTTCTTCCCAGTCGCCGTTCCCGAAGGAATACTGACCCGAGTACCCTACGGCAACGTACCCTCCGGATACTGCGGTCACTGCATAATACCGATCGGAGACCGCCCCTCCGAAATTGTTCTTCCACATCACTTTTCCGTTGTGGTCGAATTTTGCGATGATGGCATCCTCCCCTCCCCTTCCTTCGATGCCGGCAAAGTCGCCGGTGCCGAATGAACTTCCCATTGAGTATCCGACGGCGATGATGCCGTCCGACACTGCGATAACGGCTCTGAAGTGATCGCTTCCCGTTCCTCCGAAGATGGTCTTCCAGAGCAGTTCGCCTGAGCGGGAATATTTCACCAATGTAGCATCGATGGCGCCTCTTCCTGCGATCCCGGTGAGATCACCGGTGCCCATCGATAATGAATCGGAATATCCCGCTACGATGATGCCGTCGGGCACCGACGTAACGGACTCGTAATAATCGTTGCCCTCTCCGCCGAAAACGTTCACCCAAACAACATTGCCGTCATAATCAAATTTTACGATTATCGAATCCAGGCCGCCTCTGGCTTCGAAGTCGGCAAGATCGCCGGTGCCTATGGACATATGATCCGAATATCCTACCGCGACCAAGCCGTCCCCTGTGTCGGTGATCGATTCGAAATAATCGGTACTTGAGCCGCCGAAGTTCTTTTTCCAGACGAGCCCGCCGGTCAAGCTGTATTTCACAATGATCGCGTCTCCTCCTCCGTGTGCGTCAACTCCCTTCCAATCGCCGTTCCCGAAGGATAAGAACGTAGAATACCCAACGGCCACGAACCCGTCGGATATCTCAGTGACAGACAAAAAGAAGTCGTTTCCTGCTCCTCCGAAGTTCTTTTTCCAGACGGCTATGCTGTCGTGATCGTAATGAACGATGGTGGCATCGATCTGCCCTTTCCCCGGAACGCCTTTCCAATCGTCCTTTCCGAAGGAAGAAGCTTCCGAATAGCCTGCGGCAATGAACCCGTCCGTTGCCGCTACGACCTTGTTGTTCGAATCCCTTCCGGGACCTCCGAAGTTCTTCTTATCCAGGATGCTGCCGTCGCCGATCCCCGCGTCGGATAATGCGGCTGCCGGTAAAATGAGAACAGCAACTGCAAGGATCAGCATGATAAAAATGCCTTTTTTCAGTATTGTCCGCATTTCATCATACCTCTTTCATCAGAACTTTTTGTCGTTTCCTCAGTTCATTCGCTCATGTATCTGAGTTACTATGGATAATATGCAGAGACCGATATAATTATTGTAGGTCTCCGCGGCTGAACGTTCAGATTTGAATGAATGATAACTTTCAAAAAGGTCACGCACTGCGCGACGTTTTGACGCAGAGCGTCGGCATAATGATAAATACAATCCGCATATGGATTATTCATGCCGCCCGAGAGGTCTGAAGGCACCGGTACAGAACTTCGTTCGTTAATGGATCGCGCATCGCTGCGATACGATCTTAACAAAGCGGCGAAGATCCTGGATGAATCATCCTCAAAGGGGAACGGATCATCTCAATATCTTTATTCATTGTTCCTTTTGACAGGAACTTCAACGATCCGCGACGATATTTCGGCAAAGGAACTTCTTACATTATCGTCAGCCTCGGGCAACGAAGACGCTGCTGTTCTTTTGGAAGAGCTGGGGAGAGGCAACGGATCGGAAGAACTCGATCGTCTCATCGAACTGAAATTCAGAGGTGAGCAACGAGATACGGACGCATGCGCAGAACTCTTCAAGATCTATTCCGAGGGAAGATTCCCTGCGAAAAAGGATCACAAAGAGGCCGCGGGCTGGTACACAGTGTGCGCAGAGGAAGACGATGTCTACGCCCAAATGACCGTGGGCTACATGTATCTCATGGGAAAGGGCGTGAAGAAGGACAGGGAAAAAGCCCTTTACTGGCTGAAAAAGGCGTCCGAGAACGGGAACGCTGAGGCCATGTTCCATATCGGCGAGATGCATGAGCTTGGTCTTTGCTACACGGAAAGGGATCTCAAACAGGCTATCATCTGGTATCAGCTTGCCGCCGATGCAGGGAATGCGGACGCACAGTATGTGTTGGCGGCATTGCATGCGACCCCGAAGACAAAACAGTACGATCGGGTAAAAGCCGTCACCTATCTTGAAAAGGCCGCGGAGCAGGGGCATTCCGAAGCCCAGTATCAGCTGGGCATGATGCATGCTTACGGCGAGGTCGTAAAAAGAGACGAGGCGAAGGCGGTCTCTCTGCTGGAGGCATCATGCAGGGCAGGGTTCCAGCAGGCGATGGTGGACTACGCGAACATGAGGTTCGAAGGGGACGTAATAAAAAAGGACCTGGCAATAGCGGCGGAATGGTTCGAGAAGGCCGCCGCCTCATGCAACGGGTATGCGCAGTATGCGCTTGCCTGCATGTATGCCGGGGGAAGCCATTACGAACGGGACGATAAGAAAGCCGTAAAATACTTCACCGATGCGGCGGAGATGGGAGAAGTGAACTCCCAATACAGCCTCGGATGCTTCTACTACGAAGGCCGAGGAGTTGAGAAAAGCGAAAAAGATGCCGCGGTCTGGTTCGGTCAGGCGGCGGAACAGGGGCACCCCGGAGCGAAAGCATTCCTCGGGATGTTCTACGTCACGGGAATGAGTGTGGAAAAGGATCTCGTTGAAGGGCTGAGGCTTCTCATCGAATCCGCGGATTCGGGGTATTACGAAGGTCAGTACTATTTGGGAAAATTGTACATGGAAGGCATCCATGTGAACCGGAACATTCCGAGAGCGAAAAAATATCTGACAATGGCAGCGAAACAGGGAGATCCCGATGCAAAGATGCTGCTTGAGAAAATAAGAACAGAGAGGCTGCATTGAAATGGCTCGAAGATCTTCCGGAAGGACGATACAGCAGGATGCGGAGGCGGGAAGCCCATATGCCAGATTGGGTCTTGCTTACATGTACCATCACGGGAAGAATATCGATCCCGATCCTGAACTTGCGTTGAAATGGTACATAAGATCCGCCGAATCTGGATGTTCAAGGGCCAAATGGGAATTGACGAAAATTTACCGTGACGGAACGATCGCCGAACAGGACGATGAGAAATTCATCTATTATCTCCGAGCGGCGGCGGATTCGGGAGTTCCTGAGGCGAAGCTCGATCTCGGGTTCGCATATCTGCTGGGAGCATTCGTTGATAAGAACGAAGGATACGCCTTCCTTTGGATACACTCGGCGGCGTGCCAGGGCAACATGATGGCCCAGTTCATGCTGGGGTACATGTACGGTGCCGGCATCGGAACGGAAAAAGACATCTCGGAAAGGGAAGAATGGTATTCGAAGATAGGACTATCCGGCAACGGCGACCTGTTCTATTGGATAGGGAGGAACTTCGAATACGGTCTGATGGATATTAACGTGGATCTGATCGAAGCGGCAAGATGGTACAAGATGGGGGCGGACATGGGCCACGAGAAATGCCTCCTCTGCTGGAGGGCCGTTCTCACGGCATTGGACGGCGGTGTCAGAGACTCCCTTGCGGAAAGAGATAAGAGGATCATGAACACAGGCGTCGAAAAAGAGAAACTCGTGAGAGAACAAGCTCTCGTGACCGCCGACAGGTTCTTCGAGGAAGGGGATGACGAGAAAGCTTTCACCTACTACAAAATGGCGGCCGATCTTGGAAATCCGGACGCAATGTTCGCGTTGGCGATGCTTTATCACGCAGGCGTTTACGTGAAAAGGAGCGATAACACCTCTCTTGAACTTATGATCAAAGCATCCGTGGCCGGATCGGAGGATGCGCAGTTCGTTCTGGGCACTCTGTATGAGGAAGGAAGAGGCGTTAAGAAGAATCTGAACGAATCGATACGATACTTCACGATGGCCGCAGCGAACGGTTATTTGGCGGCCTATTACAAACTCAGCCTCTACATGGAACATCCCGAGATACACGTGAGGAATTCCGCGGTCATCACAAGGTGATAACATGGGATTCAAAGAGGTCATGGATGCCGCCGCAGGGGGAGACCCTCATGCTCAGAATGCTATGGGCTACATCTACTTCGAAGGCAGCGGCGTTCAGAAGGATATGGAAAAGGCGCTCCAATGGTTCAGACTTTCAGCAAAACAGGGAGATCCGGAAGGTCAATGCAACCTGGGGTACATGATAGCCCACGGTTACGGTGCGAATCAAGACCTAGAAAAGGCCTTCGGCCTCTACAAGAGTTCCGCGGAACAGGGGTACGCAAGAGCGCAGTTCAATCTCGCCCATATGTACTCCGAAGGGGCGGGAACGGATCAGGATTGGGTCGAGGCCCTGAAATGGTATTCGAAGGCCGCGGAGAACGGGAGCCTTGCCGCTCATTACCGGATCGGAGTGATGAAAGAGGAAGGCAGAGGAATTCCGAAAGATGAGGCCGAGGCAGTAAAGATCTATACTGAATGCGCAGAGGAAGGCCACCCGAAGGCGAGGTTCAGACTGGGGATGATGATCTTCGAAGGACGGGGAGTGAAGAAAGATCTGAACAAAGCATCTAAAATTTTAGTAAAGGCGGCGGAGGAAGGCAGTCCCGAAGCTATGCTGCAGCTGGGAAAGATGTCGCTCAGCGGAGAAGGGATGGTAAAGAGTCAGAAAAATGCGGAAAAATGGTTCAGAAAAGCTGCTGCCAGAGGTAACGAAGAAGCGAAGACCATTATCTGCATATCTGGAAATGATCAATAAAAAAGACCGGAATACCTGCCGCCGGCAGGTTTGGTTTTCCGATACATATTGATCAGATTATTGCTACCATTTGGTTTAGCTGATGATCGATATTCTTCCTGATGAAGGAAAATCCGCATGATTCATAATAATCGATCATCCTGTCCTTGCAGTCTAGCCTCACAACTCTGCACCCGAACGTCTCTTTACCTTTAGCGAATGCATTCAGTGCCTGCCTGATCATTTCTTTTCCGAAGCCTTTCTCGACGCCGTCCGCCTTTGCAAGCTGTCCCAATAGATAGGATTGAGCAATCTTGTTATTGACATTCATCTGCTTCAAAATATCTTTGGGGATGGGGTCGTACTCATCGACGGAAAGACACTTTATCGCTAGCGTGAAGAATCCTATGACTGCGTCCGATCCTGACTCGTCCTCACCTATTGCGAGATAAGTCCTGGATATGCTTTCCCTGTCGTGTTTGAAGGCGGTTTTCTTAAGAAAGTGCTCAGCGGCCGGTTCGGCTGAACATTTGAACGACATCAGCAGAGCGCGAAGCTTTTTTTCGTCCATCTCTGCCATCAATTTATTGAGACTTTTAACCGAGAGACTCATTCGGGAACACTCTCCCCTCTCGCTTCCATCTCTGCTATCTTCTTTTCGAGCCTCTTGCTTAGTTCCGGAATATCTTTCTCGCCTTCTTCGAGCATCTTAAAAAAGTCGCTGTCCGGGACATATGGTCCCCTCTTCTCTGCGGCCCTGAAGGCTTTCACTAAATTCTCTGCTGCTTCCTTGGTGTCTATCACCATCATTTCGTAGAACGATTCTATAGGCATGTTTTTTCACCTCTTTGTCAATTTACGTTCCGAGTATTTAGTGCGGAAATACTACAGTTATACTAACTTGCATCAAGTAGTTATATCTTTTCCGGGAGTTCCGATGTCAGTACTTCTCGAATCTGCCGGGCGATCCGTAAGAGAACTTTCCGCCGGCGGCCAATTCGAAGTGGAGCTTTGTTATTCCGAGATCGATCATGTTCAGTTTATCGAAGATGCCGACCTTGCTTGAAGGGATATCCGCTGTTACCTGACCGTCTGTAAACCGGAACCTTGTCTTCTGACTGTTCCTGGCGGTGGGAGCGAACTGAACCGATTTCACTGCTGTTTTCACCCAATCGGGAACGTCGGTCTTGCCGTCAAGGAATTCTGATATTGAGATTGTCTTTCGGTGGGGTGCGTCGGGGATCCCCTGCGGATAGACGATCTCTTCCGCTCCGTACCCGATGGGTACTGCGCAGGCGATCTCTTCGTCCGCCTTGATGTTCAGGCCGTTCCTGCTGAATCCCATGGCGACCCAGCATGTTCCCAGACCCAGAGCGGTTGCTTTGAGCAGTAGTTTTTCTCCATAGTATCCGCATTTTTCAAAAAGATCGGGGTCGCTGGTCTTTCCTTTCACAGCGATCACCGAACGAACGCCCTTGAACCCTACCGTTTTGAAAGAATTGAAAGCCTCGCTGTTCTCGAAGAATTCGATCGTGAGACCGGATTCTTCGTTGAGTGAGGATATCGCGCTTTTCAGAGCTTCGATCTTTTCCGGTTCGATCTTCTTTTCGTTATATTTTCTTACCGATCTTCTTCTCCAGACCGCGTTGTATAATTCGTTGTTATCCATGATTTCATCTCTTGCTTCCGCCGATCATCACCAGGTAAGCAAGCAGAGCTTCCAGTTGGATCCTTTCGTTGCTTCCTTCCACTATCCTGAATTCTATCTCGCCGGTCTTATCCATTAATCTTACTTTCTCGGAATCCGTGATGCTGAGATCGAAGAATGAAGAATGTATTTGTTTGATGATATCTTGGCCGGAAAGACCGTACATTATCATGATGTTGTCCAGCATGTCCCTTGCGGCAATGAAATTCCCTGCCAGAGCGACCTCCAGCATCTTCTTCACTTCTTCGGGTTTTGCGAGACCGGTTGTTTGATAGATTATATCCAAAGTGATCTGTTTACCCAGGGAAGCGGCCACCTGAAGAGAATTCACCGCTCTCCTCATGTCGCCTCTTGCAACGTGAACGAGTCCGTCCAAAGCGTCATCGTCTATCTTGACGTTCTCCTTCTTTACTATCATTTTAAGATATTTCTCAACGTCCTCTTTCTGAAGAGGACTGAATCTGAATACTGCGCATCTCGATTGGATGGGATCGATTATCTTCGACGAATAGTTGCAGGAGAAGACGAACCTGCATACTTTGGAGAATTTCTCCATGGTCCTTCTGAGTGCAGCCTGTGCATCGGATGTTAAATTATCCGCTTCATCGAGGAAGATGATCTTGAATTCCGCTTTTCCCAGCGGTGCCGTTCTGGCGACCTCTTTGATCTTTCCTCTCACGACGTCGATGCCTCTTTCGTCCGAAGCGTTCAATTCGATGAAATTGCCTTTCCAGTCGTCGCCGAACAATCCTCTCGCCAAAGCTATGGCGCAGGTGGTCTTCCCTGTACCGGCGGGGCCTGCGAACATCAGGTGCGGCATGTTGCCTGAGGAGACATAGGCTTTCAGCCTTTCGGTTATGTGTTTTTGTCCGACAACCTCGTCAAGGTCCTTCGGCCTGTATCTCTCGGTCCAAATCTCATTCATGGTTACGCTCACTATGGCGTAAGTGAATGATAAAAGTTTTCAGTTCAGAGTTTATCTTTCTTCAGGAACTCATCAAGCCCGCAGCAGATAATACCATCCGTGTTCCCGCGCATGTTCTCATCCATTGTGACCACATATTTGGGATGGTTATCATCGATCCCTTTCAGATTGTCGAACTCCCTTTTGACTGCATTCTCTGAAAAACGATATACCGACTGCACGTACACCCTCTCCCCGAATTTTTCACCGACAAGATCCACTTCTTTCCCAGCGTTATCGCCTATCCATACGTCGTATCCTCTGGCTTTGAGATCCAGGAACAGTATGTTCTCCATGTGCCCGGCAATATCGTTGAATCTGTAGCCGAGGGCCGCATGTTTCAGACCGATGTCCGGAAGGAAGTACTTGTACTTCTCCGAGAGCAGCTTTTTTCCTTTCACTTCGTGCACGTGTGCCTTGTACACGAGATATGACGACTCCAGATGCCCTGCGTAATCATAAACGGTGCTTCTCGTCACATTGCCGTTCTCGGCGTGCAGGATGTTGTACATATTGTTCAGCGAAGTCAGATTGCCCAAGTTGCTGCAGATGAACAAGAAGATCCTTTCAAGAAGGTCGCGGTCCTTGATGCCGTACCTGTCGACAATGTCCTTCGTCTTCACGGTATTCAGTATATCTCTGAGAGTACGATAAGCGGACATGTTGCTCTGTTCTCTCAACCATACCAGCGGAAATCCTCCGATCTCGATATACTTCCACATCAATTTCTCATCGTTTCTCTGAGAGCAGTATGCGTCATTGAACGTCCTGCATTCTCTGAACGAAAGCGGCTGCATCTCCAATGTGTCTATCCTTCCACTGAGATATGTCGCATACTCGGATGAAAGAAGCTTTGAGTTCGAACCGGTGAGATAAATGTCGCATTCTTTCTCCGCGATCAGAGAACGTATCACGGACTCCCATTTTGTCACCTCGTGAACCTCATCCACGAACAGCACGTTCTTCTTCCCCTCGATCAGTCTGTCTTTGATATGCCTGTAGAACTTTTCCGTATCTTTGAGATCTATGTTTGCCATCAGCTCCATATCAACATAGACAACATTCGCATCCGTGTCCGAACTTATCTTCTGCGATATTTGTTCCATGAATGTGGACTTTCCGCATCTTCTGATGCCGGTGATGACTTTGGCGTTGGGATTCCCTATGAAGTCGACGATCCTATCGAAATATTCCGGTCTTAAGATGCTGTCCATGCTAAGAAGTATGCTTTTTCACATTATAAACATATCTAAGTTTCTGTTCACAGCAGAAACTTGGTGCATTTTTCTATCAAGTTTCTATTGACAGCAGAAACTTAGTGTGATTTTGTAATAAGTTTCTGTTCACAGCAGAAACTTGTTTCAGTACATACAGGTCTCTGTCTTTCCACTCAAACCGCAACAGAACCGAACAAGAAGATTAATTATACGCTCTGGTCATTTAGAATATCATATGAAAGTCTACGATGCCTACAAACTGGCGGTGGAAACGGGAATAAAGTTCGATCCCCGGCCGAAAGAAGAGGTCGATCTCGTCCTCAAGAACGCCAAAGAGGAGTACAAGAAACTTCCCGAAGACAAAAAAGAATATTTCGATAAAGAAAGGCTTTGGAACCCCTACGCTGACACAAGATTCTCCTGGGGCGAAGATGTCGCCAAGAAGACCGAGGCCGAGAGATTCATGTGGGGCATCGATATCGGAACGGGAGAGATAGTTCTCGCAGACCGTCTGAAAGAGAAAGGTCAGAAAGTATCCGCAGTTGTTGCGCATCATCCCATCGGAGTATCGAGGACCCCGTTCCCGGAGGTCATGTGGATGCAGACGGACATGTTCTGCGATGTCGGGATACCCATCAACATCACCGAGGGACTCATAAAGAACAGAATGGACGAAGTTTCCAGGAATGTCATGGGATCCAATTACAATCAGCCCGTTGATGCTGCCAGGTTATTGGACATCCTGATGTTCAATATCCACACCCCTGCGGACAACATGGTGCAGGATTATCTTGAGGATCTGATGGAAAAAGCACAGCCGAAGTATTTGGAGGACGTGATCGACGTTCTGATGAAGGAACCGGAATTCAAACAGGCTTCGAAATACAACGACCCTCCGAAGATAATGTCCGGCAACAAGAAAAGCCGCTGCGGTAAGGTAATTGCAAAAATGACCGGAGGCACCTCCGGCCCGAAGGAGATATACGAGAAGCTCGCACAGGCCGGCGTTGGTACCGTAGTGGGAATGCATTTCCCCGAGAACCATCTGGAAGAAGCCAAGAAACATCACATAAATGTGATAATCTCGGGGCACATGGCATCGGATTCCCTCGGGATTAACAGGATATGCGATGTGTGGGAGAAGAAGGGCATCGAGGTCATCGGCTGCTCCGGATTCATGAGATTCAGCAGGAATTGATAATGTTCGAGCGATCTTCCTCAATAATCAAGGATCACAAGAAACTATCCTTCGAATACGTCCCGGAGAAACTCGTCCACAGGGAAGAGCAGATGCGCCGTTTGGAAACGGTCTTCAGACCGATGGCCACGGAAGGAGTATCCTGCTCCGCATTCCTCACGGGAAGCGTGGGAACGGGGAAGACCGCATCAGCGAAAAGATTTTGTGAGGATCTCCTGAAATATTTTGCCGCAGGCGGCAAACAGATGAATTACATCTTCATCAACTGCAGGATCAGGAACACAGAACACGGCGCCATTCTGCAGATACTGAGGCACTTCGATCCCGGATTTCCGGACAGGGGATTCTCCGCCGACGAGATGTTGAGATCCCTGAAAAAACATATCGAAGCGGGATCTAGACCTCTTGTTGTGGTATTGGATGAAGTGGACGTTCTTCTGAAGAACGGAAAGGACCTTGTCTATCAGCTGTCAAGACTGACCGGCGAGATACGCGGAAATTCTTCCATCTCCCTGATCATGATCTCCCAGGAACCGATAACTGAGATGCTGGATACCGCTTCGATCTCAAGTTTCAGAAGGGCCAACACCATCCGGTTCAACAAATATTCCAAGGACGAGCTGAAGGACATCATCAAAGCAAGAGCGGAGGAAGCTCTGATGCCCAATGCGATGGATGACGGCGTTGCCGATCTTCTGGCAGAGATTGGGAAAGGATACGGCGACGCCCGATTGGTGATCGAAATGCTCGAAAGGGCAGCCACCATCGCCGAGGAGAGATCCGACGGAGTTCTGACGGCGGATGATATCAGATCGGCGAACGCCATGATCTACAGCAATGTTTCCGAGGCGAAGCTGGAAACCCTCGACCTGAAGAAAAAACTTGCTCTGCTGGCTATAGCGAGAGCAATAAAAAGCGAACCCTACGTCAGCATAACAAAGGTGGAAAAGACATACAGGGTGGTGTGCGAGGAATACGGTCAGAGCGCAAGGAAGCACACTCAGTTCTGGACCTATGTTCAGGATATGGAAAAAATGAATCTTTTGGACACTATCGTAAAAAGCGAATCCGACGGCGGACGTGTGACATACATCTCCCTGCCGGACATCCCGCCAAAAGAATTGGCCAAGAAATTAGAATATATGCTGGAGTCTCCCACTTCCACCAACGAAGAAGAGTTCTGATACGATGAAGTGCGATCAGTGTTCCCGCGAGGCCGTCACCCTGATAAGATACAACGGGTCCCACCTCTGCGACGAACATTTTGCTTCATACGTTGAAAAAAGGGTCAAGAAAGAGATTCGAAAACAGATCGACATCAAACCCGGAGATACCATCGCCGTTGCCGTTTCCGGAGGAAAGGACAGCATGGTCACTCTTCACATTTTGGATCTGGTTTTCAGCGAAAGAAAGGACGTAACACTTTGCGCAATATCCATCGACGAAGGATTGGAAGGATACAGACCGCCGAGCCTGAAAATAGTCAAAGAATTCTGCAAAGAACGAGGTATTCCCTCGTACGTAAGATCGTTCTCGGAAATGAACATGGAAATGGACAAGATCGCTTCGCTTTCCGGAGAGAACAGCCCCTGTACGTACTGCGGAGTTTTCAGAAGGAAACTCATGAACGATCAGGCTAGAGCAGTAGGCGCGAAGTATCTTGCAACCGGCCACAACCTGGACGATATGGCCCAATCGATAATGATGAATATCGTGAGGGGGGATGTGGAGCGTCTTGCAAGACTGGGCCCCCATACAAAGATACAGCCGGGACTGATCCCCAGATTCCTTCCGTTGAGGACTATTCCGGAAAAGGAATCCCTTCTCTATGCCATCGTGTCGGGAATCCCCTTCTGGGACGGAGAATGCCCATACTACATGGACGCTCTGAGAAATCAGTACAGAGACATCGTCGACCAGTTGGAGGACAGATCGCCGGGATCCAAATTCAGCATTCTTTCATCCTACGATTCCCTGAAACCGATGCTTACGGAACATTATCCGCCTTCCGGACTTCATTCCTGTTCCTGCGGAGAACCCACACTCGGAGAGAAATGCAAAGCCTGCGAGTTTCAATCCGTACTTCAAAAAAGGATCAAAGGTCTCTGAAAGGAACGAGATCGCAGCAGCCGCACTCCAAGCACATTGTTGAGCATGTTCTTGTGTCCAAACCGTATTTCATCAGAACTTCTTTCTGCATCTTAGCGAGTTTGATCATTCTTTCGGCATTTACCGATGGGATCTCGCCTACCGCCTTCATCATCGGATCACGGTTCATCGGACCGACACGCAAAGCCCGGAAGGTGGGGATCACGCCCATTGAACAGAGCTGCTCGGTCATTGCTTTGATCTCGTGATCGGTCTCTCCCATTCCGAATATCATATTCGATGTTACTTTTCCTTTTCCGAAAACCTTTACGGAGTAGGAAAGCATCTCAAGTATCATATCAAGATCGAGATCGGGGCATACCTTTTCAAAGATCTCTCTGTTCGGAGACTGGATATTGAGTTTGATCTCCGTGGCCCCTGCCTTCTTGAGTGCTCTGATGTGATCCTTTTTCGTTACGTAGGGTTCAACGCCTATCGGCATATCGGGGAACTCC
>Ga0209628_10001046_pt1 | contig 17492 bp, 19 predicted proteins | sample TergutCu122P4_FD_187285 | JGI IMG/M metagenome (GOLD analysis project Ga0209628, IMG submission 187285) | Cubitermes ugandensis P4 segment gut microbial communities from Kakamega Forest, Kenya - Cu122 P4 (SPAdes) (version 2) | ecosystem: Host-associated > Arthropoda: Insects > Digestive system...
TTTTAAAAACAGACGCGGCGCTTGTTCTTTGCCTTTCTTTATAGTTATATCAGTGATTGTGAAAGGTTTGCCGGTTATCTTTTGTAACTGTTCTTCGCCATCTTCTTTTTTTAAAAACTTCCCTAACACAGACGAGAAAGTCGTTTCACGGTAAACCGTTTTCAGTTCCCAATAGGGTGTAGGAATAAAGCTATCAATTTCTTTCTGTCGTTTCACTATCAATGCCAGCGTTGGGGTCTGTACGCGGCCTATGGAATACACTTGTTTGTTTTTTCCAAACCGCAGTGTATAGAGGCGTGTGATATTCATTCCGAGCAACCAGTCGCCGATGGCGCGCGATAATCCGGCTTCGTACAGACGTTGATAATCCTTTTCGTCTTTTAGATGCTTAAAGCCTTCCCTAATAGCCTCTTCTGTTAGTGACGAAATCCACAAACGCTTGACAGGGCATCGGCAGCCGGCTTTTTGCATCACCCAGCGCTGTATCAGTTCGCCTTCCTGTCCGGCGTCGCCACAGTTAATGACTTCGTCGGCATTACGGATTAATTTTTCAAGTATGTCGAATTGCTTTTGATAGGACGGGTTATCAATCAGCTTGATACCAAACCGTTGTGGAATCATCGGCAACTGTTGCATGTTCCACTGTTTCCAGTCTGGGGTGTAGTCATGCGGTTCTTTGAGGGTGCACAAATGCCCGTAAGTCCACGACACCTGATAGCCATTGCCTTCTAAATAGCCTTCTCTTCTATGATTTGCGCCGAGGATTTCGGCAATCTCACGGGCTACACTTGGTTTTTCGGCGATACAAACTTTCATAAGAAAAATTATGAATTATGATTAATTGAATACGGGAAAATCGAGGAAATTCTCATTTTGTAAATTGTCCCGTAGGGACGTAATGATGGTAGAAAATTTTGACACCCCACCCTTTGCCCCCTTTATAGGGGGAGAATTGAAAGGATATAAGCCAAAATATCCTCTCGGCCTTCTTTTTTAACGGCAGAAGAGAAAAACAGAGGGGGTAGCTCTTCCCAGGTCTCAAACATTTTATTACGGTAAACCTCGGCGTTACCGGCTAATTGACTTTTGCTTATCTTGTCGATTTTCGTAAAGATGATTGCAAAAGGAACAGCCGATTCGCCGAGCCATTCCATAAATTCGAGGTCGATTTTCTGTGGCTCGTGGCGGCTGTCAATCAGCACAAACAGGCAGGTCAATTGTGGCCGTTCCAAGATATAGGATTCAATTATTTTTTGAATAGCGGAACGTCCGGCCTTGCCTCTCTGTGCATATCCGTACCCCGGCAGGTCGACTAAGAACCATTCGTTGTTAATAAGGAAATGATTGATTAACTGTGTCTTCCCCGGTTTTTGGGATGTCAGCGCCAACTGTTTTTGATTCGTAAGCATATTTATCAGCGATGACTTACCCACGTTGGAACGACCGATAAAAGCAAATTCGGGGAGCATGCCCTTGGGACATTTCCCTACTTCGCTGTTACTGACCACAAAAACTGCGCTTTTGACTTCCATAACTATGTCTAATTGGAAGGCAAAGTTAGATACAATTTCATGAAGTTCCAAGTATGAGGCATAAAAATGTTGCTAATTTTTGCAAAACAGGATTTTTTGTCTACTTTTGCAGGCTATTTTAAACCTAATAAACAAATGTACAGTCAGGAAGATGTTGTAAAAATGTTCTTAGAAGGCTTTCAAAATATGGGCGGTCAGTTACGTATTCTTGAAAATCATGTTCCTGCTATACAGCAGTTTGAATACTTTGATTACGCGCGAAAGCTGAAGAAAAGGAAACTGAAAGTGATGAAAGACAGCGATTATAGCCGATTGGGGGAAAGATTGGAAAGTGTCGAAACGCCCTTAGAAGAGAAGAAAAAGTTACTGTCCATACTTGCCCTTTCGAAGGAAGTTCGTGCTTTTCGACTATTGGAGCAATACATGAAGAATCCGGATGAGGCCCTTGCGAATTGGGCATCTATGGCGTTGCTTGAGAGTCGCATTGCCATCGAATCGGAGCTATCGGACGAAAAGCAGATTTTTATCTCCTCCGGGCTTGGCGGCAAGAACGGGAGGATGCGATTTTGTGTTCTGATACCAGCTTCGCATGAAGGGCCTTTTGAGGACTATCAACGGAACGTAATCGAAACGGAGTTCGGCTTTTTTTTCCCTAAAAACGACTGCGAGATCGAGCGTCTAACGATAAAAGAAAACTACGTCGAGCTTGTTTTTTTAATTCCGATAACGAAAATTGTGTGGAAATTGCTTGAAATTGTCATCTCAGAGTGCAATTTGTACGGAAATTTCTTGTCGAGATCCTTTACGGTGACAAACGTCAAAGAATTTACTCAAGATGATGTAAATCAGATTCTTGAAAGACATAGAAAGGAGTTAAAAGAGCATTATTAACAATTCTGATAAAAGAAAATTTATTCTTTTATAGTTTATTAACATTTGAAATTTTTTTTATTCAGAAAAAGTATGGACATTTGCGACCTCAAAAATAAAGTAAAAGTAACGTGATAGCGTAGGAGAGAAGGGTATATATTTTTTATGTTTTTGGTGTAAATATGTAAGATGACTTGCCGGTATTTGGCTGAAATCATAAAGGAGTAATGTTCGGATTAACACTTTTGCTGCAGTTAGCGAGATTTTTTTTACTAATCAAATTTATATACACCCGTGGAAATATGCCCGTTGAGAAACGTGTAAGATTTCAGAAATATCGCAATGAGTAAATGCTGCCGTTCAAGGCGGCATTTACTTTTTAGTATTAAGCTAACGCCAAGAGTGGCGTAGAATTATCAGTGGAAGTTAGCGTGGTGCATATCGCCGCTTTTGTCGAAGGCTAAGTGAAAGGCAAAACAGCAGTTAAGGTTTTGAGGCGTCTGCCCTTTGATACCCATGTTGAGATACTCGTTCAACAGGGGGCGGTAGCTTGGGTCAACGCAATTATTAATAATAGTGCGCGCGCGTTGGACAGGTGACTGGCAGCGCAGGTCGGCTACGCCATGCTCGGTGATGAGTATTTTTACGGAGTGTTCGGAATGGTCTAAATGAGAAACCATGGGTACGATGGCGCTTATCTTGCCTCCTTTAGCGGTTGAAGGGGTGGTAAAGATGGATAAGAAAGCAGCGCGTGTGAAATCGCCCGAGCCGCCAAGTCCGTTCATCATTTTTGTGCCTAACACATGCGTAGAGTTGACGTTACCGAAAATATCTGCTTCGAGGGCGGTATTTATGGTAATGATACCCATCCGTCGAACTATTTCGGGGTGGTTAGTTATCTCTTGCGGACGGAGTAATATCTTGTCTTTAAACAGGTTGAGGCGTGAGTAGACATCTTTAAGCACATCGTGTGAGAGTGTCAGCGAGCAACCGCTGGCAAAATTTACACGTCCTTCGTTCATCAGCTTGATGACAGCATCCTGTATCACTTCGGTATAGATGTTGAAAGACGGAATCCCCTGGTTGTCACCTATCGCTCCAAGCACAGCATTGGCAATGTTGCCTACGCCACTCTGGACAGGAAGAAAGGTGCTCGGTATACGTCCGGCTTTTATTTCGTTCACTAAGAAATCAGACACATTTTTGCCGATGGCTAAGGTTACCTCATCGAGCGGAACGAAGGGCGCCACATCGGATTTATTATTTGTTTCGACAACACCGACAATTTTATCCGGATTAACTTGGATATAGGGTGTTCCGATACGGTCAGACGGTTTGTAAACAGGTATCTCGCGACGATAGGGCGGGTCGGTCGGCTCATAGATGTCGTGCATACCTCTCAATTCTTTGGGGTGAAAATGATTCAACTCCACGATGACCTTGTCGGCCAAACGGCAGATAGTGGGGGAGATGCCAACTGCATCAGTAGGGATAATCTCGCCGTTATCAGCGATATCCGTTGCTTCGATGACAGCCACATTCACTTTACCCAGAAATCCATACCGCAGACTTTGCGGCAATTCGGAAAGATGCTGGTCGAAATAATGCGTTCCGTTGGTATTTAACAGGAGTCGCAGGTCATGGTTCGACTGGTAAGCCGTCCGAAACTTAAACGCTTTGGCTCTGGCTAAGGCGCCGTCGATGTTGTCGCCCGTTGAAGCGCCTGTATATACGCCTATTTTGAAAGGGTTTCCTTTTTTATGCTCTTCTTCCGCACGGCTGGCAATGGCTCTCGGAATGTCTTTTGGACAACCTGCCGGTGTAAATCCGCTGAATCCTACATTGTCGTTATCACTCACAAACATAGCCGCTTCCTCGGCTGTGATTTTTTTAAATCTCATTTTTTATAGGTTTTAGGTTTCAGGTTTCAGGTGTTAGGTTTTCTGTCCACTGAAACCTGTCACCTGAGACCCGCAAATCAATATTTACGATTAAAAATCTCTTGGTAAACAAATGCTTTGCGCCAATCATCGACGTCTGCCGGAAGATCTTCAATAGTGATTAGTGTCTGTCTTTCGTCTGTCTCCATTGTTCGTGGCTCTTCCATTGCAAAGGCAGGAATGGCTTCCTGATACATATCAATGGATTGATAGGGTTTGCGTGTCTGCTGTTTCAGCAGAACAGCGTTAGCCGGTATCTTTTCGGCTTTCGGGATATAGTCGTCCCATTCGTCAACGTCATCCCTTCGGTTGGTGATGATATCGCGTTGTTGGTTTTGTACTTCAGCCTGTTGTGCTTTTTTTCGCATCGAACTGAAAAAGCTGGCTATACCAGCTATGACAATGATTATGATATAAATCCAGTCGCCAAATTCTTCCATAATGATTCATTTTGGGACGCAAAGATACGATTTTTTTTTTGTTACCACAAAAACTTTATAATAAAGGGTTGATACCGGTGACTTGCAGTTCAAAAAAAAGTAGTACTTTTGCGGGCAATTTCGGGGGGAAAATAAGCTATATGAAACGAAGCGCGGACGATAAGGAGGAACGTAAGTTGTACATTGAAACGTATGGCTGTCAGATGAATGTTGCCGATAGCGAGGTCGTTGTTTCAGTCATGCAAACGGTTGGTTACACCCTTACCGAACAGATGGAGGAAGCCGACGCCATTTTTATAAATACTTGCTCCGTCCGCGACAATGCCGAACAACGAATTTGGAGCCGTTTGCAGCTCTTCAATGCACTTCGCAGGAAGAAAAAGGGACTTATTATAGGCGTATTAGGCTGCATGGCAGCAAGGGTGCGGGAAGATTTCTTCAGTAAAGGCGTTGATATCATCGTCGGCCCCGATGCTTATTTAGATCTGCCCAACTTAGTAGGCGCCGTAGAGAAAGGCGAAAAGGCTATCAACATAGAATTATCAGCTAACGAGACCTATAAGGAGGTGATGCCCTATAAAACTGTTGGAGCGCGCGTTTCGGGATTTGTGTCTATCATGCGCGGATGCAATAACTTTTGCTCCTATTGCATTGTTCCGTACACACGGGGACGCGAGCGAAGCCGTGATGTAGAGAGTATCCTGAACGAGCTTTTTGATATGCAATCCAAAGGGTATAAGGATGTAACACTGTTAGGCCAGAATGTCAATTCGTATCGGTATGATATATCCGGCGGACAAGTGACCGGTTTTGCGCAGTTGCTTGCACAGGTAGCCCAAAAAATGCCCCAATTGCGTATCCGTTTTCTGACATCGCATCCGAAAGATTTGAGCGATGAGCTGTTGGATGTGATGGCGGCTTACCCAAACATTTGCAAGTTCATTCATCTGCCGGCCCAATCGGGCAGTTCGCGGATATTGCAGTTGATGAACCGGAACTACACCCGCGAGTGGTATCTCGACCGTATCGCTTCCATTCGCCGAAAGATGCCCGCCTGTGGCATTTCGACGGATGTCTTTTGTGGGTTCCATTCCGAAACGGAAGACGACTTCGAGGCGACTCTTTCCCTGATGCGTGAGGTGAGGTTTGATTCGGCGTATATGTTCAAGTATTCGGAACGCCCCGGCACCTATGCGGCAAAGCATCTGACGGACGACGTTCCCGAAGAGGTAAAAATACACCGTCTGCAACGCATGATCGATTTGCAAAACAGGCTGTCGGAAGAAAGTAATCGGCGCGATATCGGCCAAACGTATGAAGTCCTTGTCGAAGGATTCTCCAAACGGTCGTGTGAACAATTGTGCGGGCATACCGCTCATAATAAGGTCGTTATCTTTGATAAGGGAAGTCATCGCATCGGCGAATTGGTAAATGTCAGGATTGAAAAGGCTACTTCGGCCACACTTTTCGGGCGTCCAATTGTTAATAATATATAAATATTCGGCTAATTGACAAAAAAGCGTTTGTTTTGTGGCGAAATTGGGGGTAATAGTGTCCCAAAATTTTAGATAAGAGCAATCGAAAGCAGTTTCTAATGGCAACAAGGAAGGTAAAAAATACGGTCTCATTTTTTAATTCGCATCTGATATCGGTGATAAGTATATCATTGGTGCTTTACCTTTTTGGTTTGATTTTGATCATCGGCTTCCTTGGAAGTGAGTTGTCGCATTATGTGAAGGAAAACATTTCCATCTCGATTGTGTTATCCGACGACTTATCAGTTGCTAAAATCAGCGAATTGAGAAAGGAGTTAGAGCGTCAGCCGTATGTAAAAGCGACCGAATATATCTCAAAAGAGCAGGCTTTGCGAGAGATGGAGCGCGAGTTAGGCGAAAATCCGGTGACGTTTTTAGGATTTAATCCGTTTCGCGCCTCTATTGAAGTACAGTTGAAATCCGAATATACGCACCCCGACAGTCTACCGTTAATTGAAAAACGTCTCGCTTCACAGGCTCGCTTCTCCGATGTGCAATACCGTCAGGACATGATTCAAACGGTCAACCAGAACATCCGGCGGATAGGCGTAGTATTGATACTGCTGTTGTTTGTGTTGATAATCATTTCTTTTGTGTTGATAAACAATACTGTCAGGCTGCTTATTTACTCCAAACGATTTATCATTTATACGATGCGATTAGTAGGCGCTACACCCTCCTTCATCAGGAAGCCGTTTATCCGTAACAACATCATCAATGGAATTGTTTCGGGTGTTTTTGCAATAATGTTATTAATGGGTTCATTATATTATATAAAAGAAGAGTTTATGAACTTAGGAGAGATAATTCGGCCGGAAGTAATGATGCTAATCTACAGTATCGTTTTTGCCTCTGGAATTATTTTGTCCGTGTTAGCGGCCTGTTTTGCAGTGAACAGGTACTTGCGCATGTCGCACCGGAAGATGTTTTACATTTAATAAATATATATGAAAGATTTTGCATTCGGTAAAGAGAATTTTGTTTTAATAGCTATTGCTGTTCTGCTTATTATTATTGGATTTGTGCTGATGAGCGGAGGCGGAAGTCAGGACGGTGTTTCGTTTAATCCCGAAATTTTTAGTGTCCGAAGGATTGTAGTAGCGCCGATAGTAACGGTTTTTGGTTTTGCGCTTGTTGTGGTCAGTATTGTAAAAAAACCGAAAGAACCGGTTGAGACCCCTGATAAAAAGAAAGCATGAGTTGGATTGAAGGTTTGATATTAGGCCTTATTCAGGGACTTACAGAATATTTACCGGTTAGCAGTAGCGGACATTTGGCTATTGCCGGTACTTGGTTTGGATTGTCAGGGGAAGAAAACTTAGCCTTTGCCATTCTCGTTCACTGTGCAACGGTAATGAGTACGATTATCGTTTTATGGAGCGAAGTATCGGCTTTATTCAAAGGGTTAGTAGCTTTCCGGTGGAAGGACGAGACGAAGATGGTTACCAAATTGGTTCTATCCATGATACCGGTCGGTTTTGTCGGGGTGTTTTTTAAGGACACCGTCGGGCAGTTATTCGGAAGCGGCTTATTATTAATAGGATGTATGTTGTTACTGACCGCTGCGTTGTTGTTGATTTCGTACCGTCCCCGTCCGCGTCAAAAGGAAACCATCTCCTTTTTAGACGCTATCTATATCGGTTTGGCGCAGGCTTGTGCGGTCTTGCCCGGCCTCTCGCGCTCCGGCACGACGATAGCAGTAGGTATATGGTTAGGAAACAAGAAAGAAAACGTTGCCAAGTTTTCGTTTCTGATGGTTATCCTTCCTGTGTTAGGCGAATCCTTATTAGATATTATTAAAGTGATGAAAGGAAGCGCCGTTGTCTTCTCTTCTTTTTCGCCGGCTGCGATGGTTTTCGGCTTTCTTGCTGCATTCGTTTCGGGGTTGCTCGCCTGCAAGTGGATGATAGACTTAGTAAAAAAAGGGAAACTGTTATACTTCGCAATCTATTGCGCCGTTGTCGGGTTGATTGTCATTGTTCATTCGTTGTTGTCGTAATGAGGGATTTTGTTGCCGGAGAAGTTGTATATTTCAATAAACCGTTAGATTGGACCTCTTTCGATTTAGTCAATAAGTTTCGCAACCGGCTGTCGCGAAAGTTACAGGTTAAAAAAATCAAAGTGGGACATGCCGGCACGTTAGACCCTAAAGCTACAGGCGTTTTGATAGTCTGTACCGGAGGTGCAACCAAACAAATAGATACGTTTCAGGGACAAACGAAAGAATATATAGCGAAGCTGCAATTAGGCGCAACGACTCCTTCGTTCGACTTGGAAGAAGAGGTTGACGCTACGTATCCGACCGAGCATATCACCCGCGAAGCGGTCGAAAATGTGTTGAAACAGTTTTTAGGCCGAATCGAACAGATACCTCCCGCGTTTTCGGCCTGCAAAATCGACGGTACACGCGCCTATCAGTTAGCGCGAAAAGGAAAGGACGCACCGCTAAAAGCAAAAGAGTTGATAATCGACGAAATCGAACTGATAGATTATCAGTTGCCGATACTTAAGATTCGCGTCGTTTGCAGTAAAGGTACCTATATCAGGGCATTAGCGCGCGACATCGGACAAGCGCTTCATTCGGGCGCACATCTGATAACGTTGGAACGAACCCGCATTGGCGAGGTGACATTAGCCCAATGCCTCGATATAGACGATATAGATGCCTATTTAAACTCCCCCTTTGAAGGGGGCAGGGGGATGTAAAAATCTTATCCTTCCTCCCCAATAATTAATTTATAAACCCAATTAATATGAAACTTTCCAAATTCAAATTCCAACTCCCTTCCCATTTAATTGCGCAATATCCGGCAAGGTTTCGCGACGAATCAAGGATGATGGTCGTTCACCGTGAGAAGGGCAAGATTGAACACAAGGTGTTTAAAGACTTAATCCGTTATTTTGCCAAAGGCGATGTTTTTATAATGAACAATACAAAAGTCTTTCCTGCCCGATTATACGGAAACAAGGAAAAGACAGACGCTTGTATAGAAGTATTCTTGCTGAGGGAGCTGAACCCCGAAGTTCATTTATGGGATGTGCTTGTAGACCCGGCACGTAAGATACGGATAGGTAACAAGTTATATTTTGGCGACGACAATTCGCTTATGGCCGAAGTGATTGACAATACCACTTCGCGTGGGCGCACCTTGCGTTTCCTTTACGACGGCTCACACGCTGCATTTAAAAAACTGTTATACAGCATGGGCAATACACCCCTTCCCAAGTATATTACCCGCGAGGTCGAACCCGACGATGCCATTCGTTACCAGACTATTTATGCAACCGAAGAGGGAGCTGTTGTAGCACCCGCAGCAGGAATGCATTTCAGCCGTGAGTTGATGAAACGCCTTGAGATAAAAGACTGTAAGTTCGAATTTATAACGGTTCATTCTGGTTTAGGCAATTACAGGGAGATAGATGTTGAAGACCTGTCCAAGCACAAGATGGATTCCGAGCAGATGATTATCAGCGAACAAGTGGCTAACTCGGTGAACGACGCAAAGGATAAAGGCAAAAAAGTTTGCGCCGTAGGTACATCTGTCATGCGGGCTATCGAATCGTCTGTGAGCACCGATGGGCATCTGAAGGAATTTGACGGGTGGACGAATAAGTTCATCTTCATGCCCTACGACTTTAGCATTGCCAACTGTATGATAACCAATTTCCATACCCCGTTATCCTCCTTATTGATGCTGACAGCCACTTTTGGCGGATATGAGCTGATAATGGAGGCCTATCGAATAGCTATCAAGGAGGAGTATCGCTTTTGTGCTTATGGTGATGCCATGTTGATATTGCCTTAGATGGCAACCGTTTATTTAGGATTGGGTTCCAATATCGGCGACCGCTTGGCATTTATTAGGAAAGCGTTAACGCTAATCGCAGAAAGGGTAGGGGAAATACTTACCCTGTCTAACTATTATGAATCCCCTCCTTGGGGTTACGATTCAACCGCATCCTATCAGAATCTTGTTTTAGCCATCTCAACCGAACTCAATCCGTTGTCCTTATTAACAGCGACGTTAGAAATAGAGAAAAAAGTTGGCCGACAGCACAAAACCCTCAACGGCAACTACCAGGACAGAGAGATAGACATAGACATCTTGTTATACGACGACCTTATCCTGCAAACCCCAGCCCTGACCATCCCGCATCCCCTGATGCACCAACGCCCCTTCGTCCTAAAGCCATTAGCCGAGATTGCTCCACATCTCATCCATCCGATACTGAAAAAATCCATAGCCGAATTGTATTTTTTTTAGTTACCGGCTATTCCTGAAAACTAATTAGTTTTTGGTGGCTTGCCAAGCTTCGGTTTTGCCCTGTCTTTCGGCTGTGCCTTTCATAGCGTTGTTGCTGACGGTGCATTTGTAGTTAGCTCCGTTGCAGGTGAAGGTCAGGACGTCTCCGCGTAGCTTGCCTTCGGTTATTGGCCTCGATGCTTCGCCCGTTTTCAGGTTACCTGAAACCATTTGGTAGGTCTGGGATAACTGCAACTCGCCGCCGTTGAACTTCCATGTGCCCTCCACTTTGGCCGGCACTATCCACATATAGGCGGTGTTCCAAGAAACACTTTCGTCGGTTAGCTCTCGTTTTTCGTCGTGCTGCCAGTCGTCTATCAAAAACGAATTGGTGATGACACGGGTGCCCGGTCTTAGCTCAAGCAAGCGGGGTTTGAGCCTTCGGTTCAGGTCAGATAGCAAGAACATAGTTACGACCGAAGCCTTCGACAGGTCATATTCAAAGAAATCGGCATTAATAAAAGTAGCTCGGTTGGAGACCCCTTCTTTCTGCGCATTTCTTTTCGAAAGGGCAACCATATCGGGATTAAACTCAACACCTTCGGCTTTAATGCCTTTCTTAGCCGCAGCAATAACAATGCGTCCGTCGCCCGAACCTAAGTCAACTAAAAAATCGGACGAGGTCAGATTAGCCATACTTATCATTACATCAACTAATTGATGTGGGGTAGGAACCCAAACGACATCCTTCCCAGCCTGTCCAGATTCCGGTCGATAGGTGGTATCACCCTCATTGACCTGACCTAATAACGATGTCGGGAGTACCGACAAAACAATACCTAAAAATGCAATTGTTAATAATTTAAAAGTCTTCATAATGGTTTATTTTTTATATAAATATTTCGCGACAAAAGTAGTGAAAATCTGTTTTAAGTATCTCTTCGCTTTCGTAAAAAATCCAAATATTTACGAAATCCTTCTTTTTCGTTTGAACCAATAGTAAAATGGTATCCCCGAAAGCACTGTTAATATGGCGATTAGCGATTCATTCGGTCTTTCGAGATAAGAAAGCACGAGCATCATTATCCCTGCTGAAATAAAAATCAGTTGGACGAATGGGTATCCGGGCATTTTAAGAGCGCTTTTCCCTGACTGTCTGAGTTTTAACACACCTAAGACGGCAATGATAGGAAAAATACCCAACGAAAATCCCATGTAAATAAGGATCTGTTCAAAAGTGCCTGATAGAACCATAATAACAGCCAATGCGCCTTGCAGCAAGACGGATGCGGAAGGCACGCCGAAGCGTGGATGTATTTTGGCTGCAAATTGGAAAAAGTAGCCTTGCTTGGCCATGGAATAGTACACCCTTGGGCCAATAATGATGGACGAACTCAACGATGAAAACAGGGCAAAAGAAATGAGTAACGAGATAACCGCTTCGGCTGTTCGACCAAAAGCCAGCCCTGCAGCTAAACCGCCAATCTCAGGCTCGTTTATCATCTTGTCGGGTGGAATGGCATAAATAAAAAACAAGTTTAACAAGATATACAACACCAAAATAATACCCGTAGAGATAAGGAGTGAGCGCGGAATCGTTTTGGCCGGATTTTTTATTTCGGAACCGATATAGGTTGCAGCATTCCATCCGCTGTAGGCAAACATGATGAACATAAGCGACAAGCCCATTGGCTTCCATCCTTTAAACTCGCCTGAAAAGAGTGACGAGCCGGTTAGATGGTCGAAACTGCCCTTCCCAACGGTAAATCCGGCTACTATCAATCCGACAACTAACACTATCTTCAGCATGGTGAGCCAGTTCTGAACTTTAGCGCCCAAAATAATCCCCCGGTAATGAATGCTGGTGAAGGTAAGGATGATGGTGATAGCTAATATTTTACTTAAAATAACAGGGCTTATACCCAGACCTGACTGAATCTGTGGGAAAGCCCAGACAAAATATTTCGAGAACCCGATGGCCGAGGCGGCAATAGGCGCCGAAAAGCCTACTATCAGCGAAAGCCATCCGCTTAAAAAACCGGGTAAAGGGTGAAATATTTTGGAAATAAATGTGTACTCACCGCCGGCTTCGGGATAGTTAGCGCCAAGCTCACCGTAAGAGAGGGCGCCGCAAAATGCTATTAATCCGCCGGCCACCCACAAAACCAACATTAACCAGGCGCTGCCCAGGTAGCCCATCAAATAGCCTGTTGTTGTAAATATACCCGCGCCAATCACATTGGCAACGACGATGTTCGTAACCGGGAACAGTCCTAATTTTCTTTCTAAGTTTCCAATTGTATTCAAGTGACGTTATTTTTCTTTTGTTTTGTAACTGATTGAAAGACCCGAACCGCTCGCATTGTTTACGGTAGTTGTGTAGTTGCTTAATTTTTCAATATGCTCAAGAAAGGCGCGAATATCGCCGGTTCGTTGAGACACATTGTGAGCCGTAAAGCAACCTCCGACAACAACTTTGGGATCCATGGCGATAAAATAGTTCTTATACCAGTCTTTATCCGCATCGCTGAAGACGAAGTCGTATTTGCCTGTTAGCGCCGGTACTAACTCGTGGGCATCGCCGAGACGGGCGTCAATTAACTCGGACAACCCAGCCTTTTTAAAGTTTTCCACCGCCTGAAGATGCCTGCTACGGTCGAGTTCAAAGGTTATCAGCTTACCGCCGGTCTTGCTCAACGCCCAGGCAATCCATATACCTGAATGACCGGTCGAGGTGCCAATCTCTACTGCCGATTTGTAGTTTTTTTCAACAATGATGTCGTACAGCAGTTTGCCGTCTGTCAAGGGGACGTTCAAATCCCGCCAGTTGCGTGCATTTTCTTCCAGAAAAGCCTTTACTTTTCTGTCTAAATCCGTTTTTATTTCGGGAAATTGCGCCGAAGCCACATTAACCGAAGTTACCAAAAGAACCGCTAATAATAATTTAAATCTCATAGTATTACTACTTTAGTGGACTTCAAATAAACTCAGATGCAGATTTTCCAAAAGCCGAAGTCCGTTATAAACCTTTGAATAACCTCTGTTTCGAGCTGCAAAGTTAGTGTTTTTCGTTATAAAACGAAATTTTCTTTGCTGTAATGACAAAACAGCTTGCGTGGGCAAATCATTTTCATTTGACTGTCAGTAAGATGCCACATCCGGGTGCGAGCCACATCTGTTCGACTTTGAAGGGATCCAGTCTGCCTTGAATAAACGAATTGACAACTACAATGCTATCCCTTTGATACCCCTTAAACGTAATGTTATAGGGGACAGAGGATTGCAAGTTCTTGTTGACTATCATTATTATTTATAATTAGAATATGCGGGAACGTGTGGTGTTAAATTGAAGCCACAGTCGTACAAATCGCGCATCATGGCATCCACATCGGCAAAAATGCCCCAAGGCGTCTGTTCTGCATAGTTGGGAAACTCACAAAAGGGAAAGATGAAAAACTCATTCGGAGTTGCCCGTTTAAGTGTGAGGTTGACCATGGAACGTTCAAAGGGAGAGAGGGGGTTATTCGGACATGTTTTTGATGTAGGGGAGGTCGATAAGGGCGGAAAATCTGTAAAAGTTGCAGGCGTTTTCTCCTAAGAAGAGGGTTTTGTCTGTTGCGCTGAGGAGGGGTGTCTTCAGGATAAAATCGCATGACATCTTGTAGGTGATGGCGGTTATGGTGCGGGGGTAGTCGGATCCCCACATTAGTTTTTCGATACCTACTATGGAGGCAGCTTCGCGGATAGCCCAAACAGCGCCGGTGAAGGGGTAGAACTCGTCGTTAAACAGCCATGTGATACCTCCGGATTCGATCATGACATTGGGATGCCGCGCGAGCTTGACTTGCTGTTGCCAGTCGGGGCGGGTGACCATCGCAAAATGGCCAACGGCTATCCGCAATCGGGGAAATGCTGCTATCACTTCTTCCATCTCGGACACCTGCACGGTGCCGGGAGCCAGGTCGACGGAAAGGAAGATATCATCGGCTTCCATGCGTCGAAATAACTGCATCATCTCGTCGCAGGTCAGGTAGACACGTTTATCTGGCATGATGAGACGCTCGGCAGGGATTTTTATGCCTTTGAAACCCTTGTCGATTAACTCGTTGCCTTCGCTTAAAAAGCCGGACTTACGCGCATCTACCATCCCACAACACAAAAAACGGTCGGAGTATTTATTTTGTACCTCCCACAGATAGTCGTTTTGTTTACCGTCGATATATTCCTGTGTGATGACGGCAGCCGATACACGGGCATAATCCATGTTGGAAAGGAAAACCTCAGCCGTATTGCGCCCGTCTATCAAAAAAGGCGGTATCATCTGGCGTATTTCGCCCATAAACAGGGACTTTCCACCTGTGAGGGTTTCAATCTTCATCCCGTTGACTTCGGTATCTTGCCGCAGCCAGAGATGGGCATGTGCATCAATAATTTTAGTTTCCATCGTTTATCTTTCCATTATTAAATCGTTTATATTCAATTTTTTATTCATTCGTTTCTTCCGTCACCAGTCGAGTTTTATCAAAGAAACACCCTGACGGGGCAGGACGAATTCGATTTGTAGCGCGTTATCTGTCAACCTCACATACTGTGGCGAGGTATACATCTCCAATTGTCCGCTACGTTCAAGTTTTTCGACTTGCTCTTTTGTAGGGTTCTGTGGTCTGCCCATGGCTTTCCACACTTCATACGAGTTACTGTATTGATTATCTATCCGATAATGGTTCAGTAACACTTTTTGTGCGGGGATAGCCGGCAAGCTTTTTATCTTCAACGTTATCGACGCCGGCTCTGCCGGCAGGTCATCGTCGTGGTAGTTCCAGACCATCACTGCCGCTGTCCTTTCGTCCGGGCTGATGCTTGCTAATGCGTTGATGTCGGCTTCTTTGCGGACGCTGTTTTGTGTCATCTCAATGGCTGTCAGTGGCGCTGAAGAGGTCGTTTCGGCTAAATAACCCTTCATCAGTCCAAACATACGGAACACGTTGAGTACGGGTTTGTTGACGCCGTTAGTAGACAGGTCGCGGAAGCCTGCAAACCATTTCTGGTCTTCAAACTCGAATGACCACGAGACAGCGCCCAAGAAATTAACGCCCCAATGCCTTGCTAACTCATACTTGCGGGCAAAGGATGCGGCAGTATAGCTTGAATACATCGTGCCGTTGCGGTAGGCGTTCTGCGGGTGGTAATCTTCGGAGCAGGCGGCACAGCCTTCGGGGTCGGATTCGCCGATGACAACTGGCAGATGTTTTAACGTCGGAAAGTCGGCGACCGCTTCAAAACCTTTTGAGATGTTGAGCAACTGAACGCCTATATTCATCCTTACATGCTCGTCGACAATCCTTGGCGACCCTTTGGCGTGAAACCCGATATAATCGAGCGGCGAGCCTTTTTGCCCTGTCGCATAATTAACGCCTTCGGTAACGTGTGTGAGGAACTTGCGTAGGAACTCATTAGCGCCTTTGTTTCTGGGGTCTGTCGAGTGAGGGCCTCCAATACGTGCGGTAGGAAGGGCTTTCTTTAGGCCGTCGGCTGCATAGTCATACAGCTTGCAATACTCCTCGAATGTGCCCGACCAATAGGCAATATCGGGTTCGTTCCACACCTCCCAATACCACGATTCGACCTCGCTGCGGCCATACCTTTCGATGCTGTGAAGCGCCCACTGATACACAAGTTCCCGCCATTTGTTGTAGTCTTTCGGAGGATGCGTCCACCCTAAAAATATCTCGTTATAAGGCGTGTCAGGTGTCCAATAGTGACGGTACGGTTGCGGCTTCGACGACAACGCTTCGGGCATAAATCCTATCTGTACAAGTGGTTTCATCCCAAGATTAACATACGTATCAATGATTTTGTCGACGATAGTCCAGTTGAAAACAGGTTTACCCTGACGGTCTTCGGTGTAGGCGTTTGTTGAGCCCCACTTCAACGCCGCTGTGCCGTCGCCGGTAGTGAGCATGTTATGCGCACGGACATAAACCGGCGTATAGCTCAGTTTTTGAAGCTCGCCCAGCAGTTTGACTCCGTCTTTCATGTAGGTATAGTTAGGTTCATCATATCCAAACCAGGCCCATATTGGCTTTATCGGTTCTATCCTGTTTCCCATGTTGGCTTCGATGGATACAGACTGCGAGAAAGCTGGGCGATAGACGGCTAAAAGTACGATAATAATTAAGAGGTTGATTTTCATATTAAATAATTGTAGTATTATGCATGTATATTTTTCTGAACCCTGACACCTGAAACCTATTTACCCGATTCGAGTTTGAGTAGTTGTTGCTTAATTGCCGTTCCGGCTGCATATCCAGTCAGGCTGCCATCAGCTCCGATAACGCGATGGCAGGGGATGATGATGGATACAGGGTTGCGGTTGTTAGCTAAGCCAACTGCGCGGGCGCCTAATGGGCAGTTCACAAGGGAGGCTATTTGCCGGTAGGAACGGGTCTCGCCGTAAGGGATGGTACATAGCGCATTCCATACGCTTTTTTGGAAGTCTGTACCTTTTGTTTCTATCGGGACATCGAAAATGGTTCTGTTGCCGGAAAAATATTCTGACAGTTGTTGAATGGCGGCTTTTATCAATGTCGTTTCTTTTTCCATGGCGTCTGAAGGGGAGGTGGGGTTATTGACGGTGAATTTTATGGAAATGATGGTTTGGCCGTTATCAATGATACGGATGGGGCCGATGGGGCTGGGGTATACAAAGAAATGATTCATAGAGTGCAGTTATTTTAATTTTTACAACGGCAGGGATGCCGTTGTTACTTTTATGAGATGGATGAGTTCGCGGATCCAGAGGACGAAGGAGGTGACGCCGATGATTATTAGCCAGTCGACAGGCTGCAGGGCGGTGACGTTGAACATCTCGCCGCCGATGGTGACGATGAGCCACTGTCCAAGCAGAATCACTAAAGCGATGAGCAGGAAG
>Ga0209628_10001047_pt1 | contig 17481 bp, 12 predicted proteins | sample TergutCu122P4_FD_187285 | JGI IMG/M metagenome (GOLD analysis project Ga0209628, IMG submission 187285) | Cubitermes ugandensis P4 segment gut microbial communities from Kakamega Forest, Kenya - Cu122 P4 (SPAdes) (version 2) | ecosystem: Host-associated > Arthropoda: Insects > Digestive system...
AACACATTATAACTCATTATAATGTGTTGACTTTCTAAATATAAAATGTACACTTGTAGGTATAGCATGTAGAGGGTGTTTTTTTCCCCCCTTGCTTGACTGATTAAGCGTCTTTCCAACACTTCATTAGCAATATGTCATATGCTGAGTCTTGGGAGGTGTAACAGTCAAGGAAGGAAGCTAGAAAAAGATTTGCTGCCATAATAACCTTTATAAAGTCTAATAAAAACTCACTGGTACTACAGCAGATGCTGAAAATATTTCCCTTCTGACCAAATGCACTCAGTACAACTGTGGAAGATGTTATTTACCATCTGGAGTTCTTCCACGGAAATTGTTGAAATCTCATGGCAGATGTTGTTTCTTAGTTCTTCCAGAGTGTAGGGATTTGTTTTATACAATTTATCCTTTAAACATACCCACAATAAAAGTCACAAGGGAATGTACAGGCCAAATGTGCCTAATTACATGGCCAAGGAAGCTCTCACGGCACTGTTTTCAAACTAGAGTGTAACTGTCGGCAATAACAAACATGTGCCATGAATCATCCAGTTTATTGCTGGTGAATGCGTTTCTTCCCATCAGTGATGTAATGCCTCGACTCATACGTTGTTGAATACCGTCTTTATTTTGAACATGCCGCATTTCAAATATGAGCTTGCTGCAAAATGTTGCAGAAAATTTCTCATTTCAGGAGACGAGTGTTTCGAAAAGTCTGGATAAAGAGTGACAAACCTGTTACAATTGTAGCTGTGTAAGACATCTGTAGTTCACTCTTTGAAAGAACATTCTCTGGTTGCCAGAATACATTTTTGTAATTGGTTTCTTCAGTGTGTATATGTTGCACAGTTCATGTTTTTCTGTGATGAGATGTGGTTTTCCTGACATGGAGCAGTAAATTCTCAGAACAGCTGGTATTGGAGGGTAGAAAGTCCAGGATTTGTTCATGAACTCCCTCTTCATGACAAAAAAATTGGTGTTAGTTTTGCAATGAGTGCACGCGATGAGATTTCAACAATATCCGGAGAAGAACTCCAGACAGTAAACAAGAGCATCTTCCATACTGAGTGCATTCAGTAAAGAGGGCAACGTTCTAAGTTTCCGTTATGGCACTTGTAAGTTTTTATTGGACTTTCTAATGATTATTATAACAGGGAATCTTTTTCTTGCTTTCTTTACCGACTGTAAACCTCCTGAGATTCAGTGTATGATGTAATGCTAATGGAGCATCAGGTGGGCGCTTGGTGGTCAAGTAGGGAAAAAGACATTCTTTATATGCAGGGATGCCAGTTCCCTATTTAACTGTCAATATTTGGACTTGCATATGACCTGCTGCTTACCTGATTCATGCAATACTGTAATTCAACAGTCTGTATTGATGAGACATATTTTGCTCAGATGAAAGGAGGAAGAACTAGTGAGAATTATTTATTCACATTATGTGCCTTTTCATTTGGAACAACAGAAACACATCATTCTTCTTTCAGTAGAATCAAATATAAAATTATATGGACTTCATTCAGTTCAAAACTTTTCAAATTACTGCACCAGTATAGGAAGACAAGAATGTATTACCAATTTTAGTAGCTTCAATATTTATCTAAGTCATACAGTAATTGAATTTTTTGGATTGACACCAGTTAGCACAACCTTGTAATGCAGCACAGAAATTATTAATGCTAAATTTTAGTGCCAGATGCACTGAGTTCTCCCAAATTTTGACTTTAATAATTTTTATGCCTACTTCTCAGTGTAAAGCACTGGCCACAGCTCTGAAGTTGTGGGTGGTATACAGAGATGATATAAAACTGCAGATATTTATTGTCAACCTAATAAAACACATTTTACTATTTAGATATTAGCCATCCATGTACGTTATGGTGTGGTATGTACATTAATTCAGCCTCTATAAAGCAGTTCATTCTTAGTGTATTTTGAGGCAGTCTTTGTGTGTATTATTCCTTAAAGAACTGGAATACACCATAGTGTATATACTGTATATTTAAAACTTGATAGTAAATAGGAAAATGGTTGTAATTTTGATCAGGTACAGACCAGCTGAGTTTGCATACTTTGTGTGAAATCTATTGGTCTTATATTTTTGCAGTTGTATTATTTTTTCTCCAAGAGACTCAGTTTCATATTGTTGTCTTTAATGTATGGTATAAAATAAATACTGTGATTATTATTTTACAATATTTATATTTCATTAAGTTGATTTGTATTTATGACAGTTACATTAAATTACCTTTCTTTATTTATCCTAAGAATAGCATTTCTATGTTGATAGTTACCCAAGATTCTCCTGATTTATTTCATTCACAAAAAAGTATAAACTGCCAAGTAAGCATAATACACTTCATTCGTACATTTGCTGGGTGGTAAATGCATTACACCTCGTACACTGCAAAACTGTGTGCACCATTATGTTGGAAGAATTATGTGTCCCTTGTTTATGCATACAGCAGTTCCTGTTACTAATTATTGTGGGTACATGGTTAAAGCACACATGTATGAGCATATGCAGGGGTTGAAGTCTGAAACCTGGTTAGGGCATGGGTGTTTGCTTCCACCCCAATCACCATAAGACACATGGCAACTAACTCATTCTAACGTAGTCTGGCTTCACATACGGACGTCAAAAATTTCTTCCCTGTGCTAAGAGCCACTGTCCAGATTGAGTGAAACCAAGATATCTAGAAAAAATCATCGTAAAAGTACTTAGTCAAAATGAAATTGTCATATGCCCTGCATACTTGCACATTCTTTAAAAGTTGCTGTAATTCATTGGTTTGATGGTGTAGGTGTCTTCAGTACCACTGCACGAAATGTGAGCAGCAGTTACTCCATTTTTTATTCCTATGCAAAATTTCCTTTAATGAGGGTCAAAAATGGTACTAAGAATATGAATAAAACCTAGATGACAATGAGAATAAAAATTTAATCTAAACGTAAAAGAGAACTATTTGGCCATGAGGAAGAGTAAAGATCTGAGACAAAAACGTTATGACAAAATGTATTGTAAAATTCTATCGAATAACATTAAGGAAGCCAAACTAAATAATCAGATCCTAGAACCAAACACTGTGGAACCTTGTGGAAAATTGTGAAATTAGAATCAGGTAAGCATTATATGAATGAAGAAATGTAAGTTTTATATATTGTTGGTAAATTTACTAACAATCCACAAAATATTGCAAGTGCACGTAATGAATATTTCCTGTCCTTGGTTGAGAAAATATAATAATAATAATAATAATAACTAACGCCTGATAACGGGAATATAATAATAATAATAACAACAACAACAACAACACACAACAATAATAATAATAATAATAATACAGATACTCCGCTATATTCTTTGTTGAAGGCTTTTCAGATTTCCTTTCCAGATACAAAACCCAAGTTTGAAACAACATGGGAATTTGAAAACATTATTAAATCCCTTAAGCTTAAAAATACATATGGGTATCATGAAATCTTTTCTAATTTACTTAAAAGTGCTACATATATATTAGTTCAGTTTTAAATCATATATATAATGTGCGTTCACCATCAAGAGTTTTTCCTCAGTGCTTAAATTACTCTGTACTGCAACCACTATATAGAAAAAGGTGAGAGGAATTCATTTCTAACTACAGACCAATATCTTTATGGACTTCATTTCCAAAGTATTTGAAAAGGTTATGACCATAGACTACTTGGACACTTAAATAATTAACATAATTTGAGTTTAGGAAAAATCTGACAACCAAACAGGCAACCTGTAAATTACATGATGAAATTGTAAATGCTCTTAATGACAAATTGTGGAAAGGTAGATTGATCGATAGATTTGCATTGAGTTTGAGCCCTTACAGTCTCAGTGCACCTAGGCCTTATACAGGGTGTTTCACGACTTGTGGACATTACTGTGGGAGGTGATTTCCTAGGTCTTTGTGATCAAAAAATTTCATATAAACATGTGTCCGATTTTGGATGGTTATGGAGTTATGGACATTTTTTAATTCCCGTACACACCCTTGTGTGAACTGTGTCATACGGAACCAGCTGGCGGTTGATGTACTCACCTTGGTGGCTTATCGTTTGTGGAAGCTACAACAAGCAATTCGCACAGTTCACAACCGAGCGGCAGCCTGTGTTGCGGCCGGAGGTGGCATTTTCGAAAACCAGCTTTAAGCACAGATCAATTCAAATTAAAGGTAATTTCACGAAGTTAACTTTATGTTTATACTTTAAATGTATCATGTATTATGCTGGTTTATTATTTTGTTCCGTTTATTGTCAATAATTGTTACCTTCTATTCTAAGTTTCAAGCGGTCATAACCCCGTGACCGTCCCAAATTAGATACATGTTTATATGAACATTTTTGATCACAAAGGCCTAGGAAATCACCTCCTGCAGTAATGTCCACAAGTCGTGAAACACCCTGTAGACGGGAACTTTGTGCCCCATAATCTAATATCAGCTCAGGAGAGTTCTGTCCCTTTACCAAAGTTCCAGATGGCCCCCAGACTTAAAATTTTAATATCCTCTGGGCCCAAGAAAGGAACCCAGATATACTATCCTTTCTCTCAAAAAGTCCTGGCAAGCAAATCCCCTCCAGGTTCCCCAGCAGGGCCCCTATGGAAAGAGCTGTCCCTCTCCAGAGACTTTTCTACCTGTTCTCCAGGGACCCCAGCAAGGGATCCCTCCCTCCACATTCCCTTCACAGAGCTCCCATAGAGAGAAACACCCCACCTCCAGAGCCACTTTCAGCCATCTCTTAAAGTCCCTGGTAGACGGGCCCACTCCAGGTTGCCTACATGAAGAGAGATGCCCGTTCCCAGAGCCTTTCTTTCATAACCCAGGGTACCCAGTAAAGGAGCCCTCCCTTGAGGCTCTCCGCAGTGAGTCTCTTCAGAAAGAGACACCCCATCCTTAGAGCCCCCTTCATCCATCTCTCAAAGTTCCCAGTAGATGGACACCCCTCCCCTGGTCTGAGAACGGGGCCCCTATATGGAGAGCCACCCATCCCAGAACCTTCTTCCACACATAAGCCCCCAGCATATGAGCCGTCCCCCAGGTTTCCCAATGAGGCCCCCCTGGAAAGAGGTGCCCGTCTCCAGAGCTGTCTTTTTGTCTTTTACACATCCAGGTTCCCCAAACAGAGCTCCTGTAAAGAGAGATGTTCCATTTCTGGAGCCCTCCTTCCACTCTCTCTCATAGTTCCCTGTAAACAAACCCCCTCTGCTGATTCCTAACAAGACCCCAATGGAGACACGTGTCCACAGAACTTTCTACATCCCATCCCCTGAAAATTCATCTTTCTCTCAGGGTCCCCATTAAGGGAGACCCCTCCTTGTTCCCTAACAGGGTCCCCATGGCCAGAGATACTCCATCACCAGAGCTGCTGGTCTATTTAAATCATGTATGTCTGCCTGCCGGAGTCCCCAAAAAGGAGCCCTCCTACAAAATGGGGAAAAACATAAGGTCACTGTCCACGGAGCCCTATGCAGACAGAGGGCCTACATAAACTGGGGTTTGGCCTGGTTCCCCAAGGGGATTGTTAATGACACTGCTATCTCTACCCCAGTGCCATGCAGCCCTTGGCACAATACCTTCCACCTTGGCTTGGGTAGACTAGAGCCCTGTTAGCCAGCGTGTGTCGTAGCAACCCCCAACAGGGTATACCCTCCACAACTGTTAACGCCTCCCATGTGACCCAGGGTGGAGCAGAATATGAATCTATGATACCCCAAGGTATGGATGAGGGGTTGGATTTATGGGAGGCAATGGTGGAAAGGACTTTGTGTGATTTAGAAAAAGCCTTTGATTGAATTAACCATAATCTTTTTTTTTTTTATTGAAGACATCCCAATGTGTTAAAGTTCAATACTAAAATAATAAAATACTTATCATCAAACACATCATGCTTTATTGTGTGTGAGGCTACATGTTTCGGTCCTTACATGACCATCATCAGGCCTATTTGCGAATCAAGTTAATAGATGCTGGTTACATGTTGGAATCCCAACTATGTTTACAATTCACACAGGTTCGCTTTTTCTATTGAATAAATGTATAAAATTCAAACCTAAAAAATAGAAATTAAAATTTAAAGATAACAAGAAATAGTCGCATGTTTTTAAAAGTCTGTATTTGTATACCAAAGGTCACATCTATGGTAAAATTTTCTGAGGTTAAAAACTTCTGAGACATTGAAGTATGTCTTTTAATGGTGAGAGGTTGGTGGTGTTAAAGCAGCAACTGGTGTTCTCGGTGAATCATATCTTGTAGGACTACTATAGGTTTACTGGGTGTGGAGTCGTTTTGTATCATATCTGTGGGGAACCCTGGTTCTGTGTTTCTTTCCGTTTCGTGTAACATTCCGTGCTGGCTTGTTGTTCAGTTGTGGGAAGATTCAATGTTGGCTGTTTAGTTTTCAGTAGGTGATTACTGTTTAATAATTGTTTCCACTTGCTATAAGTATACACGAAATTTGTTGATGTTGCGGCGGTCTGCCAGGTAGGTTTGTTGCTGGTTGGTTCCTTTTACACACTGTATGCTCGAATGAGTTTGTCTTAATGTAGCCTCACACACAATAAAGCATGATGTGTTTGACGATAAGTATTTCATCATATTCTACTGTCCAAAATAATTTATTGTAGAATAAATGGTAAATCTCATGCATGGATCAGATCATACTTTGGGAATAGGTATAAAAGATTGGTGATAAATTTCAATCGTAATACACTTTCCGACCAGGGGGTTACAAAACACAGTGTTCCACAATGATCAATTTTAGTTCCTATAATTTTTCTACTCTGTGTAAATGATTTATAAAAAAACTTTTGATGCAAAATATAAAACAATTTTATTTGCAAATGATGCTAGTACGATATTTACCAATACTGGTCTATTATGTTGTAAAAATGATATAGGAATTGAATTTAAATCCTTAAATACATGGTTCCAAGCCAGTTGACTGTTAATGAATTTTGGTACAACACGTTTCTTACAGTTAACAATTAAAATCATTCCCCAAACTGATCTGAACATGAATTATGCTAATAAATTAATTTCTAAAGTATGTGATACAAAATTTCTTGGAATATACACGTACACTGTACACTGTACACTGTATCGGAAAATTAATATTGCACAAATTACACACAAGTTGAGTGCAGCTTGATATGCAATAGGCTCAGTTAAGCCCTTTATGTCATGGGTAACACTGAAGATGGTTTATTATGCCTATTTTCATTCTATTACAAACTATGTATTAATATTTTGGATGAACTCTTCACAAAGGGCAAAAATTATTAAACTACAACTGAATGTAATTAGAATTATTACAGGTTGCAGAAATATAGAGTCCCAAGTAGATATTTATTTAAGAATCTAGAAATTCTACCACTTAATTTACAAAGTTTACTATCATTTCTCTTATTTGTGGTTAAAAACAAAAATAAATTAAAGTTATGTTCTAATGTTATAACATAAATGCTAGACAAAAAAAAAAAAAAATAACATCCACCAGCCTTCAAGAAATTTATCACTGTATCAAAAATGAGTCTATTCAATTGGCATATTGCCCACACAGTATAAAAAATTTAAGTGATTAATGAGCTAGCTGACTATCTATCTAACTAACTAACTAACTAACTAACTAAAAATGAATAAGACTTAAGTGTCTGTTGTTGGACTTTCAGTTTTAAGTCCTGAAATGGACTGGCAATTCAGGTTCAAACCCTGACACAGGCATTTTTGAGAAAAATTCTTTTTGTTTCACTTAATAAGGAAAGGGACTTTTGGCTGTACAATAAACATAGCAGCAACACTGCCCATTAAACATGGTCTACCATGTGTCCACATCCTAACTGCAAAACTTATAACTTTCTGGTGCCCTAATTAGGCAAGTTTCAGGACCTAGTTCATCAATGAAACCCTGTAATCTATCAGTCAATAAATTCCTATCTAGAAAGAACCCCATAAATTCTATAAAACAAAGGGGCAGTGGAGACCAAGAACAACAGGTACGATATCTGCTAATTTCTACTTCCGGGTTTCTGAATGTGTAGAAACGGTGGCAAGTTTCATTGTGTTTTGGTAAATAGTCTAAAGGTTCGAATCTGGTGGTCAGTACTTTCAGACTTGGAAGTTGAACTGTAGGAGGAAAATGGACTTGGATATCCTGGTGGATGCAGGCCTCAAATGTGGTATAAATCATGTGTCAGCTTCAGTGTACAGGGACAGGATAAAAAGACATGGATTTTCTGTCAATTACTGACGTCCTATGGGCAGCCTTTTCTGTAATCGTTGTACCGTTCTGAACCAGAGCAGTATTAATCCAACTAGGCAGAAGCAGTGCAGTGCATAAAGCCTGAAACAATAGAAGGAGTGTTACTTATCAGCTGATGTGGGTCACAATATATGACAGTGTTTCGTGATTGCATAGCTTTAAAATAAATTCTTTACAGTTTTGCAACCTTGAATGATGATATTCATGCAAATGTTCATTTTATTTATAGCAGGGATCCACAAATTTTCCAAAATTTCTAGGAACCACCTGCAAAATATGGGCGCCACAAAGGCAAAATGAAGAAAGCTGCACACTGAAGACTCAAAATTCTTGAGTGAATTTTGAACATCACTGGGCTTTCTGTTTGGTGCATGCAAACTGAAGCACATTCGTATATGTAATGAGGCAAATCTGCAATACTTATACTAAAAACATTAGGCTGTACCATAACAATTTAGGGATCAGGACCTCAGGATTTGTGGGGCCCTAATTTACAGATATACTAGTACTTAAAACATCCATTTCCCCCCAGCTGTTTTTCCTTTCCCTTCTACAGGTACTACAAACCCCTTGATATGTAAGAAGGTTTTAAAATAGGGTCTTCCTATGTAATCTCTGTTGTATGGAGTCAACTTAGCATTGCTTTTCCATAAACGTGTGCTGTAGTGTCTGGTGACTACTTCATCGGACTGCACAATTTCTGGCAACAACTAGCAGGTGCGCCATTTTTTTGTTTTTGTTTTGATGTCTTAATAATTATAGCTTTACTTTTGTATACAGTAGACAACTGGTTGTAAATTATAAACCAATTTCAACTATAAAGTTTGGCACCTTCAATTATGTGTTCTTACATTTTGTACCGCTTCCTTGCTGCAGGGATTGTGCTTGTATCTTCCTTTAACAGGAAATATCTTGTGCCAGCCATGTAGTCTGCCAGATACTGTTGCCATTGCAGCTGAGTGAGGTCGAAGTAGAACAGTTCTTGATCCTCAGACGAGAGACTGCCCAGTAGTGACCTTATGTTTGAATCGTGGAACTTCCATTCTTGTGTTGAAAATCGTGATAACTGTCCCGCCAAATTTATATATCTCAAAAGAGCATCCACATTCCTGTATAAGTAAATACAACATGTATAACAAATTATCTCAGTTTTTGAAGGGGTCAGTTTTAAGGGTGAGATTTATAATGCAATGGGAAGTGGTACTTGATTTCTGACACTAAAAGACCTACTGAATGACTCTTATTCATTTTTAACCTTTTTCAGATATAACCCTGCCTAGTGTTTTGTATGGTAATATCAATGGACTCCTGAACACTGACTTCTGCACAGTTGGTAAGTATGAAAGGTAGCAACAGAAAAGGATGTGTTCAAAGTATTCACTATCCTGGCTCCACAGAATTGTAGTTGGGAAACCTGAAGGGAAGGGATGAGGTCAGTGATGGAAACATTATATTGCACTGTATAACATAGCGTGTGAAATGGGGTCAGCTGGCTCAAGCAGAGATCACTAGTCCCTAGAGTAATGAAACCCAGGTTCAGAAAAAAGGGGGTATGACTTGTGTAGCTATGCGACTGTTATTTTGTGATGCCCTTAGTTAGTTAACTAAATCACACAAGTAGTTAGATATATTACGTCTACTGAGCTTAAAAAAAACACGGTCTTGTCTTGAGCATACCCATAATCTGACATGATTGTTGTGTTATAATGTAAGTTTGAGCCAAGCTACTGGAGTTTCATCATCTGTTATCAGTGGCAGAGTGCAGGTGATCTTAGTGCCCTTCTAAAATATGCCTAATTCAGCTGAACAAAGGTTTTTATGGGGAAAAAAGTCACCCAGTTTTTGTAAGAATGTATCCTGTGTCAAGAGAGTGTGCATAGAAAACTGTAAAATATATGAATGAAATATCTGGTGGTAAAAACACAGAAAATACAGAAATGTTGTTGATTGAAGAGGAAACGTTTTCTGCATTGATCCAAAATGGACTGAAACAGTAAAGCAATAGATGTAGGTCTTTTGAAAATCCATGAGGAGTTTGTAGAGATCCTTCGCACAACCGTGAAGTCGGAGTCTGGTGTGCAGTAAGTGGTTGTGGAAGAAAGACTAATTTCGAGAGTGAATTGTGATGAAGTCTAACACCATTCTTCAGGGAACTAAGAGATAAAGAAAAATATAACATTACTTTATGCAGAACAATGCTATGGCCAGCACAACAGATATATTAATATTTTCATTAGAAGAAGTGTTTGGCGAACCACTTAATAAGTCATGGATGATGCCCTTCTAGATCCCAACATTTTTATCCATGTGAATTTTATACATGAGGGATAGTGCATGATGTCTAGTTTATATAAAATGTCCATATCCTTACAAGAATTGAAAGGCGGTGCTTAAAGGGATCTTAGTCATACTTCCAGACATGAGCTTTGTCATGTGTCGAGGAATATTTTTAGTAGGCTCAAGGCAGGAGACTGGCATTTCAAAACTTGTTTTTATAAGGTGAGTTGAACAGAAAGAGGAGTAGAAAGCAATCCCTGAACAGGCCTTTAGAGACTCTGAGGGTTCCAGGATGTTGAGGCTCCCAGATTTCAAGACAATTGGCAAATGAAGGTGATAAGGTCATCACCCATATGCACTGGCCGCCTTTACCCCCAGGAAATATTCCTTGTACTGATTGCTCTCTGAGGCTGAGTCAATGCCAGGGCCATAGTGCGGCTGGAAGTATTATGTCAATTAAAATTTCTGACACCATCGGGAATCGAACCCATGACCTTCTTGCTTAGAAGGAACAGTACTGACTCTAACTTCCTGACTGATGTAGGTTTTTTTTATGATTATTGCTTCTGCTAGAGATAAGGTGCTCAGGAACATATTAAAATACTTACTGTCTAATGTGTGTTCATTGTGTCTCTGTAACTAATGACATAGTTTCTGACTGAATGCTTTATAATGTAGGCAGTTGACAAAAAACAGTTAAATAAACCAAAAAATACTCAAGCTGCCATGCTTGAAGTTTTCAGATAATGATGGAACTTCTTGATTTTAACTGTCTCCTCAGGAGAGGAATATTTCCTACCACCACATATATTCGTATCCCACTATATAAACGCAAAGAACATAATTTGAAAGGTGTATCTTTTTTTGATATTTAGTTCAGAAATATAGAAAAGTTCTTACTTGTGTTTTCCAGTAGTGAGAAAAGGTATTATATCCTTCAGGCAGGCAGGAATGAAGTCCAAAAAGAATGATGTAGCAAGAAATGTGTATCTTTTGCGGCAAGCGATCAGGATGTAGTACCACAGAGCACGCAATGGTGGGTTTTTGATTGCATAGCTCTTGCAGGCGTCCAGGTAACCTCCCCAGGTGACAGGTTGCTGGATATTTGACACAAAATTGTAAACTTTCGTGTCTCCATTCCTGAAAAAGAGCAGAAGACAAGAATTGATGAAAATGCTACTATGTTTCTTAAAAAAGAAAACTTACTTTCACATAATATTCACGCATACCATGTTAAATTATTAGAGCTGCAAAATTTTTATATTTGTATAGAGTAGTTTTATTTCAGAAAATTCTTTCTAAAACCTCTGCACCTATCGGTAGAAAAGTTTTGACTAAATGAAAAAAAGTGAAGAGGCTTTATTTCAATATTCATGAACAGAGAGGGTCTTAAAGTCTGTTTCATATTTGTTATGAAAAAAATTCACTGCAATGTCTGTAAACCCATTTCAAAATTTGAACCATGTTTGTGATTTGAGCTTCTTTCGTCTTTGTCTGTGAAAGCTTCCATCTTTTGGAATGTAACACCAAGCACAATTCTTACGTGCCTGGTCACCCCAATGGATAATTTTGTCCAGTGATGCCTAATATTTCTGCTTAATTTTTATAAGTTATTCCCCTCACACATAACACTGTGTGTCAATTTACCTGCAGGTAGATCAAGTCAGAAGTCGTGTGTATGAGTTTATTTTAATGACACTCTACAAGGCAGAAGGACTACAGCACTACAAGCAGTTACTTCTCCCAAGGGTTTCAGATCACACGATTGTACGCATATAACTTATCCATAAGTGATATATCCTAGGACGTGGATGCCTCGTCCTTGATTTAAGCACCCTTATAATAGTGGGAAAAGATTATAAATTATAGATTCTTCATTACGCTGTTTTTTAAATATCCTCTTACTGGCCAATTTTAGGCACTAGTATTCCTTTCATTACCTTGTTATGAAACACTCTCCATTTTAGGAACTTTCGCAAAATTCCAAAAAGCGACTTTGTCATGTCTGCCTGTCTGTCTGTATGGCTGTCCATCTGTCTGTCTGTCTGTCCGTATGAAACAGCTCAGGTTCCTATGGACGGTTTTCCATGAAATTTGACAATGCAAAATATTTAGTGTTTTTATATATATTAATATATTAATTATATAATACATAATATATATAATTAATTAATATTAATTATATATAAATATTTATGTCTTTCTGCAGGAAGGACAACAAAACATTCTTAATTTGTCTATATAAAATAGTTCTGGGGCGACCATAAATATTATTTTGATCTTCCCACTGATGTTAAAAATGACTAAATTTGGCTCATATTCTCAAGGTTTATTAGGTTTTGTACTTTGGTTTTGTTTTGCGTTTTAATGTACAGCCTCTGACGCTGTGTTTGTAATGGGCAGGAATAACCCAACTACAACAATCTACCCCACTGGCTTAGGAGAGTATATGCTTTGTTACCTTCTGAAAGACGTCTCCCAGGCAGCTGCTATCATAGCATTCACAACCATATCCACAGGCACAATGTCGGCCACTCTGTTCCTGTCCACATAAGTGGATCTCACCATACCTAAACTAGCACCTAATGGTACCTTAGTTGGCCCGTTTGCGTTGTCGATCCACCCAGGAACAGGATCCTTCCACGTGCTGATCACTATGCAGCAGAAGAATATATCACTTGAATAAGCTGTTTTGTCTAGCATGTGCAGATGTTAAGTTTTGTGGAAGTTTGACATCCTTCGAGAAATTATAGCCATATGTATAACTCCATTTGGTTTTTGGGCATGTCCGCAAAATTACGAAAAGCTACTATTAGCTTTGTCATGTCCGTCCGTCCGCATGGAACAGATTGGCTCCAACTGGATGGATTTTCATGACATTTTATATATGAATATTTTTCGAAAGTCTGTTGAGAAAATTAAAGTTTCACGAAAACCTGACAAGAATACAGGATACTTTACATTTAGACCTATGTACATTTATGATAATATTTTGCTCAGTTCTTCTCAGAATGATAATCTTTCAGAGGGAATTTGTAGAGAAGATCTCAACATGTTTTGTGTTGAATAACTTTTCTCCAGAAAAAAAAGTGCTGTTTATGAGATAATCTGGAGAAATCTGGTAGAGTCAGACAGACCACGAATGACAATATAATACAGCACATGCATTTTGCATTGTTGCGGAAACTAAGGGTACACACATGCGTGCACACACACCCTCAGAATATGTAATAACCTTTGCTTTTCCACAGCAAAAATATTTACTTGTAAGTGCTTTAATGTTCCATTATATGTGCATTGACTGTCTTGTTTATTCTTGGCAACCACAAGATATGAATCTGATTTGCTAACAAGTCAGTAAAACTGCATATAACTTTGTAATTTTTGCAGATTATGAATGCAATCCTATCTCTTTATTCTGACATTGTCATGTAATTAATATATTAATATAAATATATTTTGTCAAGAGGAAATATCTTATTTAAGCAAGTAAACCCAAATAAAATGCCCCTCTCTAACCCATTACACTCATTAACTCTTCCTGACTCATATAAAATTTAATTCATAAGTATAACTGCTTCATATTTTACTGCAGTTTCTTTATCAAACACTGGGTATTGAAACATGTCTAATATAACACTGATATAGCAACATAGAAGCAATTGTTATGAGTTTAGAGTAAAGGTTCTAGATTTAGAAATTTAATATCATAAAATACCCTTGAACTGTTTGGAGCGAAAGCATTAGCTGTTGTACAGAGTGCGAAGTGTATACTCACCTATGGATGGCCTGAATATTGCAACTGGCATGTCTCCTCTGCATTCGTGAATTACTTGTTCAGCCAGAGCTTTGGTATAGCAATATGTGTTGGGCCATTTGCCAAGTATCCTGTTAAAGACAATGGAAGAATTAACGAGATACATTTATTTATAGTGAATTCTGAATTGCAGTGATTTGGCACCATATAGAAACCTTAAAAATTCTCAGCTCACTGGCTGTGTTTTTGTCCTTATTGGATGATGCATGATTCTTGGACCTGTAAATTTCTTTGCACATATTGCATGAGATAGATGAGTGATTGGAAGGTTCTATGTCTACTCTACATTTGCCTGAGAGTTTCTGAAACTTGTTTGGTCATGAAATCCTCCTGGTTCTCAAATAGCAAATCAAAGCACATAAATCTCATTTTCCAACAGAAAGATTGCTAGATGTAATGATCAAGGGTACATCATATATTTCTGTCTTATTAACTTCCTCACTGTGTAGTGTCAAACTGAGTGCTCAAGGATATCACCTACTATGTTTCATTCCAGCTAAAGGTAGAGGTAAAGTTCACCCTAGAATAGACCACGAGGGCCCAGCGCCCTGTTTAAATATTTTTGCATGAAAACACTGGCTGGCTGGTACAGCATACAGAGATGAGTGTGGAATGAACTGCATCCAATTGAATTACCAGGTTATTTGTGAATACAAGTGGGGAGCATTTTGCTACAATTGAAATTTTCTTATGTAACACATCTTCACATTACATGGTAGTGCAATGCTCCACAGAACACGGTTTAGGAAATGCTGTTCTGTTTGTCCTTCCTTTTGAATATTCTATATCTAAAATTACTATGAAATGGTCAAAAATTTGTGGTGGACTCTGTACTAATCATTTGGGGGAGAGTTACATTGTGGCTTGTGTTGGTCCAGTCCCGCATTTGTATGAAGTTTGTAGTTTACACATCAGTTTTCAAAAACACAGCCTGTCATACAAAAAAACTTTGCTGTTTGCAGGGAGGGTGATTAATTTTGCCACATAATTGTATACAAGAGTCTGTGTGTTTCAATTTTGGCTTTTATTTTAGCAGTTTATTTTGCCGAATGATATGATAGGATGTATTTATTGACTGCAACTGGGTTGACACCCGGTGGTACAGTACACATATACACACAAATAATACACAGAACGACACAATGAAACAGAATACCCAGGACAGAACTTACATAACAATAAGAATACATAAACATAACAATAAAAATACATGACATAACATAAAAATAAGAATACATAATTTACAAAATTAAACAGAAGCATACAAAACATGTCAGTGGTCATATTTGCTCTCACATTCAGTTTCCAAATAGAAAGTCATGTAATGATTTAACAGTTCTGCCACATAACATTGTATCGAGAGGTGAACTCTACTCAGGTTTTGGCGTAGCTTTGTAGAGTGCTGGACACTGATGGTCCAGGAAACATGATTCTCTGATATGTCAGTGATAATTTAACAATCTCCATTTTGTCATTTTCTACAATACACATATCTTCATCAACATCTCTGAGTCATGCTGTAAATCTAAAATTATTTTATGCACACAAAGGAAAACGGTGAAATTCCAGCAAGGGAGGTTAAGTTGATGTTGAGGAGACAAGAATAATAATTGAGACAGTGGAAGAGCTCTAAGTAGGTACTTCACAGAAGTGTCTGTTGAAAAGTTAATGGCAAAACATGGGAATACACATCTTAACTCTGAGTTCTATAAGTCACCCTTCCAGTGCTCCATGGTTATTTTTAATAGCCCTGGAAAAAGAGTATTAAACAAAGATTTTGCTGAATATGTATACTGTTTGTGTATTGTCGATATTGCAGTACCGGTTATAACCGTCGCATGGGAAGTAAATTTTTGTATTGTCATCAAATTCTATTATTAGATAGATGTGTTGACAGAGGTTGACCAGATTGATGCAATGGGCAAGTGTGACAGCTGTATTGAGCAATAGATGAAGGGAGATGGGATTTGTTAGAAGGAGTTAGACTAGGCACCTAGTGACTAGTAATAGGGACTTGGTAGTTTTTCCATTTTGTCAATGTCAAGATTAATGGGTTTCAAACATCTTGGAATAGTTAAAATTGTAGTTTTTGACAGTTTCTGGACCTCTTAAATCTTGCAGATGAGGATACAATGTTAGTCTTGCTTGTACCTTAAGAAAAACTGGTAGGACTCTTATGTGGGGTTAATGCCAGTTACAGTACCTGGGGGAGCAACATTACGTCACTAGTAATCAATGACGAGACAGTATTCAAAATTTTAACGTTATGGACTATGAGAAGACAGTAAAATTAACAGTTAGCCAATTGGGGACCATGAGAAAAATTAAAGTATTGGGATGAAATTTGACCAGGATACCAGCTACCGCATACTCATGCCAACAGAGAGAAGCCTATTAGAGTTGGCTAGGTGACTACGTAATTTGGGTCACTTTGATTTGGGCAGTTACAGTTAAAATGTTGTACTTAGAAAGTCATAAGTGTATTACTCGTAAAAGGTAATAGTGACTTCAAATGTGAAACTGGTTGTGAAAGCATCGTATTTTATTACTTGACACTGATGTAAGATATAATTAATAGTACTAGCACCAGTGAAATGACTGGTATAGAATAATCGTGAAGTGACAAAAGTATTTGATGCCACAACCATCAACAAGAGGATTGACTGTATAACTTTTTGGGCAGTTACTATAAGAAATAAAAGTACGTAGTTATTGAGACATTTGTTTATATTTCTAGGTATTGTGTGAATCATTTACACAAGTTTTCCTGCACCTCTGGTGAACCACTTAAATTCTGTGATACCAAGAATATATCTACCAGCTGAGAGGGTATATGGCTGAAGCATAGTTCTTTCTCAAAGTCTTTTGCAATTGTCATTTGCCAATATGCTTCTGAAGTACTACTTATGATTCATATTTCTGCATAACACACAAACAGTTAGTCATAAATCTTATGCTATTTTGTGTGTGTGTGTGTGTGTGTGTGTGTGTGTGTGTATGTGTTCAGAAGATTTAATTGCATTGGAATTAGTAAAGATAATATTTTTGTGACGATATTAGGGTAAGTCTGTGAAATTTTGTAATTTCGGGTTATCATT
>Ga0209628_10001048_pt1 | contig 17479 bp, 11 predicted proteins | sample TergutCu122P4_FD_187285 | JGI IMG/M metagenome (GOLD analysis project Ga0209628, IMG submission 187285) | Cubitermes ugandensis P4 segment gut microbial communities from Kakamega Forest, Kenya - Cu122 P4 (SPAdes) (version 2) | ecosystem: Host-associated > Arthropoda: Insects > Digestive system...
CGTAATCACACTGACTGTTCATGACTGAATCGAAACCGCTCTAGCCCATCACTCCACCGCCTGCGCCCGCACCATATTCGCATACAGGCCGGCGCGCCGCATCAATTCCTCGTGCGTGCCGGACTCCACCACCCGGCCATCGGCCAGCACGTAAATGCAATCGGCATTGCGCACCGTGCTCAGGCGGTGCGCGATCAGGATCAGCGTCTTGGCGCCGCTCCATTGCTCGATCGATTGCTGCACCACGCGCTCCGATTCGGTGTCCAGGGCCGAGGTCGCCTCGTCGAACACCCACACCTTGGCGTTCTTGTACAGCGCGCGCGCAATCGCCAGACGTTGGCGCTGGCCGCCAGACAACTTGCTGCCGTTGGAGCCCACCGTCATCTGGGCGCCCTCGGGCTGGGCCTGCACGAAGTCCCACAGGTTGGCCGCCTTCAGGCAGGCTTCAATACGCGCCGGGTCTTTCGGCTGGGCATAGGCCACGTTGTCGGCGATCGGCCCGTCGAACAGCACGGTGTCCTGCGACACCACCGCGAACTGCCGGCGCAGCGAAGTTTTCTTGATCTCCTGAATGTCGATCCCGTCCAGCGTAATCACCCCATCGGCCGGCGCCACGAAACCCAGCATGGAACTGATGACGGTGGTCTTGCCCGCGCCCGACGGCCCGACCAGCGCCACCGTCTTGTGTGCCGGAATATCGAGCGTGAGCCCATCCAGCGCATGGTGTTCGCTGCCCGGATAAGTGACGCGCACCTGCTCGAAACGGATATGGCCCTGGCATTCCTCCGGCGCCATCTCGCGCGTGCCGGTGTCGGGCTCGGGCGGCGTGTCCATCAAGGCAAAACAGGCGCGCGCGCCGATCAGCCCGCCGACGATCGGCTGGGTCACGTCGGTCAGGTGGCGCATCGGCGAGATGATCATCAACAGCGCCGTGATGAAGCCGACGAATTCGCCGACCGTGGCCGCCCCCTTGTTCGCCTCCAGCAATGCCATCGTGAGGATGAGCGCCACGCCCACGCTGGCCACCAACTGGGTGAGCGGCGTCATCGTCGAGCCGGCCGCCACGCCCTTGAGGGTGACGCGGCGCAACTGATGCGCCTCTTCGGTGAAGCGGCGCTCCTCGAAATCAACGGCGTCGAAGGTACGCACCACCCGCCAGGCGCGGCTGATGTCATCGACGATGCCGACCAGGCGCATCTGCGATTCCCAAGATTTGCTACCGACGGCCAGCACGCGCTTTTGCACCACGCGCACGACCACGGCCAGCACCGGCATGGTGATCAGCGAGACCAGCGTCAGTTTCCAATTCACGTAAAACAGATAGCCCAGCAGCGCGATCAGGGTCGTGCCGTCGCGCAGCACCGTGGTGAGCGCGCCCGACAGCGAATTGGTGGCGTTCTGCGGATCGTTGATCACGCGCGAAGCCACCACGCCGGGACTCAACTCGTTGTAGATGCGGGCATCGGCGCGCATCACCGCGCGGATCAGATTCACGCGCAACGCCAGCACCGCCCGCGTGGTTGACCAACTGAACAGGTAGTTGCCCGCGAACGCGAGCAACCCGCGGATCCCGAACAGCCCGATGATGACCACCGGCACCAACCACATCGGATAACCCAGATCGGCTTTGAAGCCGCTGTCGAGCAATTGCTTCAACAGCGCCGGAATCATGGGTTCGACGCCTGCTGACAGGAAGAAGGCGATCACTCCCAGGATGACGCCGCCCTTGTACGGCACAAAGTAGCCCATCAGGCGGCGGGAAGTTTCTTTGAGAGGAGGAGGAGGCATGAATACGATTTCTTTGCGGCGTGGCCAAGGGTATATCGGTGCGTGGCAAGTCAACCAGGATCGGACTCAAGCACGGACGCAGATAGTGCCGGAGGCCGAATGTACAAGGCAAACGCTGCCGGTGACAGCATCGCAAGACCCCAGCCCAGCCATTTAAGCAAGTGTTTTTTGCGCAAGAGCAAGGCATACAAAGGGGTAGCCAGCAAAAAACCGGCAAGGGCTTTGATCTGGCACGTTGCCGCATGCCCGAGCCCCAGATATTTGGCCCTGATGCGCTGGCGCGACAGGGCATAGTGGTATTGCTTGAAGACATCGATGCGCCAGTCCGGCCGTGAGCTGCCGCCGCCGCGATGCTGCGCGCGCGCGGCCGGCTGCAACAGGCACTCGTGGCCCGATCGTCCCATGCGCAGGCACAGGTCTTCATCTTCGTAATACAGGAAAAAACCTTCGTCAAATCCGCCGATGGCGCGGTACAAATCGGTGCGGATCAGCAGACAGTTGCCAAGAAGCCATTTGCTGCTGCAAACACCGTCAGGCAGCACATAGGGAGCCGATCGCCGCTTTTCGTAAAACGCTGGCCGATACGTCAGTTGCGCCTGGCCTGAAGGCGTCCACGATTGCGGCGCGATGATACCGGCCTGCGGGTACTGCTGTGCGGTATCGAGCAGAAGCTGCATGGCCTCGGGCGTGATGCTGCAATCCGGATTGAGCAGGAGCACGAACGGGGTTTTCGCGGCCTGCACTCCGAGATTGTTGGCCGCGCCAAAGCCCAGGTTGCGCGGGTTGGCCATCACCACCGCCTGGGGCAGCGCCTCCCGCAAACGGGCCACCGTAGCGTCGGTGCTGGCGTTGTCCACCACCACGACGTGCGCAAACAGGCGCAGGCAGTCGGCCAACTGGGGTACCAGGCCCGCGCTTTGGTAGGTCACACTGACGACCGTGATTTCAGGAAATTGCATGGCGTTCTATTTTCTGTCAGAACGATTTTGATCTGGTTTTTTCTCTCTTCTCCTCTTACGGGAGATGAGTCGGTGGAGAGGGGTAATGCCGTCAATCAAACTGAAAATTCCATACATTTTCCCCATTCGCATTTCACTTCAAGCATCTAATGAATTAAAGATAAATAAGGTGATATCCGAGTGTGCTGTTGAATTCATCAAATATCCTGATCAATAGATTTCTCTAAAAAATTTGTCTGCGATGTATTCAGAGCCGTACACGGACAAATGATTTTTGTCCCAATATAATGGCTCCCCATCTTTCATTCCGTGGCAATATTGATCGTCGCAAAAATATCGGGAAGAATCAAACGTCTTCACATTCGGGTATTTTTTCAGAACAGAAAAAATCAGGTCGCGATACTCGGATGTACGTAAATCATGCTCTCGGCGGGTAATGAGGCAAGGATTTTTGATTTTATTTGTTAATCTTAATGGGCGGCTATCAATGCAGGATTCGGGATTGGTCGTCAGATAGGGCCAGTCGATAACAAAAATAATCTCCTTGTTTGCTTTTGTTAATTTATCGAGTGTTTTTGATAAGCTTTGCGCAAGCGTATTTTTTTTAAGATCCCAGTTGTTTGCGTCTTTTGCATCTTCTTTTTCGGTTCTTTGGTCCTCAATATGGTAGGGGCCTCCTAGCATTGCCAAAATAACCGTTTGTACGGTTGGATTAGATAAAATATAATCGAATGTAATATCGATTTTACTGTGACAAGCTTTGCTGCGATTTTGATCGGCAAATTGCACATCGTATAGCGGCGGGCATCCGCCCTCAGTAGCCAGCAACAGCGATCTGCCGCGCTTCAGATATTCTGTAGCGATTCCGTAGTTGAGTGATCCAGCGTGCGAATCACCAATAAGTGCAACACTTGGTTTCTTCGTTGCATCAGAAACAACACATTTTTCTGAAATGTTTGGCAACCCATCAATTTGGTTGCAAGGAGCGGCTGATTTAATCCATCGGGATTCCTCGATAGGTGCGATGTGTTTGTTATTTTTTATCCTGTTGGCGTAACCGCCATGGGTGTAGATTAAAAAACCAGCGGCGGCCACAACAACTAGGAGCGCGCATAGCAAGATAACCTTTATTCTTGTTTTTCTCCATGTTCTGAGAGGGCGCTCCAGAAAGCGGTATGTCAACCACGCAAGGGCAAAACTGAGAACAACCGCTCCAACCCGTATTTCAACTGACGGTAACTCGGACTCCATGATCGTGGCAAACGACAGTAGTGGCCAATGCCACAAATAGAGCGGGTAGCTGATGAGGCCAATGAAGACCATCGGCTTGTTGCCAATGATGTATTTATTGATCCATGAATTTGGCCCTGCAAAGATGATCAACCATGTTCCGGCAACTGGGGCCAGCGCCCACCATCCCGGAAAAAAATTGTCTCTCTTAATAATAAAAACAGAGGCAAAAAGCAAAAATAACCCGAATGCTGAGGCTGAATTTCTAGCGATTACAAGATGTTTTGTATTGTGTGAAAGAAAATTTAGTGAGGCGGGCTTGTTTTTCAAGGAAATAATGAAAGCTAGCAAACCACCAGCAAGTAACTCCCACACACGGGTATGCGGAAGAAAAAAAGTGCTAACACTATGATTGGTAATAAAATTAACGTTGAGGGTAAATGATACAATCGCAAGAAATGCGATTAAACCAAACACATAGCGCTTCCTGATGTGCCATGCTGCCCACATCAGGAGAGGATAGAATAAGTAATACTGCTCTTCTATGGCAAGTGACCATAGGTGTAAAAGAGGTTTGAGCTCTGATGATCGATCGAAATAACCAGACTCTCGCACGAGAGTAATATTTTGAACGAAGCCTGCGCTACTGGTGATATGCAATCCAAGTTGCTTGAACTCATCCGGCAGTAGGATAAACCATCCAGCAACTAAGCAGAAAGCAAGAACGATGATTAATGCTGGAAAGATACGATTGATTCGGCGAGCATAGAAATTTCGTATACTGAATTCCCTGCGCTCTAGAGCCTGGAAGATGATGCTTGAAATCAGGAATCCTGAAATAACGAAGAAAACATCAACCCCGACAAAACCCCCGCTAAGCCACCCTGGAAAGGCATGAAAAATAACTACTGAGGAAATTGCAAAAGAACGCAGCCCATCAATGTCAGGCCGGTATGCAGAATGAAGTTTGGCACTCACAAGAAATAATCTTTATAGGTAAGGTAACGCTTGGACAAGTTGCTGAATTGGCAAACTACCATTATCTCCTGTGGTATTCCCAAGATGAAATAGCGTACCAACTCCCGCTGCGCGCCCTGCAGCCATATCCGAGGGCTTGTCGCCAATGAAAATTGATTTGGATAAATCGATATTCAATTCGCGCTCCGCTTGCAGCAGCATACCGGGAGCAGGTTTGCGGCAATCACTCTCACGGCGGTATTCACCGATGCCATGTTCTGGATGGTAGGGGCAGAAATAGACTGCGTCGATCCGCCCTCCCTGCTCGATGAATTTCGCTTTCATCCAGTCCATCAGTGCGTGAAAATCAGCCTCGGTGTAATAACCTCGGCCAATGCCCGCCTGGTTGGTTATCACGACAACCAGATAGCCCGCTTTATTTGCTGCTGCAACCAACTCGAAAATTCCATCGATGAACTCGACATCTTCGCGTTTATGCACGTAGTCATGATCCACATTGATCACGCCATCGCGATCTAGAAATAATGCGACATGACTCATATCTTCTCAGCCAAAAGCATTTGCGCTCGAAGATAGTCCTCGGGTACTCCAATGTCGATAAACAAGCCTTGCATCTTAAAAACATCCACAGGTTTCATGTTCACAACCCGGGTGAAATAATCTGCCTCAAGCGAAAAAGACATGTTCAATGGCCACTCATCCAGTTGATCTTTTCCAAGCACGTAACAACCAGCGTTGATCAACCCTGGGCCGTTTACGCCTTTTTCTGTAAACCCCCTGACGCGCTCATTTTCAACCAATAGCCGGCCATAGCGTGCCACATCTGGAACTTGGCGTGCGACGATGATTGGATTTCTGTGCTTTTGCCACAACGACTCCACCGCTCTGGCCTCCAGATCCAGAAAGGTATCCCCGTTGAAGACGAACGCATGATCGCTTAGACAGCGAGACAGGCCTAGGCGCACCGCACCGCCCGTGCCCAGCGGCGTATCCTCAACTGCATAAGCGATGTCCAGGCCGGCAAATTGCTTACCAAAGTGAGAGATGATCACTTCCGCCCTGTACCCGAGCGAAAGCACCACGCGTTTGAAGCCTTTGCGGGCCAGGTCACTCAACAGGATTTCAAGAAAGGGCTTGCCCGCAATTGGCGCCATGGGCTTGGGCAGGTCAGGCACCATCTCGCGCAGACGGGTGCCGAACCCGCCTGCCAAAACAATGGCTTCCATCATGCCGGTGCCTTGAACAGCGCGCGCTCTATCAGGCCGCACAGAATATGACCCAGCACGGCATGGCCTTCTTGAATTTTCGGCGTATCTGCTGACGGAACATCCAAATAATGATCACACAGCTCCTTCATCGGGCCGCCACGATTTCCAGTCATACCGATACAGACTACGCCGCGGCTCCTGGCTTCTTGCAGGGCGGCGACGATATTGGTTGATTTGCCTGACGTGGAGTAGGCAATGAAAACATCGCCCTTTTGCGCATGCGCCTGCATCTGGCGCGAAAACAGCCTGTCATACCCGTAATCATTGCCGATCGCGGTAAGGATCGACGTATCCGTCGTGAGTGCGATCGCCGGCAAGCCCGGGCGATCAAAGGCAAAACGGCTGACGAATTCGCCTGCAATGTGTTGTGCATCCGCAGCGCTGCCACCATTTCCAGCGAGCAGCATCTTGTTGCCGTTTTTGATGGCATGAATGCATGCCTCGGCCGCTGCTTCGACCTGCGCCAGAAGCGTGGCATCGGACAACATCGACGACATAACCCGCTGGGTCTCCTGAATCTGGGAAGCGATATAGTTCTTCATCCGATGTTCCATGCCTGCGTGCCGTGTTTCGTGAAATGGCAGTTGCTCGTTTGTCCGCCAAAACCATTTAAAGTGCGAATGACATCCATGCGTTTTTCCGTGGGGACAAAGAACCACATGAAACCGCCGCCGCCCGCGCCGGACACTTTCCCGGCCAGGGCCCCCGCCTGGATCGCCGCATCGTAGATCGTGTTGATATGCGGATTCGATACCGTCTTGGCGGACCGTTTCTTGTTTTCCCAGCCCAGGCGCATGGATTCGACCAGACCGGTAAAGTCGCCGCGCAACAGACAATCTTTCATCACCAGGGCCTCACGCTTGATGCCGTGCATGGCCTCCAACGCCTCCGCCGAGCCAGATTTCACATTGCTGCTCTGGTCCGCGATGATATGCGCTGACTCCCGCGACACCCCTGTAAAAAACAGCACCAAGGAAGCTTCAAGCTCGCAGATGATCCAGTTCTTGATGCGCAGCGGATTGATAATGGTTCGCTCGTTCGCGTAGAACTCCATGAAGTTGACGCCGCCAAAAGTTGCCGAGTATTGATCTTGCCGCCCCCCTTGCAAACCGCAATCCACGCGCTCGATCTGGTAAGCCATGTGCGCAATGGCGTAATCATCAAGGGGGAGGTTCAACAGTTCCGCAAAGGCGCGGATCATCGCCACCACCAGAGTGGAAGATGAGCCCAGTCCCGACCCGATCGGCGCATCGCAGAAGGTACTCAATTCCAGCGGAATCGGTTTGCCGTCGTTGTAATTGAGAACGATGTGGTTATACACGGCCTTGTGCAAGTCGAGCTTGCCGTTCAGCGGCAGCGGGGCTTCAGCTGGCGTGACTTCCTCGATCTGCTGGTCGGTGGCAACGAAGCGTGCCAAGGGTTCATTCAGCGTTTTGATCACCGCATAGGCATAGCGGTCGATCGTCGCATTGAGTACATATCCACCATAAGTATCACAATAAGGGGAAACATCAGTTCCGCCCCCTGCCAAGCCAAGGCGTAGGGGCGCACGAGCGCGAATTGTTATCATTGTTAATTATCTTTCGATGACAGACTTAGTGTATTTGTGACAGCGGAATAAGTGGATCAATGTTCAGAATAAAGGGAGAGTTCATATGCGCCACGTTTTACCGGGATACTGATATCTTCTAGGATTGCAGACAAAGTTTTCCACGCTGCCTTTGCACCCCATGTTTCATCCGCAAACGCCAAGCCATTTTTGCCAATGTGGTTCCACAGGATTTCATCCCGATAAATACGGGTCACGGCGTTGGCAAAGGCCTCCGGACCATCTGCCACTAGGATATTTTCACCGTCGGTGAGCGACATACCTTCTGCGGCAAGGGAAGTTGCGACGACGGGCAAGCCAGCGGCCATAGCCGTGCCAACCTTGCCTTTAATGCCGGCACCATACCTCAGTGGGGCAACCGAAACACGAACTTGGTCAAACAACGGCGCCAAATTTTTAACAAAACCGGTGATGATAACGTCTTCGGTGGCAAGCGCCTGTATTTCCGCAGGAGGATTGCTGCCGACGACATGGAAGTGAACACCCGGCAACTGCTTGCGCAGCAGAGGCATGACTTCTTCAACGAAATATTTCACCGCATCGACATTAGGGGTGTGCCGGTAGCCGCCAACAAAAATAATGTCCCTGCGTTCAACAAAGGTTTTTTGCGAACCTTTTGCGTCCATGATCAGGGGAAACAGATGAAGTTTAGCCCCAGGCAGCAAAGGCCGGATGATTTCCAGCTCGGCCGTGCTGTGAATGACGGATGCATCGGCCGATTGAATAGCGGTAAACTCAAGCTGCCGCATGTCTTCGGCTGCCTTTTGTCCGGTTTTGCTCTTTAGTAATTCTGCTTCACGGGACATGCGCAAATAATGCAAATCCATCGTCCAGAAAAGCGTTTTGGCCTTGGTGCAATATTTGCGAATGGTTCGTATGTTCTCATCGAATACAGTGGATCTGAATATCAATACCAAATCGTAGCGCGCGCCAACTTTTTTTAGATGTTGCTTGACACTGGTTATATAAGGACTGTAGAGTACCTCGATCCCGGCGCGCTGCAAGGCTGCAGTGTATTTTGGCAAGTAAAGATAGTTACTCTCGGGAATAAAGGTGGCCTGAAACCCCATTTCCCGCAGGAGCAGCAAAATATTGAATGCCGTTACAGAGCCAGCGTCCTGATCTGGTGTTGGCGTGTATTGGTCGAGTACGAGCACACGCCGCGTTGCTGCACGATCCTTGGCCTTATCCACATCGACGCCATATGCCTGATATTTTTGTAACTGGTGTTTCCAGCGTTCATGCAATTTTTTTGTATTTATTACTTGATGGCTTTTTGTACTTTGAGTAGTATCCGTTCCGGAGGTGATGCCCTCAAAATGAATGACCGCCGACATCGGTTGATAGATGACCCGGTAGCCTTTCGAGCGAATTTTGAGTGCAAGATCACTGTCTTCACAGTACGCCGGCAGGTAGTGTTCATCAAATCCACCTAGTTCGTCATACAGCGCCTTGGGAACCATGATAGAGGCTCCGGAGCAGTAATCAACCTCTCTGGCGTAGTTGTAAACAGGAAGCTGAGGATTTTGATGATGACCAAAATGCCATGCGCTGCCATTTTGCCAAATAATAGAACCGGCTTCTTGCAAGCGGCCATCCGGGTAAATTAATTTTGAACCGGCTAATCCTGTTCCTGGAAATTCAAAGAACGTGCGCAATAATTCATCCAGCCAATCCGTAGTGACTATCGTATCATTATTCAAGAAATGAAGATATTGTCCCTTGGCTGCTTTGGCGCCAATGTTGCAGGAGCGTATGAAACCCTGGTTTTTCTCATTTCGCAGCAGGCGGATACCTTGAACCTTGGATAGAACTTTCCATGAGTCATCAGGCGAACAGTCATCGATTACGATAACCTCGAATGCGACTTCTGGAGGATAAGCCGCAATTGATGCCAGGCAGCGCAGCGTGTAATCGATATTTCCGTAGATTGGAATAATAACGGAAACCAAAGGTTTCTCGTAGCAAGGTAGTATCAGGGCTTCGGCATCGACCGGAAAATTGTCGTCCAAAAAAGATTGGACATTGAATGTCTGAGTTTCGTCTGATCGAATGGCTGATAGACGGCGCTTTATTATTCTCCGTCGATTCCACTGGCGAATCCATTTGAATGGATGTAAATTATTTAAATTCATCACTGAAAACTAAAAAAATAGATTCTTCCGGTTGATTCAGGTAGTATTTTTTTCGAAGCAGTAACCATTTCCCCCGGTTCTTTCGGGGAGTGGTTACTGATGAATCAAGCGCAAACCAGTTGATCGCTTCTGAATCCAGATTCGAGATCGCGCGCTCGCGTGCCGGGTACGAGCTGTAACACGTTCTCTAACGAAGCCAAACTTGTATCGAAGAATTTCTGATAGACGATACGACTTACCGCCGCAAGCCGATCAATCTCCGACGGCGTGTCAATCAACTTTAAAAGCGCCCGGGCCAAGGCATCAAGGTCCGAGAGCTTGTGCAGCGGTTCCGTGGTATCGATCCCCTTGCTGCCCCATTCGGTCGTGAGTAGCGGCATCCCGTAAGCCATGGCCTGAACCGTCTTGACGTTGATGCCGGTCCCGATGGTGACGGGAGAAATGACGAGGTCCACCTCCTCATACAAGCGCGCAATATCCGGCACGAACCCGAGCATGCGCACCCACGGCCTATGAAACAGTGCCGCCTCATGTTCCGGCAGAGAGGGGACCATATCCCTGACCTGTCCCGCGATCGATACGACGAATGGGCAATCGCGTCCCGCCATCTGGCGTTCGATGGCAGCGAGGCAGTCGCGCACGATGATCAGGTTGATCTGATTGGCACTTGCCACGATCGCGATCTGGCGCAGCGCCGTGAAGCTTTTCTGAATGAAGTTCGGCGCCTCGAAGTGGGGCACGACGACCGCTGAATGAGTGCCGCTTACCGCGTTGAAGTAATCGGCCTCTTCCTGCCGGCGCGCAAACACGACATCGGCGCGGCGCAGGTAGGCGCCTTCTTCTTCGGGCGTGCAGGAGAAGAATTCCAGCGGAAGCCCTTTTTGCCGCAACATTTCATAGCGGTTGCCCATCTTGTCGTGGGTGTCGATGATCCGCAGCATCCAGGAGGGGATGTATTCAAGCAGCTTCGACTGAAACACGTAGGAGCACAGGACGACATCGATGTCATGGCGCGCGCACAACATTCGGATGTGTTCACCGAGTCCGGGCTCGTACCAGCCATCGAAGGGGATTGGGGAGCCGTTCGCCAAAAGTGAGTGCGTATTCGGGACAATGCTCAAGGTGTCCCACGCATCCCGCATCGACTGCTCAATGTTGTCGTCGTACATCCCGCTTTGAAGGAGCGCGAAGTGAACTTTGTGGCCGAGCATCTGAAGTCGGCGTGCAAACTGCTGGATCGTCGCCTGGTTTCCATGGTTGCTCGGGTGCGAAGGGAATGGGCTGAAATACAGGATATTGAGCGAATTCGACGCTTGTCTGCGCGCCAGCACATGCGGTGGAATGGAGCGTTCCCCCCGCGCCGCGACCAAGTGCCAAGGCGAACCCGGCGGTAAATGATCCCGGGCCAGTACGTCGCGCCATTTATCGAGCAGCAATATTTTGTTGCGGCGTTGCAGTTCGACGTGATTCGCCGAGACCTCGTCCGCATAACTCTGATGCTCGAAATGCACCACCTCGGATGCTGGCTCGTAAACGACCCGAAAACCCATTGCCCGGGCCTGCATCGCCAGATCGGAATCTTCGCAGTATGCGTTGCCGAAGCGTTCATCGAAGCCGCCCGCCGTGCGCCAGAAGGATGCCCGGATCAGAATGGAAGCGCCGGTCAAATAGTCCGTTTCCCGCCTTACGTTGAATACTGGCTCATCCCGGTCCACGGACCTGACTGGACCTCGGTCGAAAAACTCTCGCCCGATACTGACGCCATCCGCATTGGCGAGCAGTCCGCCGCCTGCATCCTGGATGGTGCCGTTCTCGTACAGTAGTTTTGACCCGACGATGGCGATGGACTCATCTGCTTCGATGGTCTGATACAGCGCTTCCAGCCATCCCGGCAGAACGAAGGTATCGTTGTTGAGCAGAAGAATGTGCCGGCCCCGCGCCTGCGTGGCTGCGTAATTGCAATTTCGCAGGAAGCCCATGTTGGCTGGTGTCTTGATGACACGCAGACCTGGGATCAGCTCCCCCGCCTTTGTCGTTTCGTCGGTGGAGCCATCGTCCGCAAGAATGACTTCATAGCAAATTCCCGAGCCAGCGCTGGCCTGGACCACCGATGCGACGCAGGCACGAGTCAGCGACCACTTGTTGTAGACGGGAATAATGATCGTTACGTCCACCGAAGCGTCTGGCGCTGGTTCCGGCACTGAAACATCGCTGGCATTGTCATAAAACTCATGCAAGAGTGACAAAGGCAAGACTCGTGCATCGTTGAGAACCTTCAGCAACGATCCGCGATTGGCAACCTCGCCGAAGCGAGCCTGCACCAAGCGCTGACCGTTGGCGGACAGACGCCGCCACAGCGATTCATCCTGATAGAGCTTGATGACCGATGCCGCGAACCCGTCTGCGTCGTTTTCGACAAGCGCATGAACGTTGTGCTCAATGCCCATCCCCTCCGCCGCGATCTCCGTACAGACGCAGGGAATACCCGCGCCCATCGTCATGGCGACCTTGCCCTTGATCCCCGCGCCATAGAGTAGCGGCGCGACACTCATCCTGTACGACTCAAGCACAGGCTCCAGATCCTTGACAAATCCAACAACTTCAACACCCGAATTCGCACTCAATGCCGCCACGCTATCAGGTACCTCGGCGCCAATGATCCGAAATTTAACGCCAGGAAGTGCAGCGTGAATGGTGGGCCATATTTCGTTGACGAACCAATGCACCGCATCGACATTAGGCAGATGCCCGAATCCGCCGAGAAAGAAAATATCACTCCTGTTTTTATAGCTTCGTGGGTTTTCCACGATGGGTGTGTAGAGAACAGGAAAGACAGAAATTGGTTTGTCGTCGGGTAGTTCTTTGTGTAAAACTGGAATTTCTGCGGGACTAACAACGACAATATGATCCGATGCATGCATGGTTGCGATTTCGCGCCGGCGAGTTTCCTCTGCACGTGCGATACTGTCAGCATCGCCTAGCAACTGGGCATGACGCATCTCGCGTAGAAAGTATAAATCTGGCGTGTGGAGTATCACACGCGCATGCGGCGCTTTTTTCCGAATAAACGGCAAGACGTTCTCGGCTACGTCGAAGCGGACTATATAGAAAAATCCAAATCGATCGCCGTACTGTTCAATATAGTTGGCTGCGTATTCGAATCCAGAATCACGGGTGATGATTTCTATGCCGTAGCCACGTAGTTCGGCTTCATATTCTGGCGAAGGAAGCATGTCGTTTGGCGCAAAGACAACCTCGTAGCCTAGAGCAATCAAGTCGCGCAGAATACCTACCGTCGCAAGTTCTCCCGCCGAGGTGTCGCCCCTGGGGATGCGGTAGTCCAGTACAAGTACACGACGATTAACGGAATCAGGCGTCCATTGTGGAGTGGCATGTGCGGCTCCATTTTTGGCATCGAATTGCTGCGTGAGTTCGAGTGTTATATTTCCACGGCGCCGTGCTATTCTTTGCCGATTCCATTGGCGAATCGATTTGAATGGCCGCGAATTGTCAGAATTTGCCTCGGGAAATTCAATGGGCAGACGTTTTTTGATGGATCGAACCAATCTCTTCCATCGAAAAGATAAAGTCCGGCGAGTTATGCGCGCCAGTTTATCTTCGGTAGTACGGAGTTTTTCCATCAATTCAGTTTCTATGGTGCGGGTTTTTTCAATCAAGGACTGATTGAAGGAGGTTATACGAGCTATCTCGCTGCTGCGCTCAGCGACGGCTTGGCTGAGGCTGGTAATCTGAGCATCGCGGTCAGCCATGGCTTGGCTGAGACTGGCAATTTGACCACTACGCTCAGCCACGGCGCAGCTGAGGCTGACAATCTGACTATCACGTTCAGCCAGGGTTCTGCTGAGACTGGCGATTTGACTATTACACTCAGTCATGGCTTGGCCGAGGCTGGTAATTTGATTGTCACGTTCAGTCACGGTTCGGCTGAGGCTGGTAATCTGACTATCGCGTTCTGTCACGGTTTGACTGAGGTTGGCAATTTGATTCTCACGTTCAGCCATGGCTTGGCTGAGTCTGGAAATCTGATTATCGCGCTCAATCGCGGCTTCGGTGCTAATATCCAGGTTACTCTGCAACGATTCAATCAGCCGAAAATCAGGCCCTAACTCGTTCAAATTCAGGATGCCGCTCTGAGTCGATGAATAACCATTGCTGAAGTGTTCGATGCCATCCAATATGCGGTCTGGATAAAGTTGCTGCTGTGAGGCATTTTTTAGAATAACTGCAACGAAGTCGTTCCACATGCCCCCTTCTGAAATTTTTCCCGCCGATCTATCGCCGGTGAATGATTCGAGCAATAGCGTATCGTATCCATTTCGATTCGCCCATCGGGCCAGCGCATGCCCGGAGTCCGGGTAAAATCGCCAGCAATCAACTGGCCATTGATGGAAAAATCCGTTGCTTGGCGCATTCAAATACAGCAGGCCGCTCGGTTTGAGGACGCGTATTGCCTCCAGAAACACAAGCCAGAAAAATTCCGAGTGCTCGAAGCAGGACGATGTGACAACAATATCAACAGACTCGTCGGTGAACGGTAATTTGTAGGGATCATGAATGACGATGTCAACTCCAGGGCCTTCGGAAAAGTCAAGGCCAATGTAATCGACTCCATCAGGGCAGACATCGCGCAGGGATCCGTTAACATTCAATGAGCCGATTTCAACCAATTTAATTGGCGAAGCGGGAATTTTTGAGGTATAAGCCTGGAAAAAGCGGCGGCCATATTCCATTGCGGACTGGTGCATAAAATACTCTCGATTATCAAATCTGTTCGCAACGACGCCTTGGAATATAAAAATAAATGCATTTCATATTCAGGCTTTCGTGATGGCGGTTGTCAATAAAGCTCGGCCTTGTCCAGCATTGCGCCCGTCGCATCCTTGGCGGATAGCAACGGCATCGCGCCGCCCAGGGGCCAGTCAATGGCAAGCGTTGGATCGTTCCACGCGATGCAGCGCTCATGGGCCGGTGCGTAGTAATTGGTGGTCTTGTATAAAAACTCCGCCGCATCAGTCAAAACCAGGAAACCATGCGCGAAACCTGGCGGAATCCAGAGTTGCTTGTGATTGCTCTCGGAGAGTTCCTCCCCCACCCATCGCCCAAAGGTCGGCGAGGAGCGCCGGATATCCACCGCCACGTCGAACACGCTGCCGCGCACGGCGCGCACCAGCTTGCCCTGCGGCTGTTCGATCTGGTAATGGAGCCCGCGCAGAACCCCCTTGGCCGAGCGCGAGTGATTGTCTTGAACGAACTCGACGTGGCGGCCGATCGCCTCGTCGAATGCCTTCTGGTTGAAGCTCTCGTAAAAGAAACCCCGCGCATCGCCGAAAACCTTCGGCTCGATGACCAGCACGTCCGGAATCGCAGTCGCCGTGACTTTCATCGGCGAACCCCTTCGTTCAGCAGGTGCTGAAGGTATTTGCCGTAGCCGCTCTTTGCCAGCGGCGCGGCCAGTCTGGCGAGTTGCTCGCGGTCGATGAAGCCGTTGCGCCACGCGATTTCTTCGGGGCAGGCGATCTTCAGGCCCTGGCGATGCTCAAGCGTGGCGATGAACTGGCTGGCTTCGAGCAGGCTCTCGTGGGTGCCGGTGTCGAGCCACGCATAGCCGCGCTGCATGATCTGCACGCTCAGTTGGCCGCGCTCCAGGTAGGCTTGGTTGACCGCGGTGATTTCCAGTTCGCCGCGCGCGCTCGGCTTGACGGCCTTGGCGATATCGACGACCTGGTTGTCGTAGAAGTACAGCCCCGTCACCGCGTAGTTGCTGCGCGGCTTGAGCGGTTTTTCCTCGATGCTGCTGGCCTTGCCGTCGGCATCGAAGGCGACCACGCCGTAACGCTCGGGGTCGTTGACGTGGTAGGCGAACACCGTGGCGCCGGACTGCCTCGCATCGGCATCGCACAGAAGCGGCGCGAAATCGTGGCCGTAGAAGATGTTGTCCCCGAGCACCAGGGCGCTTGGCGAATTGCCGACGAATTTGTCACCGATGATGAAAGCCTGCGCCAGTCCGTCCGGACTGGGCTGCACCGCGTATTGAATGTGGATGCCCCATTGGCTGCCGTCGCCGAGCAGTTGCTCGAAGCGCGGTGTGTCCTGCGGCGTGCTGATGACGAGGATGTCGCGCATGCCGCCGAGCATCAGCGTACTGAGCGGGTAATAGATCATCGGCTTGTCGTACACCGGCAGCAGTTGCTTGCTGATGGCGAGCGTGGCCGGATGCAGCCGCGTGCCGGAGCCGCCGGCGAGGATGATGCCTTTGCGTGGAGTCATGGGTTTTTCTTTGAGTGATGTCAGTGCGTTGTTTGGGGCGCGTTGGCGGTTCTCGCAAGCGCTTCACGCACGCAAGCGTCTTCCAGGGCATAGACGCCGCGCGAGACGCGCCAGATAAGGGATTTGTCTTGCAGCGCTTCAAGCGCCGCCTGTACGGAGGGCGGGTCCGCCTTCGCCGCCGGCTCGGCGTGTTCTCCGGCGGTTTTCAGGGCTTGACGGTACTTGTCGAGCGTGGCGGCCTCGAAGGGGCGGTAGTCCGCGCCGCTCTCGGCCAGCACGCGCAGCACGGCCGATTGCAGCGGGGTCAGCGCGCCAATGACCCGCAGGGTTTCGGCGGTCATGGCTTCGATTTGTTCGTCAACGGCTGCCGCGAAGCGGGCGGTGACGTCGGCGGCTGCGATTTCAAAATCAAAGCGCAGGGCGTCGGCTGCGGCGCCGAGCAATTCGGGCCGCCAGCCGGCTTTCTCGAACATTTTCCATACGGCTTCAGGTTCGAGCGCCGCGGGGAGGTTCACGTTGTCGCAAAACCATTCGACGTAATCCCGGTCCAGGTGCGGGAAGGGCACGAGCGGCGCGCCGTGGAACGCTTGTTCCTTGTTGTTGCGCAGCGTGGCCAGTTTGTCGCGGTTGGAGCCGATGCATACCAGACGCAAACCGTGGTGTGCGCTGCCGTTGAGCGCATCGAGGGCCGCTTTCAGGGCGAACAGGCTGTTCATGCCGGCCGGACTGGTCAGGGCGTGCTGGGCCTCGTCGATCACGATCACGATGAGCTGCTGGACTTCGTCCGAGAGGCAGGCCAGCGCCTCGGCCAGCGAGACATCCTTGCCGATACCGATGCGGTCGAGCGAAAAATCAATGCGGCCCACTTTGCCGCCGCTGATGCCCAGATTCTTGGCCATCTCTTGGATGGCGTTGTCGTGCTTGCTCATTTCAGAGCGAATCGCGGCGGCGAGGAGTTCGCCCGGATCGACGTGGCGGTCGGCCCGCAGATCGACGTAGATGACGAGGGCGCCCATGTCTTCCAGCGCGGGGCGAAGGTCTTCCCGGATGAAGGTCGATTTTCCCGTGCGCCTGGGCGCGGTCAGGAAGATGCCGGAGGGCGGCGACGAAATCGGGGAGCGCGCCATGATCTGCTCGGCCAGCCGGGTGGCGAGTGTCGGGCGATGGAAGATGAAGGCTTCGGTCATGGGTACCGGGCCAAGGCGTTTTTTGGGCGGTTTTTTC
>Ga0209628_10001049_pt1 | contig 17464 bp, 14 predicted proteins | sample TergutCu122P4_FD_187285 | JGI IMG/M metagenome (GOLD analysis project Ga0209628, IMG submission 187285) | Cubitermes ugandensis P4 segment gut microbial communities from Kakamega Forest, Kenya - Cu122 P4 (SPAdes) (version 2) | ecosystem: Host-associated > Arthropoda: Insects > Digestive system...
GTTCGGATACGGGACGAGCCTGATATACTGTATGTTTTCTCTCGATACCGTCTGGCCTTCCTGTATATTGCTCCCGCCCAGGGTTAGAACGCCTTCGTTCAAAAGGGGGAGTTTTGTTATTGTGATATATTTTAATTTTTTAATTCCCAGTATTTTTTCGAATTCTTCCGGTTTAAAATTAATATCGCTGTTCAAAAGAGAGTTTTTTTTCAATTCGAACCTGCCCCGAAGAATATTCACCGCGGGAGAAAGCGGCGGGGTTTCCTCATACAACGGCACAGATATACTTTTGCCCGCCGAACTTGACGCGGGGACATATCCCCCTCCGGTATTGGAATTGACGAGACCTGCCGACACCGGCATACTTGAAGCGACTGATACGGCAAATATAAATATTGAACAGATTAAACAGATCAAAATTTTGTTTTTATTTTTATTTTTCATGGTATAATTCTATCCTCCGACTTTTTTATTTATGTTTTTACATTATATATTTTATACCATTTTTAGAATATTATTCCTTTTCATATGTTATAATAAAAATAATTTTAATTTTTGCGTTAGAAAACCGTTTCCTGAATTGTATATATGTATATAGACGCGTCAATCTATTTATTTATGAAATATGAAAGAAGATGGTATTTGTAATGATGGAAGTGATGAATATTAAAATAAACGACGATGGAATCGAATCCGTACGCGAAGTCAACAATAGTTTTTACGATGAATACAACCCGCAAATACGCGCGATCGTTTCAAGGATCTTAAACAACGCGAACCAATCGGGCGACATCGACGATTGCGTAAGCGCCGTATTTCTTGAAGTCATGGAAAAATTGCAGCAGTTCAACGAAACCCGCGGGAGCATGGGCGCATTTATCGCGGTGATCGCGCGCTCCGTCGCAATCAATTATCGCAAATATAACGCGCGTAGGAGCGGCGAACTGATCGGCGACGAAAAACTTGATTTTTTATCGTCCCCGATCGAATATCATGATGAACTCGAATTTGATTCTTTGGTCGAAAACATCGTTTCGCAATTAAAAAAAGACGAGCGGCTTTTATTTACTATGCGTTATCTGTATCACTACACGCCGGCTGAAATCGCGAAAGTTTTACATATCAACCGCGGCGCGGTCGATATGCGCACAAACCGGCTGAAACACAAAATCAAAAAATTTCTCACAAAAGGAGGCATTATTATATGAGCAGTAAATTTTTCAAGGATTCGCTGAGCAATGAAACGCTAATTAATTTGACGGATGAAATGTTAAAATATGAAAAAGCGAATCAATCCGATAAAAAATATAAGTTTGAATTTCTGAAAGTACTATCGGCAGCGGCGGCGATCGCGCTTGTCATCGGGCTTATCAATATTCTGCCGGTTTTTTCGGGATTCGGGTTCGGGGTATTCAGTTCGGGAGGATTCAGAACAGACGGCACGATCGTCGATATATATGCAGGCTCCGCCGCTTTCGGAGCGATTGACAGCGAGGGCAACGTATATATGTGGGGGGACAATACGTTCGGCCAATGCGACGTGCCCAAAAATCTGCCGCCCATAAAAGATATGGGGATCGGCGCGCACTGCGTCATCGCATTAGGCGTGGACGGCAAATTATACGGATGGGGCACGAACGAATACAACGCTATGGATTTTATTGGAACGGAAGGGACATTTATCGACGTGGACGCAAATTCATATCATACGGCGGCGGTATCGTCCGACGGGAAAGTGTATAAATGGAGTACGGCAAATCAGGGCGGACAAAAATCGGTGCCCCTTGATCTTCCCCCGATCGTATCGGTTCAATGCAATATATACTCTACTACCGCTATGGATGCCGAGGGGAACGTTTATACATGGCCCAAGAGAAGCCAAAACGAAATTCTCGACGGCGTCAAAGCTCAAATGGCCGCTCCGCTGGCATATGACACAGTCGTACTCGGCAAAGACGGCAAAATATACGGGGATATCGCGCATGAAAACTTAAATTCCAAATTTAAGGCGCAGCCGGATATCAAAAACATCAAATCAATCTACGGCGGTCCGTCGAATGTGGCCGCGATTGATGGCGATGGTAATGTTTATATCTGGGGTGAATACGATTATAACGCGGGCGAACCATCGATCGTCGACGTCCCGGAAAATCTTCCGCCGATGGCTAAGATCGCGTTTGGGTATGATACCGTAATCGGTTTAGGCGAAAACGGCTATGTATACCAATGGAACGGAAATATATGGAACGGGACCAACACTATACAATGCGGCGATAACGTAACTTTCCAATTCGAGCGCCCGCTCCCGCCCGACCATATAAACGGCTTTCTCAACGATACACGTAAATACGCGCCGAAAAACGAAAAACCCTATAAATACGGCGAATCCGTAACCGTAACCAACAGCGAAGAATTTGCGCGGGCATTACAAAATAAAGCTTCAAAAATATATGTCGACGGCGTTGTTGATCTTACTGCCCAGTCTGTAAATATTTTAGACAATCAGGAAATTCATATATTGCCAAACGGCGTGTTAAATGTCAAAACGGCAAATTTCTTTGTCAGGGGGGATATTATAAATGACGGGATCATAAACGTGTCCGGCAGGATGCTTCTATTCAAAGAACCCATCGAAATCAGCGTTATAAATACCCTTCAAGGCGGAGAAACATCCTATTACCGATCAAGCATAAGCGTCGATGAAATGAAACGGATATTGTCCGGCGATTCGCCGTTCACGAGCATATCCGTAGTTACATGGGAACCGCTCGCGTTTGTTATAGACGAAGATTACACGTTGCCCGAAAATAAATCTTTATGGCTCAACGGTTATACGACATTAAAAATCGCACAAGGCGTTATTTTTACCGTAAACGGCAATGTCACTACGTTTAATGCAATAATCAACGAAGGCGAAATCATCAACGGCGGCAATATAAACGAATATCTTGAACGGAATAACGGATAAGAATATTTTACACAAATCAAAAAAATCCTCCGATATTTGTATTCGTCGGGGGATTTTTTTTGCACAAAAAAACGGTTCTCCTGTGTCAAAATTCATATTTTTTCGCAAATGCTATGTCTTTTTGAATCTGTTCTTTTAAATCGTCGAGGTTGTTGAATTTTGTTTCGTCCCTGAATTTCATGTAAAAATTGACTTTTATATTTTTGCCGTATAAATCGCCGTCAAAATCGATCAAATGCGTTTCGGCGTTCAAAAAATCGCCGCTGACCGTCGGGCGCACGCCTATATTTGTCACACCTTTATACTCGAACTTCGTTCGAGGCATCCCTCCCATAATTTCGCATGTGCAGGCGTATATTCCGCATGCGGGGACTATATGCCCTTCGGGGAAAAGCTGGTTTATCGTGGGGATACCGATTTTTCTGCCGATTTGTTTGCCGTAAACTACGGGGAAATTGATCGAGAACGGCCTGCCGAGAAACTTTTTTACTCTCTGCATGTCGCCGATTTCTATAAGCGTCCTCACAAACGACGACGAAACAACCTGCCCCTCGCATATAACCGGGGGGATTATCAGCGTTTCTATATTTTTTTTCGCCAAACGGTCGCGCAAATATTCTGCGTCCCCCTCTTTGTTCCTGCCGAATCTGTAATTATACCCGCAAACCACAAGTTCCGCGTTGAGATATTCCACGATCACCCTTTCGATAAATTCGCCGGGGCTGAGATAACGGACAAAATTAAAATCCTGAAAGATCAGATAATCGATATTTTTTTGATTTAAAATCTCGATTTTTTCTTCTTTCGTCGTTATATACGAAAGAGTGTAATCGCTTTTTAAAACATTCAGGCTGTGTTCGGAAAACGTCCAAACGCATGACGCGCGCTGTTGCGGGTTTTCGCTTGCGTATTCTTTTATTTTGTCGATCAGGCTCATGTGCCCGATGTGAAAGCCGTCGAAATTTCCCAATGCGACGGCGGTTTTTTTATTTATTTTTGATCCGGCATGTATGCCGTTGCCGTATATGATTTCCATGATTTTTACCTCGCATGGGGGAATGGGTTTGTTGTGTTTTTTAATTGGCCGGCGCGGATGCGTTATCCAAGCGACCTACGACGTTTGGGACGTGCGCCACGGGCGACCAGTCGGTGATTGTGTAGTATGATAAGTCCGATAAATTTTGTAAATTTTTGAGATTTTTCAACGGGCTTAAATCCAAATATATACCATTTGTTCCATAAAAATACAGAATTTCCAAATCAACAAGATTTGATAAAATATTAAGATTCTTTAATTGCGGATTATATATACTCAAACTGCGAAGTTTTTTCAGTTCGCTTATCGGGGACAAATCAATTAAATCCTGATTATTGAGTCCGATTACTTGAAATGTCAAAACTTCCAGATTTTGAAGTTCACGAAACGCCTCAATATTTATCATTTTATTTTCGGAATATAACGTATTAACATACAGATTTTTTAACTGTTTGAAATTTTTTAATACTTCGAAACTTTCAGGCGTTATCGTTCCCGCCTGTAAATGAATCAAGTTTGTACAAGCGGCAATCGGCTTTAAATCTATTCCGGGAGTACCCATGATATAAGAGCCGGCAATGCCGAGAGTTTCCAGTTTTGACATACCGGACAGAGGCGATATATCTGTTACTGATGTATCTATTGTCAGGCTTGTCAAACCTACCAGAGGAGATAGCGGTGAAACATCCGTCAAAAAAGTATTGTATAAATTTAAATTGTTTAAGTTAATCATATATTTAAGCGGTTCAAGGTCTTTGGTTGTTAATGCCTGATTGCTCAAATCCAAACTCGTCAAATCCGTGCTGTACTCTACGCCTTTGATCGTTATTTTTTCCGGCGGCGGAGGATCGACGGGCGCGTCGTCCGGGCGTCCGGCGACATTTTTTACATGCGCCACAGGCGACCAGTCGGGAACGGTGTGATATGATAAACCTATTATGCTGTTTAATTTTTTTAGGTTCTTAAGCGGACTAAGATCAAGCGGCCTTCCGTTTCCCGGCCCCACAATATTTAAATATTCCAAGTCATGCATATTTGATGTGAAATTCAAATTATATATAACGATATTATTAAGAGATAAACGCCGAAGTTTTGTCAATACTTCTATGGGATTTAAATCAAGCGCGGATTCATCATTGGGATACAATGAGTTAATAGTTAACGTTTCCAAATCTTGCAATTCACGCAATACTTCAAGGCTTACAGAAAAATCGGGAACCCATCCTAATATGCAAATGTAATTTTTTTAACTTCTTGAAATTTTTTAATATATCTATACTTTCAGGCATAATTACACATGGCTGAAATTCAACTAAATTTACGCAGTTTTTAAGCAGGGTCAAATCCATAGCGCCGCTGGTAAGAAATTCACCTGAAAAAAATAATGTTTGTAATTTTGTTAGACTTGATATTGGCGTTAAATCTTTTAATGTTGTGTCAACATATAATTTTTCAAGATCAACAAGCCCCGCGATCGGCGATATATCAGCAAGAAATGTGTTGTATAAACTCAGGCTGCGAAGATTGGTCATATATCTTAACGGCTCTATATCTTTGGTCGTCAATGTTTGATTGCTCAAATCCAATTCTGTCAAATCGATTTCATATTCGACGCCTTTGATCGCGATCGTTTCGGATTTTTTGAGAGCAGTAGTTTCCGGTTCCGGTTCCCTCTCCGGCTCCCTTTCCGGCGGTTCCGGTTCCCCTATTTGCACGGGCATTTCTGTTGACTGCGGGAATGTCGCGTTTAACGCGGCCGCATTTGTTTCAAGTTCGGTTATACTGCTTAACGTTTCCGCGGGTAGATTTGCATCTGTATTCGTGGATATTGTTCTGACCCCCAGAACAACGGCGATTATGGCTGTAATACATATCAAGGCAATGCCGATATATTTCACAGGGTTTCGGTTTTTAACAATCGTTTTCGGTTTAATCATCACTTCTGTCAACGGGTCGGTCTCGACGTCGGCAACATTCCGGGGCTTGGGATTGAATAATTCATGCTGCAATTCTTCCACGGTCTGCCAGCGGTCTTTCGGGAATAAAGATAATCCTTTCATGATTACATAACGCGTGTTTTCTGTTACAGTCACCGTAAATTTCGCCAAACTTTTTCCGCGCAGGCGGTCAACCGCGTCGGGCGGCGGATTGCCCTCGATCGCGCGGTAAATCGTCGCGCACAGCGCGTAAACGTCCGTCCACGGCCCCTGGCGCGTCGAATCGCTGTCGTACTGTTCCTCCGGCGCGAACCCGCGTTTTAACATCACCGTCATCGATTTTTCGCCGCCCATTTCTCTTGCCGCGCCGAAATCGATTAATTTTATCGTCCCGTCCGGCATGACCATGATATTGTCCGGCGCGATGTCGCGGTGTATGATCCCCGCTTTGTGTACTTCCGCCAATGTTTCAAGCAAGGGTTTGACCATTTCCAGCACATACGCCTCAGGCATTTTGCTGCCCGATTCCGCGAGAACCGTTTTTAATGTTTCGCCCTCGATGTATTCCATTACTATATACGCGGTTTCGTTTTCGCTGAAATAATCTTTTACGGAAACGATCCCCGGCTTGTCGGCGAACCGCGCGAGACGCTGCGCTTCGTCGATGAATTGCTTTTTGCTTTTTTCAAAAAATGTTTTGCTTTCTTCGTCGGCCATGAACGCCATCACGGTCCGCGTGATAGAATTGTCGCGGGTGACAAACCCGTCCGGGAAATATTCTTTTATTGCGACTTTGATCGATTTTTCCAAATCCCAGCCGATATATGTTATGCCGAACCCGCCCTCGCCGATCACTTTCCCGATCAAATATTTTTCGCGCAGGACCGTTCGCGGCACGAGATGTTTCGGCGATACGGGGATTTCGCTTTCAACCGTTCCGCAGACTGAACATATTTTGTTTTCGCCGAGCGCCCCCGCCATGCACGACAGGCATAATTGCTCGGCAGAATGAGCGGTGTCTGTCATATACGCTCTCCTTGATTTTATTATTTATTATCATATTTAAGCCGGGTAATTTTTTATGCCGTCACATCCTTAACCGTTTTTTCGCTTCTTCTTTCCAAAAGACCGAATTTGATATTACGATCAGCACAATCGTGACCGAAGCGCAGCAGACGCATACGATCCCCGACCAGGAGATAAAAAACTTCTCGAATAAAAATTCTTCGATCAGCACTTCGACGCATACGCTGAAACTGCCGATAAACCCGAATATCGTCGCCGTGCGCGGAAATATCCCCCTGAGAAAACGGCGGAACAAAAAGATCCCCGCGCAGAAATGCGCCGCCAGTATGACGGCAATCGGCAAAGCTAAATTGAACAGCCATGCGTAATTCTTTAATAATAAGCTTATTGTCAGCATCAATGCGGATATCGAACACATTTGCATAATAACATATAAATACAGCGACAAATCGGGTTTCAACAGGCGCGGGTTTATAAACGTCCACAAAACGACGCTCGCGCCAAGCACCACATAGCACCACATCACCGTCGTGTCCAGCATGGCGTTGGTTATCAGATTCAAAACAAAACATACCAGATCGATACAGGCCAATATAATCGAAATGATGATCGAAGTAAACCGGTAATAGATCAATCTGACCGGTTCTTTTTCTATGGGATACGGGGTTGGCGCCGCCGTATCCGGGGGACTTTGGGGATTTATGACAGGCGTATTGCACAATACGCATTTTACGGCGGTTTTATCAAGTTCCACGCCACAGTTTACACAATATGACATTGATTGTACGTACCTCCTTTTTATTTTCCCTATATTTTATTGCTTTCTATTTTCACATGAATCCCGGATTTGACGAGTTTACAAAAAAATTCCCGTTCTATATCCGTTTCTTTTATGCAGCCGCTGAACGTGATCGACATCTTGTCTTTATACGTAATGATCCCGCAGTTCGGAGAATGAAAAAACGGCTTGCCCATCAAGACTTCGACCCTCTCGATGTGTTCTTCCATGTATCCGGGGACTTTGAATATGCCGACGTTTGAAATCTGCGCCGTATTCTGCCTTGCCCCGATACGCTTGTAAAACTGCTTGACGATATAACTCTTTAAAAACAGCGGCATCGGGCGGATAAACGGATTTGTCTCGGTGCGTATGTTCATATACATCTGCGCTTTTAAAAATTTAGGGTTGAGCCAATATTTCATATAGTTTTTGATATCATATAAAATTTCCTCGAAAGTATATTCCCCCAGGTTCGGGTCAATAAACGGGCTTGACAGGATAATAAAATTACGCATCGTTTTGCTCGGGAATATCCTGCGCAGATTCACCGGGACGCCGATCCGTATGGGCTTATCCACCCAGTGCTGTTCGTATTTCTGGCGTTCGTAATAAACCTGCATGAATATAGCGGTCAGATATTCGTTAACGCTTACGCCATACGATTTTGCTTTTTCAATAACTTGGGATACATCGACAATCCCCGTGATCACATTCAATGTATGCTGGATTTCGCTCGTTCCCCTAAACCTGTACGCCTTTTTTTGTTTTGTCGGCATTTGAAAATTCGATTTGCCATACTTGAAATAAGAATCTTCGTATTCTTCTTCATGCGGCGAATCGTTGACGTCAATCATATCTTCACCGCCTGATTGTTCGGTTATGCAGGCGCGTTTGAAATAATCGGCGAGCAATGTTTTAAGAAAGATCATCGCGCCGTAACCGTCGGTGAGGACATGAAAAAATTCGACCGATATTTTATTGTTATAATAATAAACGCGCATCAAAAGCCCGCCGTCTTCATTCAGGTCAATGGGTTTGCACGGGTTGACAATATCGCTTTTGACCTGCGGCGCGGCATCCGTTTCTTCCAGATAATGCCAGAATACGCCTTTTCTGAGCCGGACGAAATAATAGGGGAACCGTACGCTCACAGAGTTTACGGCTTCCTGTAAAATATCAGGCCGGACGATATTTTTCAATATTGCGGTGACACGATACAAGCTTGCGTAGTCGCGTCCCCTCGCCGATGTGTAAACGATCGCCGAATTGTCGAGTTTATACCATTTTTTCATTTTTTGTTTAACCTTAACTATAAATTTATTAAATAATATTATATCATATCCCCATGTTAAAAACAAAACGTAAATTGTAAATATTTTGTCCCGTTAACATTTGCAATCGCAATCATTTGCAATAGCGCGGCGGGACGAATAAAAATCCGTCCCGCTTCTTACTTTTATATTTATTTCTTACGCCAATCTATTTTCAAGTTCTTCAAGCTGTGCGACAAGTTCTTTTGGCAATTTGTCGCCGTATGTCACATAATTTTCTTTTATCGACGCGATTTCCGCCAACCATGCCTCTTTGTCCACTTTCAAAAGTTCAGCCATATCCGCGTCGCTTAACGTTAATCCGCTTGTATCAATCGCGCCGGGCGCGGGTATATTCCCGATAGGCGTTGTCACAGCTTCGCCTGTCCCTGCGAGCCTCTCCACGATCCATTTGAGGACACGGCTGTTTTCGCCGAATCCGGGCCATATAAACTTGTCATTCTCGTTTTTGCGGAACCAGTTGACGAAATAGATTTTCGGCAGTTTTGCGCCGGCCTTTTTGCCGATGTCAAGCCAGTGCTGTAAATAATCGCCCACATGATAACCCATAAACGGCAGCATGGCGAACGGGTCGCGCCTCACCCCTGCGGCAAGCCCGATGGCGGCGGCAGTCGTTTCGGATCCCATGATCGAACCCAAGAATATACCATGCTCCCAGTCAAGGCTTTCGTTGACCAACGGGATAGTGGATTTGCGCCGTCCGCCGATCAGAATGGCCGAAATCGGCACGCCTGCGGGGTCTTCCCATTCGGGCGCGATCGTCGGGCATTGATATGCGGGAGTTGTGAAGCGGGCATTCGCGTGGGCGGCCGTTCTGCCGCAGTCAGGCGTCCAGTCTTTGCCCTCCCAATCGATACAATGATCGGGCGCAGGCATTCCGCTGCCTTCCCACCATACGTCGCCATCGTCGGTTAACGCGACATTGGTGAATATCGTGTTTTTTACTATCGTTTTCATCGCGCTCGGATTGGACTGCATAGAAGTCCCCGGAACAACGCCGAAGAACCCGGCTTCGGGATTGATGGCGTAAAGCCTGCCGTCCGCGCCGAATTTCATCCAGGATATATCGTCGCCGATCGTTTCGACTTTCCAGCCCGGAAGCGTAGGAACAACCATCGCGAGATTTGTTTTGCCGCAGAAACTCGGGAGAGCGCCGCAGACATAAGACGATTTCCCGTCGGGATCTGTGATTTTTAATATCAGCATATGCTCGGCAAGCCAGCCTTCGTCGCGCGCCTGAACCGACGCGATCCTGAGCGCGAAGCATTTTTTGCCCAGCAGGGCGTTTCCGCCGTATCCGGAACCGTATGACCATATCGTTCTTTCTTCGGGGAATTGGCTTATATATTTTTGGTCGATCGAGGGGGCGCAGGGCCATGAAACGTCTTCTTCGCCTTCTGCGAGCGGTTTGCCTACGGAATGGAGACATTTGACAAATTCGCCGTCTTCGCCGAGTTCGTCGATCACAGCCTCGCCTATTCTTGTCATGATTCGCATATTCACGACAACATAAGGGCTGTCTGTTATCTCAACGCCTATTTTGGATATGGGCGAACCGATCGGGCCCATCGAATAGGGTATAACATACATGGTCCTGCCGGCCATACAGCCGTTATATTGTTCTTTCATAGTGGCTTTTAATTCGTCGGGATCGATCCAGTTGTTTGTCGGACCGGCGTCTATTTGTTTTTTAGAAGCGATAAAAGTCCTGTTTTCCACGCGCGCGACGTCGGACGGATGGCTTCTGAACAGATAACAGCCGGGGCGTTTTTCGGGATTCAACGGAATAGCCATACCCGCGTCGACCATTTCTTTCATCAATCTGTCGTACTCTTCCTGCGAGCCGTCGCAAAGATAAACGCTGTCGGGTTTGCACATTGCGGCAACTTCTTTGATCCACGAGTCGAGTTCTTTGTGTTTCAAATTCATCATGTTTCATTTCTCCTCTTAAATTTCATTAAAATATATAAATTTTTTATATTATACACTAAATTAGTATATATTACAAGTGGTTTGAAAAATGTTTTTGATAGAAATTTATGAAATTTTTAACAAACTTTTTGTGAATTATTGACAAAAACAGATTTTATAGTATAATAAAAGCAGGGGTGATTTATATGAAAAAGCTCATATTGATTTTGATATTTAAAGATCATTTAAGCGGCATAATATTAGCAGGCGGGGTTGAATATATACGGGATGTGTATTTATCTATCACCGACGATGAAGAAGCGTATCCGTATCCGTTAGAAAATATAGAAATCACAGAATTTCAGAATGTATTGGGTCGCGACGGCGTGAAAATATGTTATTTTATGGGGATAAAATGATGATCGAATATGGCAGGAGCGCAAGATGGTATAATAATTACGGCGATGAAATCGGATTTTGTAAAAAATACGGTTTTGATTTCATGCAAATCTGGTATAAAAACGGAGGTTTGGAGTTTGATAAATTGCCGAATCCAAAAGAAAAAGCAATACTCGAAGCGGATTTTCCCGTTATCATTCACGCTGTGTTTGAAATCGGGGATTATGAAAAATATGATAAAGATTTATTGAGAGTATTGAAATTTTTAGGACACAGCGAAGTTATTATCCATCCTGTTTGTAAGCCTTCTCTTGTCAGCCAAGAATCGATTTATAAATTATCTGAATGTAACAAAAAAATCACCGAAATGTTTTCCGATGAAGAGATCACGGTATATATCGAAAATAACTGCAAATTAGTCCCGTTAAATTATACGCCGGAAGAATTGCGGATTATATTCGGCAGCAGCCCCAAAACAGAATTGCTTTTAGATATTGCGCATATAGATCATTACGGGCATTTACAAGAATTGATAAACGTAAAATTCCCGAAATGTTTGCATATTGCAGATAAACATTTGACGGATATTCACGAACATTTGCCCATAGGCCATGGCGAATTGGATTATAAAATTATTTTTTCGGATTATTTGAAAGATTTTGACGGGAAAATTATTTTTGAAGTCGTTACGGATCATGATGACGAAATTATAAATAGTAAAACGGCCATTCAAGAAATGATTGACGGATGATCATGTAGGGGCGGGCGGCCCTACATGATTATTTTTTCACGCGTATTTGCTTGTTTCTCGTCTGGCCGCGGCACATGCTTTTTAACTCAGTCAAAGCGTCGGACAAACCGCCTATTTTTTTTATAAGCCCGACTTGAACGGCGGTCCCGCCTTCTATGATGCTGCCTACATCCGCGGCCAATTCTCCTGTGCTGAACATGAATTCGCATAATTTTTTTTCGCTTATATTGGAATGCGCCACGATAAATTGGTTTATTCTTTCCTGCATTTTCGTAAAATATGAAAAACTCTGCTCGACTCCTATGACAAGCCCGTTCATTCGGACCGGGTGAACCGTCATTGTCGCGCTGGGGACGATAAACGATTTTTTCGCGGATACGGCAAGCGGCACGCCGATCGAATGTCCCCCGCCCAAAACAAGCGAAACCGTCGGCTTTTTCATCGAGGCGATCATTTCCGCGATCGCAAGCCCCGCTTCGACATCTCCGCCCACTGTGTTTAAAATCATTAATAATCCGTTCACTTCGGGGTTTTCTTCTATCGCAACAAGCAAAGGGATTATATGTTCATATTTCGTCGTTTTATTGTTGGACGGCAAAAGATAATGCCCTTCGATCTGACCGATGATCGTCAAACTGTTTATCGTGATGTCGCCGCTTTTTGTGACTGTCATGCCGACTTGATTGATATGGTTTATCTGGCTGTCCTGCCGCTGTTCGTCGGGATTTGATTCTTCGTCGTTATTTTCCCCGTCTTCGCTGCCGTAAATAGAATGATTCATGTTATTATATTTATAAATATTGTTCTTTTTTCTTGACTTTTTCACTTTTGTATTGTTTCACCTCCGTCTTTCTGTAAATTTATATATTTATTATTCGTTAAAAATTCAATAAATATAATTGTCGAAAAAAATTATTATTTTGTAAATTTATAAATTTTTGGTTGAAAATTAATATTTTTTTGTTATAATTAACAATCATATAACTTTTATTTTAGGAAGTGATTTTATTCAAAGCGATACACAAAATACAGAAGTTACAAAAATTACAGAAGTTTTTGCGAATCATCGCGACTTTCGCGGAAGCCGTATCGGCGCGATTCAAGCGCTGCGCGGGGTTGCGGTTATTGCGATTGTGGCGGCAAATGCCGCGTTTTTTCAAAGGGGGACATCCGGATATGACGTTTTTTTTGTCATCAGCGGGTTTATCGCGATGTATGTCACTCAGTCTTCGGCGAAATATTATCTGATCAAACGCCTTATCAGGGTCATCCCGTTATACTGGATCGTGACAATTATACGTTTTCTCCTCAGTCCGAGCCCGATTTACAGCCAGCCTTATAACTGGAAATTTTTGCTTGAATCCCTTTTCTTTATCCCTAAAAATATTCAGCCGATATTCAATCTTGGCTGGACGGTCAATCATGTTATCATGTTTTATATTATTTTCAGATTGGCATGCCTTGTGAATCTCAAAGACAGGGGGAAAATAGCCGCGGCTTTTATGATAACGTGGGTTTGTTCCATTCAGATATTTAAACTTACATATTTTTACACTCCGCTCCCTCTTGAATTTATTCTTGGGATCATAGCTTTTGAAATAACAAAATACGCCCATGTCCGCAAAAGCAAAAACACAAAATACGGAAAAATAATCAAAAATATTGTATGCGTGATTCTCTCCGCCGCTTCGTTATGGTATATGACAAGTTATCCCGCAATGGTGATCATATACAAAAGCGGCGACTGGGAACTTATGAGGCCTGCGGTTTTGGGGATCCCGGCGATGATATTGGTTTGCAGTTTCTGTATATTCATGAAAGATAAAAAAACTCCCAAATTTTTATTGTTTTTGGGAAATATCAGTTTTTCATGTTATCTCTGGCACATTTTTGTAGTGGCGTTCGCGAAATTGCTGTTGCAAAAAATGAATCTGCTCGCTGCGGATCATGATTTTTATTTGATGACCGCGTCGAATTTTATATTTATGGTCGCCTGTGTTTTGTTAACGATAGCGGTGAGCTGGGTGTCGTACAAATTGATCGAGGTGAAGCTGACGTCATGGATTAGACGGCTGGTATTGAGGGAAAAGAAAAATCCGTAGGGGTAGACCTTGTGTCTACCCTCAGGGCAACCGCAAGGGTTGCCCCTACGAAATTTAAATATTTTCATATATAAAATTATTCGGAGGGGAATTATTTTATGGGAAGAAAAAACAAATTTCTGACGTTGATTTTCGCGGCTGCGCTATTATTGTTGACTTTGATTCCTGCGGCAGTCGCGGGATATAACGATCCGCCGCCGCCATTGTTCCATTTTGAAACGACTGAAATTACTGAAACGATTGAAACTACTGAACCTGTTGAACCTGTTGAAATTTCGGAAACTGCCGCTGACGGACCCGATTCGGATTTTCCGGATTTGATCGACGAATGGAAATCTATTTATGTTGATTATATCGTCAGCAATTCTATCATTCTCAAAATCGGAAGTCCGCGCGCGTTAATAAAAAGCGAAGTTAAACAAATCGACGGGAATAATCCAAACGTCGTCCCGTTCATAGACGAAAACAGCAGGACGCTTGCCCCTGTCCGGTTTATCGCTGAAAATTCGGGATATTTTGTGAATTTTGAACCGTTGGAAAAGAAAATCACACTGTTTAATTTCATTGAATCCCGGCAAATTTACATGACGGTCGGAATCAATGCTATTTTCGTAAACGGCGAAACGTTTGTCATTGATACCGTGCCCATTATAACCCCCGATGAAAGGACTTTTATCCCGTTAAGGGCTTTTATCGAAAAAGGTCTTAACAAAAACGTGGCTTTTGTTTCTTCAGATCAAATTATAATCATATCCGATATCGATATCGGCGGCGACGATTCGGAGTTGGCAAAAGAAGCCGCCGAAAAAGTGAAAGGAATATTTTATAACATACCCGTTTATAATGATAATGCCCCTGTTTACAACGAACCCAGCGGACCTGCCGGAGTTGTTGAATCTGGCGAGCCTGTTTGGCCGCTTGATATGTCAAAAGTCACAAGGGAACTTAAAAACTGGCCCGCATATATGGACGGGACGTATCATGCCGGAACGGATTTTGCCGTTCCGCTCAAATCAAACGTATATTCTGCATACAGCGGCGTAGTCAACACAGTCAGGGATTTGGGAAACGCAAGTTACGGCAAATACATCATTGTCAAGTCAATCATCAACGGCAAGGCCCGGTATATCTATTATGCCCACTTGAATGAACCGGCGGTCGAAGAAGGGCAGACCGTGAGGGCAGGCGATAAAATAGGCGAATCCGGCACTACCGGGAATTCGGAAGGCCCGCATTTGCATTATGAAGTCAGAAACGAAAACAGACATTACGGTTCGTTAGATAACCCGACTTTAAATCCATATGATTATTTACCGAAATCCAAATAACGTAAAAATAACGTAAAGTTAATTAAATAATTCAATAAAAACACATTAAAATAATTAAAATAAAAAAAGGAGAAAAATATTATGTTACAAGTTACACAGGCGCAGCCTACCCCCGGCAATACAAAATGGTTCCAGAACGACCGTTTCGGGTTATTTATCCATTGGGGGACATACGCCCTCGCCGCCCGCCATGAATGGGTAAAAAATATGGAAGCGATACCCGATGATATCTATGACAAGTATTTCAAGCATTTCGATCCCGATCTGTATGATCCGACTCTTTGGGCGAAAGCCGCCGCCGGCGCGGGCATGAAGTATTTCGTCATCACGACAAAACATCACGAGGGTTTTTGTTTGTGGGACACCGATCTGACAGACTATAAAGCCACAAACACACCTTACGGAAAAGACGTCCTCACTCCAATGGTCAACGCGTTCAGGGAAGAAAACATGAAAGTCGGGTTTTACCATTCGCTTTTAGACTGGCATCACCCGGAATATACCCTCGACGAATGTCACGCGTTAAAAAACAACGCGGAATATCAGGAAAAAGCGAAAAACCGCGATCTAAACAAATATGTCGATTATCTCTGGGGTCAGACAAACGAACTGATGACAAGATTCGGCAAAGTCGATATACTCTGGTACGATTTCTCGATCGGCCCGTCCAATAGATTCCCCGGCAAAGGCAAAGACGAATGGCGGAGCGAGGAACTGATAAAATTTATAAGAAGTTTACAGCCCGAAATTATTATCAACGACCGATTGCAAATCGACCAGGACGTAAAAACGCCTGAACAGTATCAACCGAGAGAATGGGTAAAAGTCGACGGCAAGCCGGTTGTATGGGAAGCGTGCCAAACGTTCTCCGGTTCATGGGGCTATCACAGGGACGAACAGACATGGAAAAGCGTCGATATGCTTGTGCAGATGCTGATCGACACAGTCAGCAAAGGCGGGAATTTATTATTAAACGTCGGCCCGACAGGGCGCGGCGAATTTGACGAGCGCGCGTTAAGCTGCTTATCCGGCATAGGCAAATGGATGAAAAATCACGGCCGTTCGATTTACGGCTGCACGCAGGCCCCCGACGAATTTGTCGCCCCAAAAGATTGCCGCCTGACATACAATCCCGACAAAAAAAGGCTTTATATCCATATGTTCAGCTATCCGTTCGGCGGGTTCTTCATGGACGGCAAAGAAATCTGCGACAGGATCGAATACGCGCAGTTCTTAAACGACGCGTCCGAAATCAGATATAATATCAACGGCGAGACAATATCGTTCAATATTCCCGTAATCAAACCGAACGTGACCGTCCCGGTCATTGAGGTGTATTTGAAATAGGGGAACAACCGATGGCGTAGGGGACGGCGCAGATCCCGCCGTCCCCTACAAAATTATAAATTTCACACAACATCGATCCAATAACGTTGCAAAATTTCGCCGTCGTCGTCGATTATTTCGTTTTCCAGAACCCCGCCGTTTTTTTGTATTGTTTTTACGGAGCCGACATTATTTTTGTCGCAGGTTATCAAAACCCTTTTTATCCCCAGCTTTTTACATTCATTAAGCGCAAGCGAGAGCATATTTGTCGCGTAGCCTTTTCGCCGCTCGGACGGCCGGACGCCGTAACCGATATGTCCGCCGGTTTTTGCCAAGTAATCGTTCAGATCATGCCGTATCTGAATATTCCCGACGATTTTATTATCGCAAAACGCGAAATATGTAGTGGTGGGAACAGTCATCACAGAATTTTTACTTTGGCCTGTTTTTAAATTTTCTATATCATCAAGCCATTTTTCGTAATTCTGATATTCCTCGCGTTGAAACCCAAAACTGCCGTGAATCCTTTCGCCCGGTTCTTTATCGATCCATTCCTGCCGGTATTCCA